>Ga0180438_10000712_pt1 | contig 61386 bp, 43 predicted proteins | sample SS_ome_12_FD_132455 | JGI IMG/M metagenome (GOLD analysis project Ga0180438, IMG submission 132455) | Hypersaline lake sediment archaeal communities from the Salton Sea, California, USA - SS_3_D_2 metaG | ecosystem: Environmental > Aquatic > Non-marine Saline and Alkaline > Hypersaline >... | reverse complement strand
TTTATTATTTAAGTTTTTTAGTTGTTTCTTTGCTATATCATATTTTCTGATATGCTTATCATACTCATCCTGGTTTTTTGCAGAAGTTTGAAGTACTCTATCCATTAAATCTAACGTAGGCGTTAAAGAAATTGGATCTTTTGTAGGATCCCAAGGACCAATTACTTCCTCTACTGGAACAATGTTATCGGGATATTTATATGACGTTGGCCAGGTATCATGAATTGCTTTAGCCCCAACTACAGCAGCAATAGTGACGCCTAACCATTCTAATCCTTTCACCGCCAAAAAACCACCTAATACTACTGCCCTACCATCCGGATCTATAAAAGTTATCGGATTATTCCTGCAATACGAATAAAGATTCCACAATTGCGGATTTGCGAGAGCTTCTTCTTTATTAATAATAGGATCAGTTGATATAAACCTATACGAATTATGATCATAATATCTGGCCCCGAAGTAATCCAAATCTCCATAGGCTTCTCTTTCTTTACCTGAGAATTTAAATTTTGGATTATAGGTCTTTGCCCAGTTCTTTTGAACTCCACCAAAAGGCCCATAGGCTTCTGAATATACCACATTACCGTAATCAGCGGTAACAATCCGGGTAGAATTGATTTGATCCGTCATGTAATAGAAATATTCTTCATCCTTTTCGGGGATGTGATAATTTGGCTTATATTCGGCTATTAATCGGTTTCCCACATAAATGTAATCTCTTATACAATTACCATCATGGTCATATTCAGCCATTAATTTTCCGTCAAAAGAATAGATGTAATATGTATCAACCGGAGACGTTGATTGAATAGTACCAAAAACAGCGGTTGAACTGGTATTGACAAAAGAACTTCCCGTATTTGGGCCGTGAGTATTTTTATTTTCGAATGCTAAGGGTGAGGTTAATGTTGAGGTTGAGTGGGTAAGATTTATATCCAAGGATTTCGCTTCATGTCTACTTATTAATGACTCCTGATTATTTTGCGCTTCCATATCTTCATTATACCTTATTTCAAACGGTCTGTCACTCACATCAAAAGGATAATTTTCAGGAATATTAAAATGTTTAACGACAATAAACGGATTTCTTTCTGAATTATTAATTTTTAAGGATTTGTTTCCATTAATAGAGTCTCTTTGAACTAAAATGTTATCGATAATACTGTTTGATTTATCTTTTTCCAATTGTATTTTTAATCGTCCTTGCCATCCACTATTTTCCGGGAAACGCCCGTCTTCAAATCTCTCAAAATCTTCTGCAAAGAGTGTTATGAAACTATTTTCTCCATCTGTATTATTAAAAATATGGATTTTTAGATCGTCTAATTCAACATCGGTAGTATCACAGGGATCAGTTGAAATCGATACCGCAGGAGTAAATTGATGTCCTTGTAAAAATGAAATATTTTCAAAAATAGTTTGGCCATCCAGATTAATGAAAATTTTATAATTAATTTGATCCATCAGAACTTTAAGTCTATGCCACCGATTATGAAATTCTCTGGAATCCCCAATATCTTTTATATTCTCTTCAAAGCAAATATATTCCTTTCCATTTGATTCTTGAAAAATAGAAATTTCTGGTATCGAAGGACTCGGAGTATTCGAATCACCCAGCCAGAAGCTAAAATCTTTTCTGTATGTAGGAGAAGAAGTCAAACTATTTATTTTAAATTTAAATTCATAAAGAAGGATGTTCTGCTCCGGCTTCAATCCGTCCGAATTGCTTATTCTTACCAGGCAGTTAGAGGAGATATGATGGGGCACGTTCCATTCATAATACCCGGTATTTGGGATAGAATTTACAATTGGAAGGTATGTTGTCCTAATATCAGGAGAATATTCAATTTTAACGTTATTGATACTTATAGCGACTTTCACCTCTTTTTTCCCATGCCTCTGAAAGTGTGTTTTATTGCCTCTTTCAGAGGGATTGTCAGAGACTGGTCCCTATTCACAGAAAGCTTCTAGTTGTCTTCTGCCGGCAGTTTGATCATTGAACATGGGAAGTGGTCCAGGAGCGTTCGTCTTGAATCAACACTGTAACCCACCCTGTCAGCTAAAAGAATAGAATTTTTTTTATCTTTAGGCGCCATTGCTTTTATAGGATGACTATTTAACACAAAACTGAAATAGCCATACCATTCCTTCTATATATATAAATCAACGTCTATACTGGCGTTGATTAAAGATAGATTTTTTATTAAATTTGGAGAAAAATAAATTTCCGGATATCCATCTTCTTCATAATCTCCTTCTATAATACATTGACAAACAACCTCACAATTCTTCTCCTCTAATTGGGAAAAATTTTTTATCTCTGGCCCTATTTTCTCAAATAAATTTTCTATATGATTCTCTAATGGCAAATTTGGATCAGTATTGGATTTTAATATCCATACATTTTCAGTAAATTTCAGAATGGTTTTTTTTGTACGGGGTTGACCAATTTCCCTTTTTTCATCAAACTTAATACTTAAAATATTTCCAATCTCTTCAGCATTAAGTGATTTTGATAATACTCTGATACTTGAATAATATTTAATCATTTAAACCCCTCCTAAAAATCTTTGATATTAAGGCCAGTGGGATCGCCAGGCCCCTCACCACTTTTTGGTTTTACAAAAATTTCTCCCTTCTTATTCTTAAACAAGTCAGCTCTTGATATCTTTCCCCCACCTTTTAGTTCATGAATGTCTATTCCAGCATCTTTTAATTTTTTTATTTCTCCCTTCCCAAGCCTTTTCATTTGTTCAAATATGAGTTTGCTGCCTTTTTTTGCGGATAATTTAGCCATCTCTTGCATTAGCCCCTTCCATCCTTCTTTAAAAATTGAACTAGCAATCCCTTGAGCAGTATTCATTACAATAGCCGCGGTATTTAGAATTTTTTCTTCAATTTCTTGTGCTTTCAAGTACATATCCAAATATGGTTGACCACCGTCAAGCGACTGTTCAATAAAAATAGTCTTTTTAATTAAGTGGGGGGGATAAACACCAGTAAATTGCCTTCCATCCGGATCCAAATAAGTAATCGGATTATTCCTGCAATAGGAATAAAGATTCCACAATTGAGGGTTGGAAAGGGCTTCTTCTCTATTAATAATCGGGTCGGTTGAGATAAACCTATACGAATTATGATCATAATACCTGGCACCAAAATAATCCAAATCACCGTAGGCTTCTCTTTCTTTCCCTGAGAATTTCAATTTGGGATCATAGGCTTTTGTCCAGTTCTTTTGAACCCCACCAAAAGGCCCATAGGCTTCTGAATAAACTACATTACCACTGTCATCCGTAACGATTCGCGTTGAAGTGATTTGATCCGTCATGTAATAGAAATATTCTTCACCCTTTTCGGGGATGTGATCATTTGGCTTATATTCAGCTATTAATCGGTTTCCCATATAAATGTAATCTCTTATACAATTACCATCATGATCGTATTCTGCCATGAGTTTTCCATCAAAGGAATAGATGTAATACGTATCGACCATGGAAGTTGATTGAATGGTTCCAAAACCTGCAGTAGAATTAGGACTACCAAAATAACTACCTATATTCGGTCCATGGGAATTTTCATGTTTAAGTGTTAAGGTTGAGGTTAAGATTGAGGAGGTTGAATGATTATTTGAATCGACTGGTCTATGTTTACTAAGCGTTAATTCCTTGCTTATTTGTTTTTCAATCTCCATATCTTCATTATACCTTATTTCAAACGGTCTGTCACTGATATCGAATGGAAAATTTTCAGGGATATTGAAATGTTTAACGACTATAAACTTGTTTCTATCTGAATTATTAATCTTTAAGGATTTATTCCCATTAATAGAGTCGCTTTGAACTGATATACTATCAACAATATCTTTTGAGAAATCTTTTTCCTGATTTATGATCCCTTTACTTACCCATCCACTATTTTTAGGAAAACGTCCATCTTCAAATTTTTCAAAATCTTCTTTAAAGAGAGTGACAAATTGATTTTTTTTATCGATTGAATTTAAAACACGTACGATAAAATCATCGATTTCAACATCGGTGGTATCACAGGGATTGGTTGACATTGAAACCGCAGCAATAAATTTATGTCCCTGTAACAATGAAAAATTTTCAAAAACAGGTTGGCCATCCATTATAATGGAAATTTTATTATTAATTTGGTCCATCAGAACTTTAAGACTATGCCAGCAATTATGGAATTCTCTGGAAATTCCGATCTCTTTTATATTCTCTTCAAAGTAGATATATTCCTTTCCATTTGATTCTTGAATAATAGAAATTTCAGGGATCGAAAGATTCTGAGTGGTCATATCACCAAGCCAAAAACTAAAATCTTTCCTGAATATAGGAGAAAAAGTCAAACTGTTGATCTTAAATTTCAATTCATACAGAAGGATGTTTTGTTCTCGTTTAACACCATCTGAATTGCTGACCCTGACCAGGCAATTGGATGAGATATGATGAGGCACCTGCCACTCATAATATCCCGTATTGGGAATCCGATCTTTAATGGTAAGATAGGCGGACCCATTGTCTGGGGAATACTCCAATTTGATGTTTTCAATAAACTTTTCACTTTCCCAGGTGATTAAGAAATTCTCCCCGGCATTGAGTATCTCATCTCCATTGGGTGAAACTAATCGGAGTAACGTTTTTTGATCTCTGGTTTCACTTTCATTGTCTCCAGGTAAATGGTCTAATCCATATTTTTCCATTAAATGACTCCTGGTGTTTTGGCCTCCGGCACCCTGTTCCTGGCATAGGCTGTAGATAATGGTTTGAGTGCCCACTGCCACGAATTTTGAATCATTAAAAACAATACCTCTGAGATCATTTCTCACACCAGAAGACCGATTGGTCCAAACGATACGGTCATTACTGGTCACTATTTTTCCATCGTTTCCGATAATCACAAATGTGTTGTTTCCATAGGCAGCACTTTTAAAGTTTGTGGTAATCGATGATGTTCGGCTATTCCATGTGAGACCATTTGGACTGGTTAAAATCGCCCCACTCGCCCCAACAGCTAAAAATGCATCGCCGCCATAAGTAATACCACGAAGCGTTTTAGATGTACCTGACGATTGAGTCGTCCAGTTGGTTCCATTCGGACTGGTCAAAATGACACCACTTTCACCCACTGCAGCAAATGTATTATCTGCATCTCCATAAACAATACCATAAAGATTATAGGTGATACCGGATGACTGAATATTCCAGGTGATTCCATCCGGACTGGTCAAAACGACACCACCAATGCCCACTGCCGCAAATGTACCCGCACCATACGCAATACCACGAAGACCCGTCGTTATTCCAGAGGTTTGCGTTTCCCAGGTGATACCGTCAGAACTGGTCAGTATGACCCCTCCTGCACCAACGGCAGCAAACCGATTGACAGCCTCTTCATAAACGATTCCATAAAGATCATTGGTGATACCTGAGGCTTTTGAGGTCCAGGTGATTCCATTGGCACTGGTCATTATTTTTCCACTATTTCCAACAGCCGCAAATTGTGAACTTCCATAGGTTACACCTGTAAATGTCTCACTGCCGGAATAGTCGGTGTTTAACCAGGACTCCCCACATTCGGATGTATCGGAAGTTATGGAAAACACCGCATCGCTGACATCGGAAACATTCCCATCTTCATCGTTTTCACTGATTCGCACCAGGCATTCATTGGATGGATCATCCGGTACACTGGGAATTATCCAATTATAACTACCGTCATTGGTAGTGGATGTGATGATATTTATCCACTTTCCGCCGTTATCTGTAGAATATTCAATCCTTACATAATCGATGGTCCCGGTACTGGTCCAGGTGATTTCATGGGTCGAACCGATCAGTAAACCCTCCCCTCCATTGGGTGAAGTGACCGTGACGGATTCAGGTGACGATGAAACGATTGAGAATTCCGCATCGCTAATGTCAAAGGGATTCCTGTCTTCATCATCCATACAAATTTTAACCAGGCAGTGATCGCTGATAGTCGACGGCGTATCGGGTATTGTCCAATCATAACTGCCGTCATTGGTCGTGGAGGTGACAATGGTTGTCCAGGAGGCGCCGCTGTCAATGGAATATTCAATGACGACATTATTTATGGTTCCGGTACTGGTCCAGGTGATCTCATGAGTCGAACCTGCGGTTAAGATCTCCCCGCCATTGGGTGAGGTGACAGTCAGGGTGGATGATATGGGAACAATAGAAAATACAGCGTCACTCACATCCGACGGATCGCCATCGTCCGCCTCACTCACCCGGATCAGGCAATTATCCGATGGATCATCCGGCACGGTCCACTCATAATTGCCGTCATTTTCAGTGACGGTGATGATCTCTGTCCAGGAAGTGCCATTATCTGTGGAATACTCGATTTTCAAATCACCCACCGTTCCCACAGTGGTCCAGGTGATCTCATAGATCGAACCCACGGTTAATGCTTCACCCCCATTGGGAAAGGTAACCATGATGGCTGGAGCAGATGGTGGGGTGATAGAAAATACGGAATCACTAATATCTGATGGGCCTCCATCAATATCACTTTCACTGATCCGCACCAGGCACGTATCCGATGGCGTGTCCGGAACTATCCATTGGTAAATGCCGCTGTTGGCAGTCGAATTTACAATCCCTGTCCAGGACGTGCCGCTATCAATCGAATATTCAATTTTTATATTACCAACCGTTCCCGTACTGGTCCAGGTAATGTCTTGAGAGGTGCCAGCCTCCCAGCTTTCACCCCCATTGGGGGATGTGACTGTAATGGTAGAAGGAGTAACAATAGAAAACACCGCGTCACTGACATCCGTGGGATCGCCGTCGATTTTACTGACCTGTACCAGGCACGTATCCGACAGGGTATCGGGTACAAGCCAATCATATTGGCCGTCATTCTCAGTGGCGGCAGCAATTTCTGTCCAGGAGAAGCCGTTATCTGTGGAATAGTCGATTTTTACATCCCCTATGGTAGCGGTACTGGTCCAGGTGATTGTATAGGTTGAGCCAATGGCCAAACGTTCTCCTCCATTGGGTGCGGTAACCTTTATAAAGGTGGATAAGGGTGAAATAATGGAGAATGCTTCATTACTCACATCTGAGGGGCCTTTATCCACATCGTGTTCACTGATTCGCACCAGGCAGTCGTTCAATGGTGTGTCTGGCATGTCAGGAATGGTCCACTCATAACTGCCGTCATTTTCAGTGGGGGCGACTATCCCCGTCCAGGTAGATCCTCTATCAATGGAATACTCAATTTTTACAGGCCCCACGGCTCCGGTACTGGTCCAGGTAATGGTTTGGGTTGAACCCATTTCCCAGCTCTCACCACCGTTGGGAGAGGTGACAGTGATGGAATTGGACAGTTCTATTGAAAATAGAGCGTCACTGGTATCCGAGGGTTCCCCGTCTGCTGCATCACTGTTACCGATCCGCACCAGGCATTCATCCGAGGGGGCGGCGGGAACACTCCAATTGTAACTGCCGCTATTGGGGGTGGAAAGGACAATCGTTTTCCAGGTGACCCCGTTATTAAAGGAGTATTCAATAAATACATTATCAATGGTCCCGGTAAAGGTCCAGGTGATTTCGTGGATCGAATCTGCCAGTAAGATTTCTCCACCATTGGGCGAAGTAATCGTAATCGTGGCACTCGAAGGAGGAAGGATGGTAAATTCTGAATCGCTAACATCTGCCGGACTGCCGTCGGTTTCACTGATCCGTACCAGGCAGTGGGTGGAAGGGGTATCCGGGACGGTCCAATCATAACTGCCATTATTGGGATAGGAGGCAGTGATTTCTGTCCAGGAGGTACCGCTGTCAGTGGAATAGTCGATTTTTACATTGCCCACAGCTCCGGTACTGGCCCAGGTGATTGTCAGGTTTGTACCAGCGATCACATTTTCACCGCCATTGGGGGAGGTTATGGTGAGGGACGGGCTGCTGGCGCCGCACAAACTGTATAAAATGACCTCTTCTCCTGCTGCCACAAACCGCGCATTATCATAAACAACGCCGTAGAGATGATGACTCACACCGGACGATTGCGCAGTCCATCCAATACCATCCAGGCTGGTTAATATTTCACCATCCTGGCCAACAATGACATATTTGTTACTGCCGTAGGCAGCCCCTAAAAGAGACGTCGAAACGATGGAGGTTCGGCTGTTCCAATCGATTCCATCCGGGCTGGTCAAAATAACGCCGCTGTTACCCACGGCCACAAAAATACCGCCGCCACTACCATAAGTGATGCCCCGGAGGTCCCTGGAGGTATTGGACGTTTGTGTGGTCCAAATGGTTCCATTGGGACTGGTTAAGATCACACCACTGTCACCGACGGCTGCAAATGTATTATTTCCATAACCAACACCATTGAGATTATGGGTTACATTGGATGACCGGGGAGTCCAGGTGATTCCATCCGAACTGGTCAAAATCACCCCGCCTGCACCGACAGCAGCAAATGTGCTTCCGCCATAGGTGATGCCGTAAAGATCATTCGATGCACCGGAGGATTGAGACGTCCAATTGGTTCCATTGGGACTGGTTAAAATGACGCCGCTGTTACCGACAGCCACAAATGTATTATTTCCATAAACGACACCGTTGAGATCATTGGTTGTACCGGAGGATTGGGAGGTCCAGGTGATTCCATCCGGGCTGGTCCATATCACTCCTCCGGTGCCAACAGATGCAAATAACGCATTGCCATAGGCGGTGGATTTAAATATATCCGTGCCTGAATAACCGGACATTGACCAGGACTTTCCACAGGGGGAGGTCTCGGAAATGATCGAAAATACCGCATCGCTGGCATCGATGGGAGAACCGTCGGTTTCACTCACCCGTATGAGACAATTTTCCGATGGATTGGCCGGGACGAGCCAGTTGTAAGTGCCGTCATTGGCAGTGGAGGTGACAATGGTGGTCCAGGAAGTACCGGTATTGGTGGAATATTCGATTTTTACATTACCTACATCGCCAGTGGAAGTCCAGGTGATATCCCGATTGGAATTGATCTCCCATATCTCCCCACCATTGGGAGCGGTGACAGTAATGCCCGGCTCCAGTTCATCAACAATGGAAAATATCGCGTCGCTGGTATCGGTGGGATCCCCATCGGTTTCACTGATTCGTACGAGGCACCCTTCCGACGGTGTATCCGGTACGGTCCAATCATAACTGCCGTCATTGGCTGTAGCAGCAATGATGGTGGACCAGGTGGTGCCATTATCGATGGAATACTCGATTTCCACATCGTCCACGATCCCGGTAGACGTCCAGGTGACAGCGTGGGTAGCGTTCTTCTCCCAGGTCTCTCCACCATTGGGGGAGGTGATTGTGAGAGACGGGGGGAGCACAATGGAGAATACTGCGTCACTGACATCTGAAGGCGATCCATCGGTTTCACTCACCCGCACCCGGCAATTGGCTGAGGGAGTTTCCGGTATGGTCCAATTGTAGAGGCCGTCATTGGCAGTGGAGGTGACAATGGTGGCCCAGGAACTGCCGTTATTGGTGGTGTACTCAATCTTCACATTTCCCACGATCCCTTCATAGGTCCAGGTGATATTGTGGGATGTTACCACCTGCCAATTTTCACCACCATTGGGTGAGGTAACCGTGATGCTGGGGGGTGGGACAATTGAAAATACATTGTCGCTTACATCCAACGGGTCCCCATCGAGCTCACTCACCCGTACGAGGCAATTATTAGAGACCGTATCGGGTATGCTCCAACTGTAACTGCCGTCATTGGCAGTGGAGGCGTTTATGGTTGTCCAGGAGGTGCCGCTGTTGAAGGAATAGTCGATTTTTACATTGCCCACGACCCCAACACTGGTCCAGGTAATATTATATGTTGAACCCACTTCCAGGTTTTCACCCCCATTGGGTGCGGTAACAGTAATCTTAGGGATTAAAACAATCGTAAACACATTATTACTGACATCGGAGGGGGTGCCATCCACTTCACTCACCCGCACCCGGCAATTTTGCGAGGGGGTTTCGGGTATGGTCCAACTGTAACTGCCGTCATTGGCGGTGGATGCCGCAATCGTTGACCAGGACGTGCCATTATCAGTGGTGTACTCTATTTTTACATCACCAACAATGCCAATATGGGTCCAGGTGATATTATAGTTGGACCCCACTTCCCAGGTTTCGCCGCCGTTGGGGGAAGTGACAGTGATATCAGGTGGGGGGACAATTGAAAATACCGCATCGCTGACATCTGATGGATCGCCGTCGGTCTCACTGACCCGCATCAGGCATTGATCCGATGGGGTATCATATACCCGCCATGAGTAGCTGCCGGTGTTCAATATGGATGTCACAATAAAGGACCAAGAACTCCCATTATCAGTCGAATAATCAATTCTCACATTTCCTACAGATGCAGTCGAGGTCCAGGTGATATCATAATACGTCCCGGTTTGCCAGTACTCACCACCGTTGGGAGCCGTCACCGTAATGGTCGAACAAATGGAGAAGACGGCATCACTGACATCTGAGGGATAGCCATCGGTCTCACTGATCCGAACCAGACAATTGACAGAAGGTGTTTCCGGTAGAGTCCAATTGTAACTGCCGTCATTGGGCGTGGAAGCGATTATCTCTGTCCAGGCGGTTCCATTATCAATGGAATATTCTATTTTTACATCTCCCACTGTTCCGGTGCTGGTCCAGGTAATTTCATGAGACGAACCCTCCGCCCAGGTTTCTCCGCCGTTGGGGGAGGTGACAGTCACAACAACCGCTTCTGATATCACGAAATTGGCACTGCTCCCGGTGACACGACCATCCACTGTTTGAACGGCAATCCAATATTGTCCGGGCGAAAGGGTTAACGGAATCAGCCACTCATAGGTCCCGTCATTTTCCGTGGAGCTGGTCATTTCAAGGACCTGGATATCTCCCTGGTATAAAAGTATTCTTACATAATCATCCATTATTCCAGTTTTGGTCCAGGTAATGGAGTAGGTTCCATTTTTGTGCCATGTTTCTCCGGCGGAGGGGGATATGATAGTTATTGAAGGCGCCGGTAACCGGCTTGATTTCAAACGCAGTCCTCTCTCATTATACATATGAGTGGAAGCGGTTTCCCCTGTATCCGTGTCCAGTTTAACCGCACTCAGTTGATTTTGCCGGTCCCATTCATATTCAAATCCCGGGGCCTTTATCAGGTTTCCCCTGTTATCATAATCAAAACTTGAATTGTTGATCTGATTTTTGGTGGTATAAGATGTGTTGAAAACGGTACTGCCATTTTCTTTGGCTGTTGTCAGGTTCCCGTAATAATCATAGGTATAGATATAACTTTTCCCACCGGTATAAGACGCAGAGGTTAAACGGTATAAAGCGTCATAACCAAAACCGGCATTTAAAGAAGGCACGGTATTTGTAATGGAGGTAATGTTTCCAACATCATCATATCCATAATTGGCCCGGTAATAAACACTACTTCCCTTTTTTAAAGAGGTGGTGGACAACAACCCATTGGCTTCATAGGCTGCACTAAAGGTGGTACCATTTCCTGAAATGCCCATGGAAGTGGGCTGCTTATTAATACCATAGGCCACCTGGCTGATTATCGATTTGCCACTGAAGCTGATGGTTTCCGGCATATTCAGACTATTATTTGAAATATCAACCTTCTTATTATCCGGATAAGTGATTGAATCCAAATTATTGTTTCTATCATAGGTATAATCCAATGTGAAATAACCAGGGCCAGGGATATATTGCCTTTCTTCTGTAATGGAACCAAATTCATTATAGTAAATATTATCCCTGAACCAACCATTCGTGCTGGATACTTTCTTCACCCTGCCCTGGATATCATAAATGTAATCGATGGTTTCATATCCTGATCCTGTATTGATTTCTGTCAGTTGATTGGAGGTATTATATTGGTAATTGATATATTTGTTATCCCACAATCTCCATTCCAGGTTATTGGATGAATTATAACTGTAGGTAATCGAACCGGTTTCCGGGTGGGATTCGGAGGTGACGTGATCAAGGCCGTCATAGGCGTACGTTTGGGTTCTGGCATTGTTGTAATTAACCTGCGTCAGTCGACCGATGTCATCATAGGTGTAATAGGCGTATCGATTCATTGGGTCTTTTAATTTGGTGGCCAGACCAGGAATTCCTTCGTAATAAAAAACGGTTGCATGTCCTTCTGCATCGGTGACCGTCTTCTGGTCACCGGAATAAGTGATATTGGTTATCTTTCCCCTGGGATCGGTGATTTTTGTGATGTTTCCAACCGCATTCCTCTGGTAACTGTACTGGTGGGAGGTGCTGGTGCTTCCCTTGTTTTCGGCAGTCACCCGTCCCTCGGCATCCAGGGTCCTGCGAAAGTAAAGATTGATAAGGTCTCCGCTCTCTTCATAACCTGTATCCCTTCCCATACCGTCCCAGTATTTTACCACACTATTGCCTCCCTGTGTAATGGTAACGGAATTGGTGGACCAGCCGGCTGTAATATTATTAAAATCTGAGGGTGTTTCAATTATCTTCACCCGGTTAAGATCATCATAGGTAAAGCTCATTGTACCGTCGTGTTGATTGGTTTCCGACAGGATGGCGCTGTTATACTGCGATATGCTCCGGCTTAACTCCGTATATGTGGGGCGCATGATTTTCGATAGAACACCATAACTGTATTTATAGGTTTCGATTCCACCATTGCCAGGAAGGTTTATGGTGATTGTAATATCTCTCGGATACGTGCAGGAATAGGTGTAATCCCATGTGGAATAAGCTCCGCTCTTCAATTTCTTGATCTCATCAATGGCCCCATATTTTGATGGAGAGTCTGTACAATATTTCGTCTGGGTCTCTTTTAATTTGGTCCCCGTACTTTTGTAAATGGCTTCATTACTAATGAATGAAATCAGGTATCTATCTTCATAGGTACCATTGCTCTCAAAAAAATATTCAAGGGTTTTATAGTTTTTTAAGGTGGTCCCGGTTGCCCCACCGTAATATTTAATCTTTGTGGGCAGTCCGTATTGCTTGACATCGGTTCGCTCATATAAATACTCCTCCGTACTTTCAGCATCCCCATTCCGTGTTATAATAGATTTTGACAGCAGCGGCGCTTTTATCTTTCCCAGGTTCTGGTTAAGCACCTCCCACTCGTTATCGGATATCTTAAAATATGTCCATTCCTGTTCTTCCGAATAGCTGTTGTCGGTAAACCATTTCTCCTTGAGCAAACCAATTCTCCACCCATTTTCATACGGATCAGAGTCAGGAAATCCATAATAGGTGGCTTTGGTATCGAAAACAGGGCCATCTACGGTAACCGTTCCTGTTGCATCCTGGTAGCTGGGGTATGTATAAATCCAGGTTTTATAGGAATCAGAAGAGAAAAACTTGATTCTCTTGGTCTTAACCACCCGTGTACGAAGCGTATAGCTAACAAAGTTAAATTCATGATCTTCATATTCATATTCCATCCTGCCGCCAAAACTGGTATTGACTGCTTTTAATTGGTAATGTTCCATCCCCTCATCCGTGTAGTATTCATAGGTGGCTGCAGGGATTTCCGGGGGCTTATATGAAATCAATTTAAAGCAATTGATGGGAGTGGAAAATTCTCCCACTGTATAATCGAAATCCACGAATTGTCCATCGGCGTTCTTTACCCTTATTTTATCAAGCTTTGGATGCGAAGGAGAGGTGTCATCGGTGATAAAAATAACTTCTCTTCCCAGGCTGTCAATGATTTTTTCCATGATCGGCTCGTTGGATCGGTACTGTATAGTGATTTTGTGTCCAAATGAACTTTCGATTTCAGTCACCATTCGTATCGGAACCGCTTCCCCACCCAGGTAAATATAGGATGTGTCTCCACAGGTCCAGATGGTACCGTCTTTAAAATAAAGTTTACTTTCATTTCTATCATATTTCAAAAAACTCCTGGTGTTACGAATCTTTCCGGTTTCATCGGGGTAAGCGGTCTCCATTCGACCATCCGGGAACTCGACGATAGGTTCATCTGAATTATAATAATGCACCCGGCCCATATGGAGCGACCAACCAAATCCCACCCAACTTCTATGGTCCTGGTTATAATCAGGAACATTGGGAGGGATATTATCCTTTACTATTTTACTGTTGTAGACTCTCCAGATTTCCAGGTCGAGGCCATTGGGACCGGGTAAATGGATATCCAGGAAACGTAAGGTCAAATTGCCGGTAAAGAGATCGATATTCTCTTCAGGAACCGCTCCGTGCAGTCCATGCTCCGGGATAATTCCGATGCGATCATAAATGTCGCTTTCGGCAACCAATGGGATTGTATTTAGTAAAATAAATGGAATAATTATAATTATAAAAATTACTTTTTTCCGCATAGCAAATCACTCCTTAAGAATTTAGAATTTCCAAATTCTATATTCTCTATGTCTCTTTAAAGTTTTTACTTTTCCAAAAAATCCTCATTAATATATTGCCTCACACTGAAATTTATAACATAAATCGAAGGAAATGTCAAAGATTTTTCCAAAAAATAAAGGTTTCATGAGCTGTTTTTGGAATTAACTCATTATGTAAAAACCATAACTCCAGGACTCTGTTTTTTGCAGTTAATAAATATTTTATCCTTAAAAAAACGTATTACTTGATTTTATTTGTAATAAGAAATGTAGCACGACATTTATTTGGATTATAATATTTTTTTAATAATCAATAATCAATGGCTAATTGTTAATTGTTAATATAGCGCTGAGGAGCAGAGGGGGCCTTACAGTCGTGCTCTTTTTTGTTTAAGCATACTGATAATTAATAAAGTTGAAATTAAATATATTAAAAAAATTGCCTCAAAATATTAACTCGTGCTTCGTAGCGAGGCTACTTCGCAGAGTAGCATTTTTTTAAGTTTGAAATTAACAAAATTAATTATTTATGCTGTAAATATTAAAAAAATTAAGAGCATAAGTGGATTTCATCCCTTTTTTCCTATTACGTATAAACCATTTAAAATCGGTCAATTTGAAAAAAATTAAAATAATGAAAAATTTGGTTGACAAAAAAAGATTTTTATATTATTATTATGTTGTTCATATTAAGAATTAATATTAACAATGACAGGAGCATAAAATTAAAAGACGAAAAAGCCTTCAAAGAGAAAAAATATATGAGCTGATAAAGAGCACTGATATACACCCATCTGCCCACTGGGTTTATGATGCCCTGAGAGCACAGGGAGAATCAGTTAGTATTGGTAATGTTTATCGGAATATAAAAATATTAACGGAAGAGAGAAGGGTAGTGAAAAGAGAATTCAATGATGGTAATGAGCATTATGATGCAATTGTAAATCTTCATTACCATTTTATCTGTGACGGATGTAAAGAGATAACCGATTTTGATCTTCCGGTGCAAAACTCATTAAATCAACTGGCAAACGATTCGTTTGATCATATTGTTGACAGGCATACCATCCAGTTTTATGGGATTTGTAAAAAATGTAAAAAAAAAGTAAATGGGCTTTTATAATCATGGATATTTATAGTCATTTGCAAGTAATAAGTTATATGGACAATGAAACACGATTATATATAGTATCGTTGTATAAAAGTTCAGACAACGAAAGGAGGTAATTTATGAGTGAAACTAAAAAGAAACCAATGAGTGTCACAGCTAGTAAACATACCGGCGGTGGTGGTACGTCGATCCGTGACTGGTGGCCGAACCAGTTGAATCTTAAAATTCTCCACCAGAACTCTTCCCTGTCCAATCCAATGGGCAAAGCGTTCAACTATGCTGAAGAGTTCAAGAAACTTGACCTGAAGGCCATCAAAAAGGACCTCTACGCGCTGATGACCAATTCGCAGGACTGGTGGCCGGCTGACTGGGGTCACTACGGAGGGCTACTCATCCGGATGGCGTGGCACAGTGCGGGCACCTACCGCATGGGCGACGGCCGAGGAGGTGCAGGGTCAGGCACCCAACGCTTTGCACCCCTTAACAGCTGGCCGGACAACATCAACCTCGACAAGGCGCGACGGCTGCTCTGGCCCATCAAGCAAAAATACGGCAACAAGATCTCCTGGGCCGATCTCATGATCCTCGCCGGCAACTGTGCACTGGAGTCAATGGGCTTCAAGACCTTCGGTTTCGCTGGCGGGCGAGAAGACGTCTGGGAACCGGAGGAAGACATCTACTGGGGTACTGAGACCGAGTGGCTTGGTGACAAACGCTACACCGGTGAACGGGAACTCGAAAATCCCCTGGCTGCCGTGCAGATGGGCCTGATTTACGTCAACCCGGAAGGCCCGAACGGCAACCCGGATCCGGTCGCATCCGGCCATGACGTTCGAGAGACCTTCTCACGTATGGCCATGAACGACGAAGAGACCGTAGCTCTTGTCGCCGGAGGCCACAGCTTCGGTAAGTGTCATGGCGCGGGTGACGCCGCACGAGTCGGTCCAGAGCCTGAGGCCGCAGGCATCGAGGAACAGGGCCTTGGCTGGAAAAGCAGCTTCGGCAGCGGCAAAGGCGGTGATACGATCTCCAGCGGCATCGAGGGTGCCTGGAAACCGAATCCGACCAAATGGGACATGGGCTATCTGAACATGCTTTTCAAGTATGAGTGGGAGCTGGTCAAAAGCCCTGCTGGTGCGCATCAGTGGCTGGCCAAGGACGTGGCCGAAGAAGACATGATAGTTGACGCGCACGATCCTTCCAAGAAGCACCGGCCGATGATGACCACGGCGGACCTTTCCCTTCGCTTCGATCCGATCTACGAACCGATCGCGCGGCGCTACCAGCAGAATCCCGAGGAATTCGCGGATGCGTTTGCTCGCGCATGGTTCAAACTGACCCACCGGGACATGGGCCCGCGCTCGCGCTATCTCGGTCCGGAAGTGCCTGAAGAAGAGCTAATCTGGCAGGATCCGGTTCCTGAAGTGGACCATGAGCTCATTGACGAAAAGGATATCGCAGACCTTAAGGGCAAGATCCTTGCCTCAGGCCTGTCTGTCTCCCAACTGGTCTCCACTGCCTGGGCTTCGGCATCGACCTTCCGCGGCTCCGACAAACGCGGTGGAGCAAACGGGGCGCGCATCCGTCTGGCGCCGCAGAAGGATTGGGAGGTCAACCAACCTGAGCAATTGGCGAAGGTACTCGAAAACCTCACAGATATCCAGAAGGCATTCAACGATTCGCAGGCAAACGGCAAGAGGGTATCGCTTGCCGACCTGATCGTCCTTGGTGGTTGTGCAGCTGTTGAGCTTGCAGCGAAAAACGCCGGGCACGACGTGCAGGTCCCTTTCACACCGGGACGCACAGACGCGACTCAGGAGCAAACCGACGTAAACTCATTCGCCGTACTCGAACCGGCTGCAGACGGATTCCGCAACTACCTTAAAACAAAATACGCAGTATCTACAGAAGAACTATTGGTTGACCGGGCGCAACTGCTGACGCTGACCGCTCCTGAGATGACGGTTCTCGTTGGCGGCATGCGTGTCTTGAACGCGAATTTCGGACAATCCCCAAACGGCGTCTTCACCAGGCAGCCTGAGACACTCACCAATGACTTCTTTGCGAACCTGCTGGACATGAGCACCGAATGGAAGGCCACCTCGGAAGACGAAGAGGTATTCGAAGGCCGTGATCGTGCAACGGGCGAACTGAAGTGGACCGGTACCCGTGTGGACCTGATCTTTGGTTCTAACTCACAGCTCCGGGCGATTGCCGAAGTTTATGCCCAGGACGATTCGAAGAAGAAGTTCGTGGATGACTTCGTAGCAGCCTGGAATAAAGTGATGAATGCAGATCGTTTTGATCTCGCCTGATCCTGGCTGGTCCTATAAAAAAATTCTGGAAAACTGGAAAATAATTAATTGGCTAAAAAATCATTCGAGCGGACCGGGCATCCTGCCCGGCCGCTCAATCCGATGTTCCAATTACTTATGTCATAATCCAGAGCCAATTCGTATTGCTGAATATACCTTCAAAACCAAGATATAATAAGAATTTTTGGTCCGTCTCCTCTAAAAAAAACGAGAGATCGATTGTTGAATATTTTGTCTTATTTTTGAGTATTTTTAAATATTTATGACACCAAAGTAGACAACAAAATGACACCTGTTAAATGGAGGTTTTTGCCCCTGATTTTTCTCGTTCTTTTTCCTTGATTTACGGTTAAGAAATTTTGATATTTTCCTTACCTCCTTACCTCATGAAAGTATAAGCACATGGTTCTCTGATCAACCATTCACCAAAGCCACCAATGCCATACTAAGAATTAATATATATACTATTCGTTTCATATTCACTACCATCTCTTCCCTATCATTTAAATTCTTTCTATCTCTTATTCTTTTTTATTAAATCAAAAAGAACTGTTTTTATTGAGTCTTCCTTTTTAAGAAGATCACTAACTTTAATCTTTACAAAGATATCTGGAATAATACCCTTTCCCATTGACATTCCCTTCACTGCAACTGTGTAAGTCTGAGTGGGTATATAGAGTTGAAGTCCGGTATTCTCCAATTTGACTATTTTTGTATTATCATTGCACTCATAACTGGCTCCGGTTTCAACACCTACAAGAGTACCGATCTTATGGTACTTTAATAAAGCCCCAAGATGACCGGTTGTGGAAAATCCTCCTTCATCGATTAATATATAGAGTTTTCCTGAAAAGTGGTTTTTGGATATGGTGGTTGGCTGATTCAAAATCTCATATCCTTCATATTTCTTTTCAAAGTATTTAAATGGTTCTTTCGCCAGATAGGAGAGTAAATAATTGGCGCAGTATGGATCGCCCCCACTGTTACCCCTCAGATCAACAATGAGAGTCTTCATCCCTTTCTCCTTTATTTCTAGAAATGCGTCATCATTAAACCGGAAAAACTCTTTGTTCCTATCCCCATAAAAACCAAAGGATTTGATAGTGATAATGGCTGTTTCTAACCTATCTTCCATCTCCAGGTTTAAAGTGGGGTCATCAGTGGATGTTTGCACCTTCTTCCTTCCCTTCCTATAGGTTGATAAATCCCCACGATTAACCGATCTAATGGAAACCGATTGGGGGATCTCTTTCCCCGGTTCCAAGTAGCTGACGTGATATTCCTCCGGGAAATAGTAATAAAACATATAATAGACAAAAAACTTGCTGTTTAACTGATATATCTTATTGGGCATCCGATTACCATCAGAAGACATTATTTTGGTGAGGTTCCTGGTGATTTCCCACATTGATTTGCCATTAATGGAAAGAATTTCTGCTCCCAGGGGAATTTTACTCTCAGGATGAACATTACCATATACATAAGCCCGGTTCCCTAAAAACCGTATATCAAGGGGAAAGAAGCGTTCAGGGCTGTTTTTCCTGTAATCTTTCGGAACCACAACAATGGAATGCCCACAACCGATTTGGGCAAATATAGCTGAGATAATTTTATTAAATTCCAGCAGGGTTTTGGGTTGTTCCAGAGACCGGTATGCTTCCTGAAACAAAATGTCAAATTGGTCCTTTTTGGTGAATCTATAGAGGTCAGGATGCATTTTTTCTAAAGCGGTTCTCATTTGAATAAAATCGGATTTAAGTGCTTTACTGCCAAATTGGTCATTCCACTTTCGTCGATCCTTGCGGTTTTGATATTCAGGCATTATAACAGCCGCCAATGGTATCTGACAAAGGAAGACTCCCAATATAACTATCGTGATGTATCTTTTAAATTTCATCTTGCACCCATAACAGGAAAGCCTGCAGCATGCCATGCCAATGGCAAGGCTCAAAATGTTTATGAATGAGTATCCTTTATAATTTTTGATATTCCTGAATGCGATTTTGAAATAATTTTTAAACATGGTTTACCTCTAAATTTCCAAACCGTGAGCAAAACCGGTTCCTCTGGCTCTGACAATATTATCATAAGGCCTCAATAAATATTATTTCCAGATGAGACTAAATCCACATTATATATACCGGGAAGTGAATAATAAGGTTACAAAAAAAAAAAAATCCGTTATTTTGCTCCCCAAGGAACTTACCACAGGCCCTGGGCATCGTGGACTTCTATTCCAAGTTTCGGGTTTTCTCCCACCGGGGAGACCCCGGCCCCTTCGGCCCCTGGGCCTTCACGGGCGGGTATACCACATTGTCATGGGATTCCTATGATTTTGACCAGTTTGACTGGATACCGGATACCGCCGAGCATGAGTGTGTGCACTCGGTGCAGTTCATACTAGTGGGCAGCCAGTATCATGTGTGGCCCTGGTTCCGGGAGGGGCTGACCGGATGATGAGAAGAAACCCAGTGATTTTGAGGCAATCAAGAGGTACCTCCAGGAGCGATTCTTCAAGCCAGCAAACTGGATCTTTAAAACAGAGCACCAGGGGATCACACATCTGAAAAATATTGTCATTAGTCACTACTTGCTTTACATTTCTGTGAAAGACAAAGACGGCAAGGAACAGAAAAGGGTAAGCCGCATGACCAACACCTGGATCAAAACCAAGAAGGGCTGGAAAATCCTGGGAGGCATGAGCACGCCCAATAATTGAATAAAAAAAGGATACAGGCCCCGATTTCGAGACTTCTAAGTTGGATGAATTTGCTTGAAGTGCCCTTCAACCCTACATTTGCTAGTTTACAAAATGGAAACTGGATCAAATTTATGAATGCTAATAAATAATTCCGTTTTTTAAACATAGAAAATTTAAAAAAAAGGTCTCACTTCAGGATGTGAGGCGAATAAATTAATATTTGCACTATCATTGAACTGTAGGTGTTTTGGCGCTTACGATGAAAATATACTTTAATTTTTTAAGTTTTTCTAACGGCGGAAGCTTAAAAAAAGTAAGGTTGTTCTTAATGATGAAAATAAAACTCGATACCTGGTATTGGTTGATGAGATTGATAAACCGATTGAGTATGTGTTCCATAAAAGAACGGAGTAATTTTAATGCCGGCTATTATTAGTGGATTCAGAACCTGTATATCTCACCTCATTATCGTGGAAACTGTTATGTATTAAAACTCCAAGATGCTGTCAAAGCCAAGGTTAAAGTGCAGGTAGGTGAGATCTCAGATTGTACGTTCATGAGGGAAATGATCTGGCTATTAGAGTCCATATCAAATCAGGCGTTTTAAAATTAAATCAAAAAATAATGATTAAAGATATTTAAACACCAAGTCAAACATTAAAGTTAAAAGATTAAATCATATATATAGAAAAGGAGAAATAAGTGTGATAGAGAATGTAACCATAATTAATGGATCATGCAGAGAGGGAGGGAATACTGATAAACTTGTATCGATGTTGGAGGAAGGAGTGAATGATAAGCATATCAAATTAAACAAACATATTTTAAGAAATAAATCAATCAATGATTGTAATGGTTGTTATTACTGTTTTAAAAATCCATATTGTTTACAAAGAGATGATATGCAGGTAATTCATGATGAAATTCAAAAATCTGATCTAATAATTTTGGCATCGCCGATGTATTGGTGGGGTGTGACAGGTTTAATGAAAACTTTTATCGATAGATTGTATTTATATTATCCTAAAAGTAATACACATCTTGTAGAAGGGAAAAAGCTTATTATTATTGTCCCAATGCATGTAAACCAAGAACAACATGGTTTAGCGGCTTTTCAGTCAGAAATTGAACCTCTCAAAATGACCTCAGGCTATATATTTAAGCGACTCGGGATTGAAATAATAGATATAATATTTTACCCAGGATTAAATGATAAAGCATCTATTAAGGAGCATGAAGAGCATTTGGAACATGCATATCAATTAGGAAAAAAGATAAAATGCTTGTAAGCGAAAATTTGCCTACATCTTCCTATAATTCAAAAAATATGCTATTTTGTGCATTAATTTTTTACTGGAGGTTCGGAAGACTTAACAACCCTTCGTGGTGAGATGGAAAATTTGGTTGTTTAATGTAACCCCTGAGGGAGCAAGGGCCACTGCCACATTTTACAGTTTGATTGAAACAGCCAAGGCCAATGGTTTTGAGCCATCCAAATATCTCAGATATCTATTAGAAAAGTTCCCCCATGCCAAGACTTCCGAAGATGTGTTTAACTTATTACCCATGAATATTTCAAAAATCGAATTGAAATCAAAAATTCAGTTCAGTATCATGGGCTTTTATCACTTACAGTTGTCTACCATTATATAAGGAGGATAAAAGATGAAAAAGATTAATAATGAATTAGAGGCGTTATCACATTTCGACTCCTTTAAAGATAAAATAGTCATTGACGTGGGGTGTGGAACCGGCGATTTGGTAAGGGAACTTACATCACGGGGAGCAACGGTAGCAGGGATTGATACTCAAGAAATGATTGAAAAAGCAAAACAAGTTTCAAAAGTTGGTGATGAAACGTATCTGGAAGCAAGAGGTGAATCCCTCCCTTTTGAAGATAACTATGCAGATATTATTATATTTTTTGCCAGCCTTCATCATGTACCTGAAGGGATGCTGAACCAGGCTTTAAAAGAAGCTCATCGTGTTCTCAAACCAAGTGGCATAGTATTCTGCCTGGAACCAGTGGGACAACCAGGTTCCTATTTTGAAATCCTAAGTTTGCTGGAGGATGAAAGGGATATCCAGATAAACGCCTATGAAGCGATAAAAAATGCCCGAACAATCGGCCTTATAAACCAAGAGGAGTACATGGTATACATTGAACGGTCTTATGAGGATTATATAAAACTTATTAATATTTTTGTGGATAATGAAACCATAAAAAATAAATGTTTAGCCCGGGCTAAAAAAATAACCGAAAAGTCAAGTATTGAGGCTGGGATTGATTTCAAAGATTTCCGCTATAAATCCATTTGCCGAATTGATATTTTAGAAAAAGTGAAATGAATTATTTTTCGATATTGTTTAGTGCTGAATAGGGACAGACAGAATACCATATATTGAATCATGGGAAGATGTGGTTCAGTTGACGATTACTTTGTTTTTTGATTATTTTATTATAAAAAGAGGAGGATTAAAATGTTGGATAAAAATATGAAGGATCCCTTTCCAGCTGTAATTAAAAATATGCCGGAAGCAGATATTCCTTTTAAAGGTGTGAAAGGTTGGATTTCACAAGCACAGAACCATCAAATTGTGTTTTTTGAGATTGAACCAATCGGTGAAGTTGCCGAACACTCCCATGGTGCACAGTGGGGAATGGTTATAGAAGGAGAAATGGACCTCAGTATTGGAGGGAATACAAAAACCTATAAAAAAGGGGATTATTACTTTATTCCAGAAGGTACCAAGCATGCAGCTGTATTTAAACGCAAAACCTGGGTGTTGGATTTCTTCGCTGATAAAGAACGATATAAACCCAAAAAGTAAAAAGAATCTACAAGTCGTCTTGACCTGCCCACTGTCATTGGACCACTCTTAAAGTTAGTGATCCGATACTACGGACCTCACCCCTTTTTTGGTCCATTTTTTATGTAAGTTTAAATTATAGTAAGTCATTTTTATTAGTCAAATTCCCTATAAAAGGTTCACCTTTTATGGGAATTTTCTTTGACGCAAACTCTTCTGGAGTGAGATTATTAAGAGCACTATAAGGCCTATCTTTAATGTAATCCTCCCTCCAGGATTCGACCTTTTCCCTGGCATCATCAAGACCAAGGAACCAGTGTTCATTTAAACATTCTAATCGGAACCGATCAATAATGAATATTGCTAGTTATTTTCAAGGGAGCGATAATATGACTGAAAAAATTAAAATATGGGCAAAAAAAAGGAGATATACAGTGTTGGTGGCAGACCGGTATTCATTAAATGAATTCCGAATGAAGATAAAAAATTCCGAATTTCCCGGAACCTTGATGACTCGGGATCTTTTCAACACCAACAATGAGTTTCGGGAGATGCTCGAAAATTTGAAAGATATAGACACATTTTCTTCAGTGATTTTAGTTGCCATTCCCCGTCCGGCCCACCGCCTCCGGTTTCAGACATTCAAAAATTCTATCGAGACCATTATCCCTCCGACATACGTTAATTATCGAAAACTGAACACAGACATCCTTCTTGACATCATGAAGTTTATGGAGGTGAACAAGAAAGTTTTCCGAATTTTTGATTCATATCTAAAAACATTGGCGGTCCATACTGGCTTATCGCAATTTGGTCGGAACAACATCACCTACAATGATAAATACGGGAGTTATTTTCAACTGGTGGGAATCGGATTACTGGAAGAAATCGAAGGATTCTCTCCGTCGGCATCCCAACCGAAAAATCAACTGGATCAATGTTACCGGTGCTCAGCCTGCTTGAATCATTGTCCAACAAACGCTATCCGGAACGATCGGTTTTTAATCAATGCTCACAAGTGTTTATCCAATCTGAATATAAAGCCCGGAACCATAAATAAATTGTCAAAGATCGAACCAGGCTATTTTTGCATTGTTGGGTGCCTGGACTGTCAAGAGATATGCCCCGCCAATAAAGGAAAACTTCGATGGGAAGACATCCCGGTAGAATTTTCCTTCAAAGAAACAGAAACCATCCTTTCGGGGAATGATGCACATGGATACGAACTTTGGTGCAATAAAATGAATGCGTTTGAGTTGTCCACTAGTTATGGAATCGTGGCCCGAAACCTCCGTTACATCATCAACCAACAAATCAATCAAGCTTAGATAAATTAATAAATGTGGAATGAATGATCTCTTCACCCTTTAAACCCTCAAGAACAATACGAATTTTCTCCTCTGAACTGAATTTCCTGCGGGTTCTTCGCTTAATCTCTCTAACCATTGATTCTGGCGAATCCTTCTTCTTTTCTACCATAATTATCTCTTGAACTTAGTTTATTATACAAAAAACGTAGCTTAGGAAAAATCAAGGGTGGGGTTTACTTAGCGCTTACGAAGATGAATGAGAGAGCCTTCCTTCTAGAAAACCCTGCCAAAAGCCGTGAAAGCTTTTCAATAATCAAAATAAATAAAAAAAAATTTTTTTGTTGACAAAAAGATTTTTTAATTTATAATATAGTATACACCGAAGGAGTTACTAATATGGAGAAAGACAAAATAGTATCAAATTTGGAAAAACTGGGGCTTTCAAATTACGAAGCGCGGGCCTACCTGGCAGCACTCAATCAGCCACCCATAACCGGTTATAAGCTGAGCAAGCTTTCAGGTGTTCCCCGATCAAGGATTTATGAGACCATCGAAAAACTGATTTCCAAAGGGTTGTTGGTTTTTCAATCAGGGGAAAAAAACTTTGTCTCTCCCCTGGGCTTTAAATCATTTTTGAACAACATAGAAAAAGAAAACAATGAGAGTATTAAATATCTCCGGGAGAAACTTCCAGAAGTCAATCAACAGGAAAAAGAAGGTGTCTGGAACATTATAGGCAGGGATCAGATTTTTGAAACTGTCCGAGGTATGGTATCGGGTGCCAGGAAGTGTGTATATGTTGAAATGTTCGGTAACGATTTACCACTTATCAAACAGGTGGTTGAAGACCGCCAGAAAAAAAATGTTGAGGTCTTGGGGATTTATTGTGGGGAGAATACTGTTCGGATAAAAAACTTTTTCCCTCATCTCGGTGATAGTTGTGCAACTTGTAACGAGATTGCCCTTTGTGTGGATGGAAAACATGCCTTGATCGGAAGCACCTGGCCGGCAGATGATGCGACAGCTGCACTCACCCAAAACAAAGGTTTTGTTTATATAACCGAACAGTATATCAAACATGAGATATTTCTCTATAAATTGTATGCAGGGAAAGACGAACAGTCCATAAAGAACTATATAAAAAAATATAAAGATATTATGAATCAGCTTCCCTGAAAAAAAACCACCAGGAGATTGGTCGATGAAAATTTTTTTTATTCATGAGATAGTGGCTACCGTGGTGAAAGCTAAATTTATTGAAAATGATGGAGGATTTAAATGAAAATAAAAACCGATCAAAGTCAAAAAGCCAGCAAATTTTTTATGCTCCATTATGGTCCACCGATTCTCCTTTTGGCTAATGCCTGGGATGTTGTCAGTGCCAAGGTATTTGAGATCGAGGGGTTTGCCGCAATAGGAACCACAAGCGCTGGAATAGCAGCCACTATGGGTTATCCTGATGGACAGCATATGGGCTTGAAAGAAACAATCCGGGTGATCCGAAACTTGGTTCCTCGAATTGATCTTCCCATAAGTGCGGACATTGAAGCCGGTTATTCCAGTTCTACCGAAGGTGTGGTGAAAACTACCCATGAAGTTTTAGATGCCGGTGCAGTTGGGATCAATCTTGAAGATGGTACAGGATATATTGATAAACCCCTTTATGATAAACAAATCATGAAGGAAAGGATCGGGGCAATTCGCAAGATGGCTGCTCATGAAGGTATTCATTTGTTTATTAATGCCCGAACAGATGTATTTTTAACTCCAATGGGAAATATCAACAGAAAAATAAAAGAGTCAGTAGAAAGAGCCAACGCATATATTGAAGCTGGTGCTGATGGGATTTTTGTTCCGGATATTGAAATCCTGGATAAGGAGGTCATAAAAATTTTAGTAAAAGAAATTCCTGCTCCCTTAAATATCATAGCCGGTACCGGGAAACCTACCATAAAAGAACTCGAGCAGTTGGGTGTGGCCAGGGTCAGTTTGGGACCCCGCGTGATGCGGGCAGCCCTGGCACTGGTTAGAAAAATTGCCCGTGAAATCAAGTCCAATGGAACCTATACCCACATGGTTTCTGAGTATGTTCCATATCCTGAGGTGAATAACTGGTTCAAAAAATAAAAGGAGAGTGAAATGAAAATCAATAGAGCCACCTTAAAAAATTTGCCAGATATATTTAATTTGCTGATAGAATTTGACTTACCGGTGCAGGGTGTTATTGATCACTTCAGAAATTTTTTTGTATTGAGAGTTAAAGGAAAAATATGCGGAAGTGTGGGTCTAGAGATTCATCAAAACAGCTGTATTTTGCGTTCGCTGGCCGTAACCGGAACTGAGCAGGGGAAAGGATACGGTCGCAACCTGGTTGAAGAAGTTTTCCGATTGATTAAAAGAAAAAATATGAAAAGGATCTATTTGTTGACAACAGACGCGGTTGATTATTTCAAGAGATTTGATTTCAAGATTATAAATCGGGATGAAGTAGATTCAGAAATTCAAAAATCCCTGCAATTCACCTCTCTATGTTGCCAATCTGCCGCCTGCATGATCAAAATCATTTGAAGAGGAAAATGGATGATACTTCTAAACGAACTAACCAGAATTATCGTGTTTGGTACAAATGCTTTTATTCACATGGCCCCTTTTTTTCTTTCCTCTTTTTTAGAGCAATTATTCAATTCGACAACTATTTCAAGACAATATTGGGTGATGTTTTGATTTCTTATGAGTTTATTCCTGGTACAGTTATACATTTGGGATATGGAACATTGTATGAAAAGTTATTTTGCAATGAGATTGATAACCAGTGGCTCAAACACAGTCATCCAATGAAGTATTATCAAACCAAACAGAGTTTATTTTTTAAAATCAGTTATATTCATAGATTTTAATTTATTATGGTCAGAGTACCTTGGAGGAAAAATGCAAAAAGCTATCAACAAATTTTGGAAGTTAAGGCTACATCGCTGTAAAAAAGCCTTGGAGGCAAACAACTTTGAAGCATATATCACTGATAGTTTGACTCAGGCAAAGCAGGTAGTATTGGAAGAGATCATCAAACCATCCAATGCTAAAACATTTTCCTATGCAGGATCATTAACGGTTGATCAAATGGGAATATTTGATACAATTGCAGACAATCCTGACTGGAAAATCTTAGAATCATTTGGGCCACCGGCTAAAACCAGACAGGAAAGAATGGAACAATGCCGACATGCCCTGCTGGTTGATATGTTTATTACCGGAACCAATGCGGTTACTGAAACTGGAATTCTGGTTAACCTTGACATGTGGGGGAACCGGGTAGGTGCTATGGCTTACGGACCCAAAAATGTTGTCATCATTACCGGACGCAACAAGATTGTTCCGGATCTTGAAGCAGCGATGTCAAGGATAAAAAATTATTCTGCTCCGGTGAATGCCATCAGACATGATATGCACTGCAGCAGAAAAACCCCCTGCGTTGAAACTTCATTCTGCGCGGAGTGTTCCGCTGACTGGCGGATTTGCAATACCTGGGTGATCAATGAAAAATCCTTTCCCAGAGGGCGAATAAAGGTCATTTTAATAAATGGGGATTTGGGTTTTTAAAATTGGCTGGGTTTTTTTTGAGCTGAATTGGATCTTGTCAAAAACAATAAGCAGACGGTATGATGATATTTGAAGAGCAGAAACAGGATTTTAGTTATTAATCTCTATAATAAGAACAAATTAAAAATGAAAAACGGAGGTAAAGATGAGAATTCCCATCTATCAGGTGGATGCCTTTACCGATAGACTTTTCGGAGAAAACCCGATTTCAGTATGCCCCCTGGAAGTGTGGCTCGATGAGGAAATGATCCAGAATATCGCCGCAGAGGACTACCTTTCTGAAACTTCATTTTATGTAAAAAAGGTGGGAGAGTTGTTCTGCCAATGCTACGGCGACCGGGTTTATATCGGGGGGAGGGCCAGCACCTATTTAATAGGGGTGTTGAGATAAATTTACCCTTGTTTGACGGTTTAATAAGGAGGTGCTTATGTTTGTTAAATGTGAGGACGGAATCTACTATGAGGTTGCTAAAGGAGTTAGCTGCAAAACCAATGTTCAGGGTGAAAAGATGTTGCAATGTGAAATTTTTTTTGAAAAAGGGGCAGACGTTCCTGTCCATGAACACCATCAGGATCTGGCTGCATATCTGGTCTCTGGTTTTTTGCAACTTTCCATAAACGAAAAATCTTACCGGGCTGAACCCGGAGATAGCTGGTATGTTCCAAAAATGGTTAAACATAGTACTTTAGCACTTGAGGATTCGGTGGTTATTGAAGTGTATTCCCCGAAGAGGGACGACTATTTGTATTGAATTGTTTTAATGGGTGTTTGATGTTTTGTGGTAGTGATAGTTAAATGGTAGGTCCTGGAGAGAAAATACCTTGATAAAAATAACCATGGTGTTGACAGGAAAGTTGACAAATATATTCGTTAATCCACACTTTGAAATAATTTTTGCTGCATTGATCTGGGGGTCTACCGGGGCAATCGTAAAGGTTTTGAATTTGCGGCCAACCACTATTACTTTTTTCCGATTTGCAGTACCTGCGATGGTTATGGTTATTCTGTTTCTCTTTAAGGATATCAGGTGTCTGAAATCAAATAACAAACTGATGATACTCGCCTCTGCTTTAAATGCTGTACGAATGCCATTTTATTTTGCCAGTTTCATGTTGACCACAATTGCCAATGCCATAATCATTCTGTATACCTGGCCAATATTTGTAACAATTTTTGGTGCTGTATTTCTTAAGGAAAAAATATCCAGGAGAAATATCTGGCAGTTACTACTGGCGTTTATTGGAATTTTAATCATATACTCGAATAAAAGACTGAACTTTGCGGATAAGGATTTTTTGGGCATGTCATCGATGCTTTTGTCTGCTTTCATTTATTCATTTACAGTTATAATCTTTAAGAGGGAATCACAAAAACACTCGAAATATGAAATTATATGGTATCAAAATATATTTGGCGCATTTGCCTTTTTTCCTTTTCTGTGTATCAATCACCCGTTTCCAACTTCAGGGCAATTTGTACTTCTGACAGGATATGCTTGTTTAATAGGTGTAATCGGGTTTAGTCTGTTCTTTTCAGCATTGAAAAAAATTAAGGCCTCTGTTGCTGCCTTGCTTACTTATTTTGAAGTGATCACTGCAATATTGCTGGGGTTGATATTTTTTAAAGAAACCATATCCTGGAATATCTTTGCTGGCAGTTTGTTAATCGTGGGATCAACCATTTTGCAAAAAAGGAAATATAAAATCTAAATCACTTGATTTTTTGAATAAATAAATTGGAGGTTTTATCATGAATAAATTGGAGGAATTAACCAGGAAGCGTAAAAGAGCCCACAGCAAACTTTTGAAACTGAAATCAAACGTCTACAAATCTTTTCTCGAGTTGGAAAAGGCCACATATAAAGAGGGTAATCTTTCAGTGAAGACAAAAGAATTAATTGCGGTGGGAATTTCCGTGGTGAAAGACTGTGAGTCGTGTATGCAGTGGCATATTGAAGAGGCTGCCAAAAGCGGGGCATCATTTCATGAAGTGCTTGAAGCCATTGAAGTGGGAATAGAATTTGGGGGCGGTCCGGCCACGGTTTCGGCCCGGTTTGCACTTGAAGTCATGGACCACGTTTACAAGAATTAAACCATCAAATTGAAAATGGAAAACTTTGTCGCGTTGATTTGGAAACATATTGATGCTAATAAATAGATGAATTAAAATATAATTAAAGGAGATATATGATGAAAACTGAAATTAAAACCGCATCCACACCACAGGCCATAGGCCCCTATTCCCAGGCCATTGAAGCCAATGGTTTGGTTTTTGTTTCCGGGCAGATTGCCGGGGATCCATCCACAGGCGAACTCCAGCCGGGCAGTATTGAGGAAGAGACCCGATTGGCTCTTTCAAATCTTAAAGGCATAATTGAAGCAGCGGGTTATTCTATGGCTGATGTTATCAAATGTAATGTTTACCTGAAAGATATGGGAGATTATATGGGAATGAACAAAGCTTATGGAGATTTTTTTTCCCCTCCCTTTCCGGCCAGAGTGGCCTTGCAGGTGGCCCGTCTCCCCAAGGATGCCCGGGTTGAAATCGAAGCCATTGCTGTCAAGTAAATTTTAGAATTATAGAATCCACTTTAGAAGAAAATTCGTATTTTAATAGGAGGCTTGTATGTTTTATAAAAAGAATACCCGTGAGTATATAAATCTCATTGACGGGGTCAAATTTATATCTCTGGTTAATGGAAACAAAACCCATATGACCGAATTCAGACTAGAAAAGGGGAGCACGATTCCTCTGCATTCCCATCCCCAGGAGCAAACCGGTTACTTGGTTTCAGGGAGATTGAAATTCACTGTTTCCAATGAAACCATTGAGGCTCAACCTGGTGATGCCTGGAACCTTGACAGTGATATTGAACATGGTGTCGAGGTCCTGGAAGATTCCCTGGTCATTGAAATTTTTTCTCCACCCCGCGAAGATTACCTGCAACACTTTAACTTTGACTAAAGGGGATATGGATAAAATTGCAGAAAAGATAAAACAGGCGGTAGGTGATGATAGTTTTATAGTTGGTTATGCAAATCTTGAAAATTTGTTGGAACATGCATATTCCAAATACAAATACGGGATCGTAATCGGAAAAAAACTGGATGATGCGATTATCGATTCAATCTTCAATGGACCAAACCGGGAATACTTCCAGCTTTATCGGGATACCAATGCAGAACTTTCCAGACTGGCCCATGAAGTAAAAAACAAACTGTTATCCATAAATATTACTGCAGAGGTGGTTGAACCTTTCATTACTGAGGATGAGAGGAATGGTTAGTATCTAAAAACCCTGAGTGTGGGATTTTCCCACAAGTGTTCGCCTGACCTTGTATTCGCCCTGTTTGTGGTCGTCCGATCTTATGTTCGACCGGAACTGTACAGACAAATTATTGCTGCCATGATTGACGTTTCAAGACATTGCAAAAAACAGGCGAACACTATATAGACATCTTCCTTTAAGGTTTCTTCTTTCTAATTATTTTATCTATTTTACCCTCAAATCTTTTTAAAATTATTTTGTTAACAAAAAAAGGATTCGATTCATGATTATCTTTTGCTATTAGTAATGCATCAGTTGGTTCAATAAGTTCCTTTTCTACAAGCGGTAACATAATTTCTAGTCCCCAAACCACTGGGATCCCATACTTCTCACATGGAGCTCTTAATTGTTTATCGTTCGTTATGCACATCCATTTATTTTCTTTTGCCAATACAAAACAAATCCGATCATCAAAGGCCAATCCTCTTACTTTGGGGCCAGCTTCTAGATATTGTTCAATAGTTGGTTCCACAATTTTTAGATTAAGACGGTTGCAATCTCCAATATCCATTTGCTTAACTCTATCAAGAACATCAACGGGGATATAAATTTGCCCAATTTCTTTAGAATAAATCGTAAGAATAGATATATCCGAATTTAAATAATCAATTAAAACATTGGCATCAACTAAATAAACTGCTGTCAATTCATCACACATTATTTCTCCGTACTTGCTGCCCAATCTTTGACAATTTCCCTCATTTCCATGAGATCAAGTCCCAGGATTTCAGCCCCTCTGGACAAAGTGATTTTTCCTAATTCAAGTGCTCGTCTCACCAGGGATCCCAGTCTATCTCCATAAAAATCAAAAGGAGATAGGTCGTCTGGTTCCTTTGATCTGGCACTTTCCGGATACGTTTCCCAATATGCTTTCATTGGAAGCCCACCCGGTTTTTCTTTATAGGATAGTGATTTGTTCGTTTTTCGTTTATAACCCTGGTGAAATAATTTCCAGGGATTTATTCCCTTATACTTTTCCTGGATTCGGTAGAGAACCGTTTTGTAACTCACTTTAAAAATTCTTTTTATTTTTAGCACTCGATCCACAAAGAGCATTCCTGAAGTTTGTCCCCATTGTTTTTCAAAGGTTTGTTCAGGCATTAAAAATTGTGAAGCAAACTCGTTTGCCTCTTTTTCTTCTTCTTCATTCTCCTCTATTTTGCAAACATCGTATGCGTTTAAATGAAATAGCAAATGTGCCAATTCGTGAACTGCAGTAAATATCCATCGTTCAACAGATATACGTTCCCAGGTATTGACTATTACTGCAGGGCCACCATCTTCTTCGGAAACGGAAAGGCCAAAGAAGTTATTTGAGGTTCTTCTTATTGAAATAACCTTTATCCCCTGAGATTCCAGTAGGCCACAAATGTTATGAATTGGTCCTGTATTATCAAGAGCGAAAGCTCCCCTTACTTTCTCAGCAGCTTCTTTTGGTTTATTCTTAAGTTTAATAATTTCTTTATCACCGATTACCTGTTTAACCTTACTTTCAATACGCTCACCTAGAATCTGCTCCAATTCGTTGTAATCTTCAAGCTTTTTACTAATCTCATCTAATATTAATTTTCTATTGTTCATGGTACTCTGGGATCGAAAGCGAACATGCTTGAGTTCATTGACTGGAGTAACCAGGTCTTGAATACTTATTGAAAGAGTTTCAGCCAATGCTTTTACGGTGGAAACTCTAGGAAGTGATATTTGAGTTTCAATCTTTCGATAACCAACCCGCGAAATTCCTACCTTTTTTGCCAACTGTTCCTGAGTCAAACCTCTGGCTTCCCTAAACTTACGCAGATTATTGGCAATGTTTTCAAAATCCTTTTTTTGGACCATTTTGTCCTCCTTTTATTACTCATGAAAAAGATAACATAAATTTCAATATTTGTCAATATGTTAACTTATGTTTTTGTCAAAATTCTGCGCAAAGGGAGAAAAGAAGGGCTTGTCCCATCTTTTTTTTGAGTATGAATGACACCAAAGTTGACACCTGGGGGCACCAGACTGCCATTACAAAAAAATGTAACCCTCCTATTATCCTTATATATAGGGGGTTTTGAGAAAGCCGATGGGCGGATTTGAACCGCCGACCTTTTGATTACGAATCAAGCGCTCTACCAACTGAGCTACATCGGCACCAGCATGATCTGCATTTTTTATTTTTTGCAATTATAGGCGATTTTATCGTTTTTGTCAAAATTTTTTATAAAGTCCTAAATCTCCCACTAAATTCTCAAGAAGATTGCAAATTTCTATTTTCTGTGGTATAAAATTGGTGATAGAAAAATGCAGACACTGGTAGAATTAAACCGTTCAACTGCCCTATCCAATAACCACTACTATACGGTTATGGGAATAATAACCCATGAACTTTACCCTTCAGAAAAATTTCCCCCAAAACATTTCCCGGAGATAAATGCAATCTTGTTCGATCTTTTTATAGAGGTTGTAAAACCTCAAACGAATCTCTGGGAACTCTACAATAGTAGTCAAGAGCATGAGCGCATCAAAGAAGCGGCAAGGGAGATTCTTAACTTCAAGAACCTTTTGGAAAACCATCCACAGACAATCGTATTAATTTACCAGAAATATATAAAGAAATTTATTATATATAAACACTCAGACCCGGATGAGAGAGAAGATATCTTCCAGGAGGTCATTACCCGGTTAATTGCGGATAAAATATATAAAATCCAAAAGAAGTACGATTTTAATTTTAAAGAAATTTCCCCCTTTACCTCCTATTTAATGGTTACTGTCCGTAATATATATATAGACATCATGCGTGAGCGAAACATTCGCCCATTGACGACAAAAGGTGTCGAGGAAATTAATGATGTCCCAGATAGATATGGTGATAAAAAGATGATCAATCGCTTAATGCTTAAAGAAGAGTTGGTCAAGCTTCAAACAATACTAATCATGTACTATAAATCTCGCGCTAAACTGGAACTCTGCCTGAAACTCAAATACCGTATCCCTGTCACCAGGCAAGATGTTGAGACATGTTTTCCTGCCTGCAGTGATGAAGATGTAAAAATACTGACCCAGGATTTCAAATTTTCCAGGGATAAACGGATATTTGAAAACATTCTTTCGGTATTTAACCACCATGAGGCGAGGCAAAACAAAAGCGATACGCTGAGAAAATGGATTAATGTCAAAATCGACGAAATTATCAGGCATTTGAACCGTACGCATGGAAATAAAGTGTACAGCAGTAAAAATTTTGCGGATTTTATCGCCCTTTATTATCAAAACTTCAAAGGGGATAACGCTCATGCATTACAAAGGGGGTAAACCATGCATGTAAAAAAAAGTCATTTATTTGAGAATGGGCATTTAAGCGATGAATCAACCACCCGCTATACAAATGCCCTGTTGGAAGGAGAGTTTTCAGCTCTCCCGGAAGAGATTTTAAGTCATGTAGAAGCATGCGGCGAATGTAAAGATAAGCTTCTTGAGCTATCCATGTTTTTAAGAAACCCCGATTCCTCTCCCCTGATTCACACTCTGTATGAAACGCCGCTGAAACCCCGACGAAAATGGTATGCCTATCCCATGAGACTTGCCGCTGTTTTCTTTGTGACTGCACTATTATTAAGTACCTATTTCTTTATTTACAAGGACGGTTCTTTCCTGAAAGAAAAACTCTTTAAATCCTCTACGATTGAAAAAACCGAAACAATAGAAACAAAACAAAATCGACAGCAAGAACGAAAAACCCTCCAGCAGAAAAACCAGGGTGCTAGTGATGTTCTTAAAGAAAAAAGTGCAGTGACGAAAAAAAATAGCCATCTACCCCCTGGCAATTTCAGGGTCAACCCTAACCTGGAAAGTATGATCGGCACTCAATACAGGAGTGCGACAACTCAAATCATCTCCCCACGAAATAACAGTACGTTGAGTGGTGATATTGTTTTTGCCTGGAAGAAAACCTCTCAAGGTCTACCACTGCTGACCCTAAAGATCATTAATAATAAGAATGAGGTTTTTTATAATTATTCGGTGAAAGGGAATCGTTTTGTCTTTAAACAAAGGCTGGCACCGGGTCTCTACTATTGGAAATTGGAAAACCAGATGGACCTACTCTATTTAGGAAAGTTCTTTATAAAGAGTAATAGTAAGTAGTAGGTAGTAGTTACTTCAAAGTAAAGTTTTGCCAGAAAATGGCAGAAATTAAAATTCCAAAACACAAAATACAAATTACATGCTACTCTGCGAAGTAGCCCCGCTACGAAGCACGAGAACAAATCCCAAACCACAAATTACAAATCACAAGCCTGAACTTAAAAGACCTACTTGAGATTCTATTTAAATTTTAAAAGGTTCTTAAAAATCCATCGGATCTGTTTGTAATTTTGGATATTGGAATTTGTAATTTGCTTGTAATTTGGGATTTGTGATTTGTAATTTACAGACAATCCCGTCTTGGTTCCGGCTTGTCTGGTCTAGGTAGTAAGAAGTGAGCACTCCTTACTCTCCGACCAGGATAAATCCGCTCCAGTACCTGGGGAAGGCGGTAAAACGGTCCCGAATTAAACGCAATTTTGCTTTCCGCAGCGCAGTAGAAAAAGTTTCCCCCTCTAAAATGCTCCTGTACAACTCGATCATCAAACGGCTGGTGGATTTATCCTCCACCTTCCAGAGTGAAAAAATAGTATTTCGTACGCCCGAATACAAAAATCCCCTGTTAAGGGCAATCATCCCCTCTCCTTTCACCAATTTACCGATGCCGCTTTCACAGGTGCTTAAAACAATTAATTCTGCGTTCAAATTGAGGTTATAAGTCTCTCCTGAATACAAAATACCATCCTCCCGTTTGGAGGGGTCTTGTGACTGTGCAAAAATAAGCCCGGAAAGTTTGGGGTTATTTTCTTTTTTTAGGCTGTGGGTGGCCAGATGGATCATGGTGTAATTTCTCATCTTTATGGATTTGAATTGCCTTTCCGATGCCTCTCTATGAAAATAACCCGTCGCCTGTTTCTGTTTGCTTATAAACAAATCGATAATGGCCCGTACTTCCTCCTCGCTGCCGGGTAAACGAGAAAACCGCACCCCATCAATGATAATATCTCTCAAATTCTCCGAATGATATTCATCCGGTGTTTTTTCACTAAATACCGGTGCGAATCCGATAAAACTTTTTTCCCGGTTTTCCTCTTTGTTGGAGATATTGACAGTGTGAAGCCACAGCCTGGCAGAGTAGTGATAACTAAAAGCACAGTGCTTAATCATATAATCAGCAGCAGAGAGATTTTTTACGTTAGCCCTGCTGCTCACCAGTGACTCAAAAGGCACATAGTACAACTGCCTGTGGGGAATAATAATCAATTTTTTCTTATATTTAATCTCCGGCCAGATGGGTTCCATCAGTGTCTGGTACAATTTCCGACTTGAAGCCAAAAAATCCTGTACCACTATCTTTTTGATGGAAAGGTAACAGGTGTCTACCACTCGGTTAAACGCCTCATCGATGGGCAGTGTGACCACCTCAAGCGTATCACTGGTGAGAACGAAAATGTTCATCATTCCCTCTCCCCAAAAATACTCGATAAATGCGGTATCTGAATCCAATGCCTGCTGAAGGTCTGAGACAGTGACCGGATTCGGATTATATTTAAGATTGTAATATTTTGGATAATGGCTTTCAAAATACTCGATTAAATGTTGATATTGGGCTCTTAAATCAAAATAGCGGTTTTCAAGGCTGTTGATTCTCTGTGACTCGGAATTCTCTTTAGCCTGGTATTCCTTTTCCAGGAGAGTATCATAAAGATTCAACTCTTTTTTTAAATTTTTTTCTTTTTCCAGCATATCATCCGGGATGCCTGCGAAACGCCGTGCCCTGGACTCGGCCAGGGCTTCGGCTAACACAGCCGCTTTGCTTCTTTCAGATAATGTAAATGCCATCTCCTTATATTGGGGGTCTCTGTCTATATCATAAAGTATCAGAGTGGTCTGGATAGCATCATCATAGATTTCATGGCTTTTCTCGCCGAAGAATAATTTATAACTTTCAGATTTATATCCACTGCGCATCTCCTCGATCAGGTCAGCCACCAGTAAGTAGGTTCTGAAAGAGAACCGAAGGTCTTTTTCCTGGGAAAGGTCGTGAAAATATCGCATTTTTAATGTTTCTGCTTTGGCAGCCAGGATTTTAAGCAGCCGGTCTTTTGCATAAACCTTATCCGTTTTGGGATTTTTATAAAGGCTGCTGCTGGAAAAATCAGGAACAATAGCGATTAGGGCTTTTTGATAACACGAGAGGGCATTGGAAAAGCGGTTAAACTCAAAGTGAATTTTTCCCAACTGGTAATAGATATCAGCCGTATCCGGGTGAGTCTTGCCCACACTCTTCATTTTAATATCCAGTGCAGTGCTCAAGAACCGCATGGCATCTTCATATTCCCCTTTTAATCGGAGACAGATACCAATATTGTGGTAATTGGCCGCCAACTCCGGGCTGTGCTCACCGAAGAGATTCAATCGAGTGGCAAAGGATTTGCGCAGGTATTCCAGGGCCCGGTCATAGTCGCCTTCAAAAGCGTAAAGAATACCAATGTTTTCATAAATGGCGGCAAAAAGGGAATCATTGGTGCCAAAACTGTCCTGATAAACCGCCATTGTCCGTTTAAAATAATTCCTGGCTTTGGAAAACCCCTGCTTACGCGTATCATCTTTATCCAGCAGTTCAAACTTTTTTTTCACATCAAAATCAATGCCCTGGAACTGTCGGAGTTTTATGGAAAAGGATTTATTGTAATTTAAATGAGCGCTCTGGGAATCCCCTTTATTCCAGAAAGCCAGGGCAATACTATTGTAGGTTTTAGCTACCTCTGCATGGTCTTTTCCCAATATTTCCAACTGGATAAGCAGGGCTTTATCATACATTTCAATGGCCCGGTCATAATCGCCGCTGCTTAAATATTTAAACCCCATCTTTTGAAAACTCTTTGCCAGTTCCAGGTGTTTGTATCCCATTTGGTTCCTGGTCATATCCAATGCGTTATTCAGTTCCTGCCTGGCCTTTTCAAAGTCTTCCAATTGTTGATAATTATCTCCCAGTCGGATGTAGCACTGGATTGCCTTTTCCCAGTTTTTTATCTGGCTGTAAATGTCAATGGCTTTTCTAAGGAGAAAATTTGAACTTCTGTATTGGGCTTCTTTTGCCAGTTTATCAGCGCTGGCTGCATATTGGTCACTAAGATCAGCGCGAGGGTCTTTGACAGGCACTGTCATCGGTTCTTTTTTTGCACAGCCCACGGCCATCCACAGGATAAAAAGAACAAATAAAATGCGTGAAAATAAAAAGTAAAACATACCATATATTATACACCAGAGATCACATTCTAAAAAGGTCCCAATCCAAAAAAAAATGAAATTTTAAGAGCTTTATTGAGATTTTCAGGTACTTGTCATTGAGAGCTTTGAGGCTTGTCATTGTGAATTTGGAGTACTTGTCATTGAGGAATTTAAGTTCTTGTCATTGTAGCTTTAAGACTTGTCATTGATGCTTTTGACTGCTTGTCATTGAGAACTTTAAAGGTTTTTTATTTTTATAATTTTTCCCTGACAAGCTACCAAAACCCACCTTGACGTGAGCGAAGCGAACCAATGACGGCGAAGCCAAATGACAAGTTCATAAAATTCCACAATGACAAGTTCAAAAAAGTTTTCAATGACGTGAGCGGAGCGAACCCATGACGCCGAAGGCCAATGGCAAGCTCTTAAAAGCCTTCTAATTGGTATCCATGACAATCCGGAATCCCACATCATTATAACGGGGTTGGCTGTAGTAATAATAGGCGGGGCATCCGTAGCGGTCTGCAGATCGAACGGTTACATTTGAATTGCAATCCCACGAGCCGCCGCGTACCACTCGCCTTGGGCATTCCGTAATAGGATCCCATCCTTGAGGATTCCAGTAAGGTGAGAGTTGATAGTAAGTACTCTCGTAGCAATCGCTGCACCATTCAGCCGCATTGCCTGCCATATCGTAGACACCGTAAGGTGAAACACCATCAGGATAAGATCCCACTGGGTCTGTTCTATCTTTGCAGCAATAATTGGCGAAACTGCAATTGGTCTCAGTATTCCCCCAGGGGTAGCGCCGCTGATCCGTTCCCCGCGCGGCCTTTTCCCATTGAGCCTCTGTGGGCAGGTGAATATCCTTTCCGGTCTTAAGAGAAAGCCAGCTGCAAAAGGAAGATGCCAAATCCCATGTAACCATAACAACCGGTCGGCTGCCCCTGCCCCATCCTTCATCCGGAGGCAGAGACTGACCGGTCTCTTGACAAAATTTATCAAATTGTTCATAGGTTATCTCATATCTGGATATATGGTATTCATCCAGGTAGACGGGATGTACAGGCCGTTCGTCAGCCTCACCTTCGTTAAAATTATCCCCCATTAAGAATTCACCTGCCGGGATTCGGACCCAATGAATTCCCAGTTCACGGGTATCGTAATCGGGATCCACCGGCGGAGTGGAATCAGCAGGGGAAGATTTTTTTTTCTTTAGAAGAAGCACGGCCACGATCCCTGCCACCACTGCGACGCTGGCAATCACCAGGAGGGGGGATATTTGCTTTTTTTTAGGTCTGAGGGCTTCTCTTTCAATCACCCGTTCCATCAACGGTTTGGTATTTTCCAAAATAATGCGTTGGTATTCCACCAGGTCGCTTAAATCAATGTCTTCAATCGCTACCACCTGCTTTCCTGCTACCTTTTTGGCTTCCAGGTAATATTTTTTGGCCTCTTCTATTTTTCCCATTTTTTCTTTAGCCGCACCCAAAAGCAAATATATCCTGCCATTCAACTCACGGTCTTCGTCAGTCATATAGGTTAGAAGGAGTTCCAGTTTTCTAGCTGTCTCTCCGTATTTACCTTCCAGGTAATGCTTTTTGGCCCAGTTAAAGGGGCCTTCGAGTCTGCTCTCGCTGTTATTGGACGGCAGACTCCCTCCAAAAAGCAAAAAGCACAAAAAGAGTGCGATAAATTTCGTCATCGGATGTCTATGAAACCGTATCATGCAATTCCTCCTTAATTTATCATTGGTTAACACAAAATAAAAAATAACCTGACATAATCATTTTACATTTTAATTCTTAATCATTATTCGCTTCCATAACAATCCGGAATCCCACATCATTATAAACGGCGATCGGGTGGGCATAGGTTACCTCATAGTAGTGTTCGCCGCGGTCTGCAGATCGGGCGGTTAAATCTGAGTCGCAATTCCACGATCCACCACGAACCACTCGGCTTGAGCAGAACGTATAGCCAGTCGGCCCTTGAGGATTCCTATAAGGTGAGAAGTGATAGAAACCGCTTTCGTAACAATCGCTGCACCATTCAGTCACATTTCCTGCCATGTCGTGGACACCGTAAGGTGACACACCACCAGGATAAGAACCCACCGGGTCGGTTCTATCCTTGCAGCAATAATTGGCGAAACTGCAATTGGGTTCGGTATTTCCCCAGGGGTAGCGCCGCTGGTCCGTTCCCCGTGCGGCCTTCTCCCATTGAGCCTCTGTGGGCAGGTGAATATCCTTGCCAGTCTTTTGAGAAAGCCATGTACAAAAGGTAGATGCCAAATCCCATGTAACCATAACAACGGGTCGGCTGCCCCTGCCCCATCCTTCATCCGAAGGCTGAGGCACATGTCTTTCCCGGCAGTATTTATCAAATTGCTCATAGGCTATCTCATATTTGGAGATATAATATTCATCCAGGTAGACAGGATGCACGGGACGTTCGTTATCGTCACCCTCGTTAAAATTGTCTCCCATTATAAATTCACCTGCCGGGATTCGGACCCAATGAATTCCCAGTTCACGGGTATCGTAATCGGGATTCACCGGGGGAGTGGAATATTTAGAAGGCTTTTTTTTCTTTAGAAGAACCACGGCCACGATCCCTGCCACCACTGCGACGCTGGCAATCACCAGGAGGGGGGATATTTGCTTTTTTTTAGGTCTGTGGGCCTCTCTTTCAATAACCCGTTCCATCAACGGTTTGGTATTTTCCAAAATAATGCGCTGGTATTCCACCAGGTCGCTAAAATCAATGTCTTCAATCGCTATCACCTGCTTTTCCGCCACCTGTTTGGCTTCCAAATAATATTTCCTGGCCTCTACTATTTTTCCCATTTTTTCTTTTGCCGCACCCAAAAGCAAATATATCCTGCCATTCAACTCACGGTCATCGTCGGTTATGTAGGTTAAAAGGAGTTCCAGTTTTCTGGCTGCTTCTCTGTACTTACCCTCCAGGTAATGCTTTTTGGCCCAGTTAAAGGGGCCTTCGAGTCTGCTCTCGCTGTTATTGGACGGCAGACTCCCTCCAAAAAGCAAAAAGCACAAAACGAGTGCGATAGATTTTGTCATCGGCTGTCTGTGATAGCGTATCATACAATTCCTCCTCATTCAATCATTGCTTAACATAAAAAATATAAGCGGACATATTAAATCTACATTTGAATTTTTAAATATAATTCACTTCCATAACAATCCGGAATCCCACATCATTAAAAATGACCATCGGGTGGAGGTAGCTTGGATCGATCTGAACTTCCATGCGGTCAGCGGATCGGGGAGTAATATCTGAGTCGCAATCCCATGACCCGCCGCGAACCACTACAGTGCGGTAATATAGGTTACTCCGGCTTGGACCTCGTGGGTTTCTATAAGGTGAAAATTGATAGTAGTCCCCACCATAAAAGTCGCGGCACCATTCCGCCGCATTGCCTGCCATATCGTGGACACCGAAAGGTGACACACCGGATGGATGAGAACCCACCGGGTCGGTTCTATCCTTGCAGCAATAATTGGCGAGGCTGCAATTGGGTTCGGTATTCCCCCAGGGGTAGCGCCGCTGGTCGGTTCCCCGTGCGGCCTTCTCCCATTGAGCCTCTGTGGGTAAATGAATATCTTTGCCAGTCTTTTTAGAAAGCCATAAACAAAAGGAATTTGCCAAATCCCATTTAACCATAACAACCGGTCGGCTGCCCCTGCCCCATCCTTCATCCGAAGGCAGCTCAAAATTTCTCTCCTGGCAGAATTTATCAAATTGCTCATAGGTTATCTCATACCTGGATATATAGTATTCATCCAGGTAGACGGGATGCACGGGACGTTCGTCAGCCTCACCTTCGTTAAAATTATCCCCCATCATAAATTCACCTGCCTGGATTCGTACCCAATGGATTCCCAGTTCACGGGTATCGAAATCGGGATCCACCGGCGGAGTGGAATCATCAGGGGAAGATTTTTTTTTCTTTAGAAGAAGCAGGGCCACGATCCCTGCCACCACTGCAACGCCGGCAATCACCAGCAGAGGGGATATTTGCTTTTTTTTAGGTCTGTGGGCTTCCCTTTCAATGATCCGTTCCATCAACGGTTTGGTATTTTCCATAATAATGCGCTGGTATTCCACCAGGTCGCTAAAATCGATATCTTCAATCACTATCACCTGCTTTCCTATAATCTGTTTGGCCTCCGTATAATTTTTCCTGGCCTCCACAATTTTCCCCATTTTTTCTTTAGCCGCACCCAAAAGCAAATATATCCTGCCATTCAACTCACGGTCTTCCTCAGTCATGTAGGTTAAAAGGAGTTCCAATTTTCTGGCTGTTTCCCCGTACTTCCCCTCCAGGTAATGTTTTTTGGCCCAGTTAAAGGGGCCTTCGAGCCTGCTCTCACTGTTATTGGACGGCAGACTCCCTCCAAAAAGCAAAAAGCACAGAACGAGTGCGACAAATTTTGTAACTGGATGTCTATGAAACCGTATCATGCAATTCCTCCTCAATCAATCTTTTCTTTCAATGTCAGTCACTTTAAATAATATTATATAATACAATACGGACAACTTCAGGTAAAGTGGATGAAAAAAAACGTTCCAAAATCCATTGCCAAGACATGCGGTGAATGTGTTCAAGGTTCAAAGTTCAAGGTTCAACGTTGATGGACTTAAAAGAGTAATTAATTTTTTTAATTACTTTGAAATAAATATTGAACTTTGAACATTGAACATTGAACATTGAACACCAAATCCACTATTTTCTAAAAATCAGGTGGTGGATTTGGTTTATTCAGTTGTTTTTTTTTGTAAAAAATAATATAATTTAGCCTTAATCATGCAAATAAAGGAAAAGAACCATGAGAAAAAATAAGCCGACAAAGAGAGTATTATTTTTAATTGGAATTATTTCAGGGATTTTTTCCCTTTCCATGAATGTACATGCACAAGAATGGATGCCTCCTGAGTTGAAAGAGATGGAATCGAAGTTCCTGGAGCTTAATGTGCAGGCAGCCACCCTGGAGATATATGCGCCGGAAAAATTTCCAGATTTCCAGGAACTGGAAAAGATTAATCAACTGGTGGATCAACTGGATTTTAATAAACGGAAATTTAAACTTCTGATTGATGTGTACAACCAGATAGAAGATAAGCTATTCCCATTTTTTTTGAAGTTTTCAAAAGAACACCCGGAACTTAACAACGAGATATTGGCCAAAGTGAAGGAGTATACGGGCAAAGCGGAAAAGAGTATCCTTCTCCTGCAGGAAAGGATCAATTTTGTTGCGCTTCAGATCGAACGATTGGAAACGAAGATCGAACGGGTGCAAATGGCAGCCCGGAATAAAGAACTGGCTGAGGAGTATAAACAGAAGTTCAGGGAGATGAGAGAAACGATGGCGATTTCCTCGAAGATTCTGCAGTTGGAAGAAGAACGTAAAAATTATGGGGTTGAAATCCGGGAAGAAGAGGCAAAATTAAAGGCGTTAAAGGAAAAAGAAAAAAAGGAATCTGAGAAAATCAATGAGAAAAGAAATGAAATAGAAGAATTAACGAAAAAAACAGCCGCTGCTAAAGAGGATGTTGAGCGGTTGATCAATCAAACGTTTATCCAGGTCAGGGGAATTCGCCTCAACGGTCTTGAAATCCCCCGGTTGAATACGGTCAAAACGTTTATATATTTATCCAACACCAGCCTGGATATCCTTGCCAAAAAGGTTGAAAATATAGACAAAGAGATTGTTTCCTTGAAAAAACTGCGAAAGGAAGAGCTGTTAAATAATGTCCTCAGAGGCGTGGTAATAATCATCATTGCTGTTTTTATGGTATTTATTATTATCAAGATATCCAGGAGAATCAGCGCTAAAATTATAAATCGGCTGGAAAAGAGTGAAACGCTGGATGCCCATCGTAAACAGAGGTATTATACCTTATCGTCGGTTATTCTTTCCTTTATAAAAATCGTGGTATGGGTAATGGCGGTGTTGTGGGTATTGGGCGAGCTGGATATCGACTATGCCCCCTTCCTGGTGGCTGCTGGTGGTATTTCTTTGGCCATTGGTTTTGGTGCTCAATCCCTGGTGAAGGATGTGGTGACCGGGTTCTTTCTTTTAATGGAAGAACAATTTGCCCTGGATGACTTTATAGAGATTGACGGTCAAAGCGGTACTGTTGAGAAAATTTCCCTGCGGACCATTAAATTCCGCGGCCTGGACGGCACACTTCATATTATTCCTAACGGGAGTATATCCGGAGTGTCCAACAAGACCTATCAGTGGTCGCGAGCGGTTGTTAAGGTGGGCGTTTCTTATGACGAAAATACAGAAAAGGTACTGGCTGTTTTAAAAAAAGTCTGTCAGGAACTGGCTGAGGATCCAAAATGGAACGAACTATTGATCGAAGAGCCCATCCCACAGGGAATTCTCTCTTTTGGTGACTCTGCGGTTGATTTCAGGATTCTGGCCAAAACAAAACCAGGGGACCAATGGTCTGTTGAACGGGAATTACATATCAGGATCAAAAATGCCTTTGACAGGCACGGTATTGAGATACCTTATAATTTTGTCAACATCGTCGACCGGACAGAGAGAAAGACAACCTGAATTTAGCCGAAAAAAAATATCCGTTTAACACTCAGGCATCCGTATACATATATACTGTAAATGTTTGATCTATAGAAGTAGAGGAGGCACGTATGAAGAGTTCAATGATGGCTAAAATGGTGCTGGTTTTTGTTTTTTTATTTTTAAGTGCTTTTTTTATTGGGGCATTGGCCAATACTTCGGAAGTCCGAGAAGAGCAGACAGACCTGTTTGATATTTTGACAGAATTGCTGGAGCGCTCAAATAAAGAGAAAAAAACCAATGAAGAAATGCAAAAATTCGTATCCCTTTACACAAAATTTTACCATCGGCCGCAATTGATGACAGAGGATGTTTTATCCAGGATGTACCATAATTACGAAAAATACAATATCATGGTAGATTTCATCGAGAAGATCCCCATCCAAAAACCCGGGACCGCTGTAAAATTGCTTAACCAGGCTGAGAATATTGATCGAATGGATAAGAAAGAAAAAGCCTTTTATACATCTATTTTCCAATCCCTTTTGGAGCTTTTTTCCCACGCAGCAAAATATGAGCCGCACCGTTACGACTACGATGCTCTTATTGAGAAACTGGTGAATATTCCATTCAATCACGACCTTTTTTACGATAAAATCTTTGAATTCTTCAAAACAGAGTTAAAAATTAAACCGGGAAAAAAAGACCTCATTGATTTTATATTGGAAGGCATCGATAACCAGACCATGAGTATCGAAAATACTGATTATAAATTTATTATTAAAGATATGTATAAAAAAAACATAGAAGAGATCCTGCAAAGCCAGGAGGCGTGTTCCCTGTCCACCCTTCTGAAAATCAACGGGTTATTTGACCGGGTGTTGTCTGAGAGAGAGAACCTGCCTACAGCCAACGATATTGTCAATCGCATCAGTGAGCTTTTTACCCAGTTACCCTATGCAGAAATCAGTAAAGAGGCTCCCAAACGCATTCGGGAGCGGGTGATGGCCTATTCAAACGAGAGGTTAAACAAAGACCTGAAAAAATTAGGTGAAAAAATAAACAGGATCGCTGATGCATCGGAACTGGAATCCCTCATAGAAAAAATCAAAAAAAATTACCTGCTCCCCCAGTTAAAAGATCACCTTTTGACCCTGGCCTATGCAGTTAACGCTAAAACACCGAAGCTCAGGGTATTTTTAAATCCCAACATGGTACGTTTGCATGATTTTGACGATCATAAAAGCCAGACTGCCTGGAACTACTGTGGCACACCTTCTGCTGCCGATAATCTTTCAAGCCACCATCTCAGCGGCGGTCTCTCCAGGCTGAGTCTTACTTTTGCCGCCAAATGGCATGACCACCTGTTTAGTCGAAATTATATCCTTAATTCTGCTCATGTGCAGTCGGTCATTATCAACCTGCTGGATTTATACCCTGGCCCCCGAATCGACCAGAGTCTCACTTACAATGCCTTACTGGTGGACTTCGGGTTGGAACTGCTTCGGAAATCACGAGATGATGAAACCATTAGAAAAGATTTAATTACGGAATTAAGTGTCATTACAGCAGGGTATCACTATCGGAAAGCAGTGAATTATTTAACCGGGGAATCAAAAGATCAGGATCTCTTTTTTACTGAGATCAGGCAGTTGGGTGAAACCTTTTTTAAAAAGAGGAAATATTTAGAAGGTTCCGCCTGCAAGGAGCAGTTGGAAGCCTTCAATCAAAAGCCCCTCTCTGCCCTTCTCAAAGAGCAGGAGCCCTGGTTTGGGAATATCTATTACCACACCTTTGGAAACCTGAGTCCGCAGCAATTTCATCTATTTCCCCAGGAGGTATCCACTCTTTTTTATCCCGGGTGGATCAGTGGTGAGATGATTAATGAATTTAAGATCAAAGTGGGCTGGCACCTACACAAGAAAAAAATGCCCTCAATCCTCCTGGGCCAGGTACTTTTTTCATATTTCGACAAGACAGTCCCCAGGTTTTTTAGTCAGAATCACGTGAATGACTATTTTTCCACCTATTTTTTGTTTAAAATATTTAATAATTCCCATTTAAGAGGAATATTGAAAAAATTACAAAGGGAAGGATATCTAAAACTAAAATGATAAGAATAAAATGGAGTAATAAGATGAAGATAAAACAATTTACAGGTGTAATATTTTTTATACTGATGGTAATTGGGTCTGCCCTGATATTGTATGGGAATACGAATACGGTTAAGAATAAGGATATCGCTGTCATACCCGGTGATATCAATCAAATCTCTACTTATACGAATTTTTTTTATAATTCCCCATCTGAAAATTTTTTCTATCATTTAAATGACCGGCTGCTTTTTATGGAAAAGCCGGAGGGGAAGATTTTGGGGAGTGGAATGAGAAATAGGATACTGAAAATTGTCCGCTGGCATAACGTAATAAAAAAATCCCTTCGGCGGGTAAAAAAGGATATAAACAATATGATTACCATAAATGTGGCCGAGCCCGATGGATATAAGAAAGCATCTGTCATACTGAATCTACTGGGACTTCGGTTGACAAAGTCCTCCGAGGGTCGATATCGCCTTGCCCGGAATCCGGCGTCAGGAAGTTCCGGTTATTTTAGCTTTACCCTTCTGAGAATCCAGACATTGGAGGGGCAATTAAACAAAACCCACCACCTCCATCTGAAATTGAGAGAGAGTGAAATACCTATTCCATGGGATTACGAGTTTCTCCGGGAGGTAACCGGCTTGAAAGTCGATGCGGCATCCTTTTTTGAGACAATGTTGAAAAATGAACAGTTTTCCCTGTTGTTGGGAATATTATTCCGTCTTTCCGATAAGGAGATTAACCATATTAGCAGCCTGGTAAAGACCCCGCGGTTTGGGGCCTGGAAACAGATATACAATGATAGGAAATTTTTAATGGGGATGTTTCTCCTATCTGATGGACTCCGCGTGACCGAAGATGGTCAATGGGCTTTACCTGGGGGTGCAGATGCCCAAGCGTTCTGGTGCCATCTGGCAGGAAAGGACGATAAACAATCTCCACACACTTCCCTGGAATTTCTTCACAACCTGGCCACCAAAGATGAGGGAAAACTAAACTATCTCTATCTCTTCTCTGTCTTCTTACCTCCGGAGGCTCAAAAGGCCCTGTTTACCGGTACCAATGCCCAAAAATTGCAAAAAATTTACCACCTGGTATCTTTGACAAATAAAGAGAAACTAAAAGAGTTCGAATTTCCCGAGATGGAAGACTCCAACTTTTATACTCTTCTTTACGCCCTGCGAATGCATGGCAGCCAATTTCATTTTCCACAAGGAGCAGACATTTGGCTAAAGGTAATCAAATCTCAACATTAATCCAACACTGGTCTAAAAAAATAGGCGATTCCGAAAAAATTGATCCACATTTCCATCTTTCTTCCGTATATAATGATGAGAAGTAAATTAAGAAACAAAAGAACTAATCTGGAGGCTACAATGAAGGTGAATATGAAAAAAATTTATCCGGCGGTCACCAGGCAATTTTCGCTGGTTTTAATTGTATTCATATTAGCATTTCTTTTTGGCCCTCATTTCGGTTTTGGTCAGAAGCGATTTATGTTGGACCAAAATGAGGCCCAAAAGTTTAAATTGGCGAAACAGCTCTATCAGAAAGGGCAGCAGCTATTTCTTAAGGGAAAATACGCAAAAGCGGAAAAGGCGTTCAGGGATTGCCTTGAAAAATTCCCCAATTATTCCGATGCCGACTACTACATGAGCCAGATTTGTTATAAAAGGAATGATTTTTTACTGGCCTTGCAGCACATAAAGAATGGAAAGAAAAATTATAAGTTTATGGCTGATTTGGGTGTATCCTCCCAACTGGAATACATGGATAGCCTGAGAAAACAGAAACAAGACCTGGAAGAAGATCTGAGAAACATGAAGCAGCAGTTGTCCAGCGGCAATTTCAAGGGAGGGGCCTTTAGCTCAACTCCCACTGAACTCCAGGGTAAAATTGCATCTGCTGAAAAAAGCATTTTGCAAATAAACGAGAGGCTAAAAAGTCCCATTCCCACAGCATCGGAGATGCCGGCAGATTATTACTATATTCACGGGAATATTTTGTTTAAATTAAAAAAATACAAGGAATCCCTTGACCAATATCTGCAGGCAGTAAAAGTAAACCCCAATCATGGGAATGCCTATAACAACCTTGCGAACCTGAATTACATGGCAAGGAAATACCAAAGAGCCTTATATTACCTGGAGAAAGCAGAGAGCTGCGGGTCAAAAGTGAACCCAAAATTCAGGGAGGCCATTTATAAAGCAATGGGGAAATAAAAAGTACTTTAAATATCACAAACCCTTGCAAAAAAGTGAAAAAAGGGTTATTTATTATTTATAAAAGCCCCGTATATAATATAGGAGTTATAGAATGAAAGCAAATCAATGGAGTGGCACTGGCGTGATTTTTACCTTACTTCTGGTATTCTTCCAGGTTCAGGCCTTCCCTTTACATGGAGACACTGCCCTTATACCAGGAGACATTAACCGTGTCTGTTACTATACGGATTTCTTTTACAATTCCCCTTCTGATGATTTTTTCTACTATCTAAACGACGGCCTGCTTTTTACGGAAAAACCAGATGGGATAATTATGGGAAAGGGACTGCGAAATAGATTGTTAAAAATTGTCCACTGGCATCAATCCATAAAAAAGTCCCTGCGGCGAGTCAAGCGGAATCAAGCCAATCAGGTTTCCATTGATATCTCTGATTCAAAAGGATTAAAGAAAGTCTCAGCCCTAATTGATTTACTGGGGCTTCGTATAAACAAGACCTCCAAAGGCTTATATCATGTCACCCAGAATCCTGAGTCAGATGCCTCCGATTACTTCCGATTTGCCCTTCTCATGCCCAATACGGTAACCAGGGAGTTAAACAAAACCCATCGTTTCACCTTTAAATTAAGAGAGACAGAGATACCCATCCCATGGGACTACAAGTTCCTTCATGAGATAACGGGGTTGAAAATCGGAGCCACCTCCTTTTTTGAGACCATGTTAAAAAACGAACAGTTTTCCCTGCTGTTAGGCATTCTCTACCGCCTCTCTGATAAAGAGATCAACCACATCAGTCATCTGGTCAAAAAACCAAAGTACGGGGCCTGGAAACAGATATACAATGATAAAAAATTCTTAATGGGCATGTTTCTGCTATCCCATGCGCTGCGAGTCACTGATGCTGATGAAGGTGATAAAGAGGACCACCAGTGGGAACTGCCGGGCGGCACGGATGCTGAAAGCTTCTGGAACGAGGCAGCGGGAAAGGATTATAAAAAAGCCCCCATGGAATTTCTACACAGCCTCTCTACAAAAGATGACGGACGATTAAACTACCTCTTCCTCTTTGGCAGTTTCTTACCATCCTCAACACAACAAGCACTGTTTGTTGGGCCCAATAGCCAGAAAATGTTGAAGATCTACCGACTGATACCCTTAACAAAAAAAGAGAAACTCAATGGGTCTCAATTTCCCGGGCTCAGTGATTCTAACTTTTATACACTCCTTTACGTGTTTCCCATGCAAAACAAGCGCTTCCTTGTTCAACCGGGGGTGGACGTGTGGCAGAGGGTAATCAAAAAGAGAGAGGGTGTATCTGCAGACCCCTTTGATCTTTTTGAAGCATTGCTGGAACGTTCACAGGGTAACAAAAAGTCCATCACTGAAATTCAAAAATTCGTATCCTTTTAAACAAAATTTCATCACCGACTGCAATTGCTGACAGAAGGCGTTTTATACTGTATGTATCACAATTACGAAGACTACAATGTGTTGGTGGATTTCATCGAGAAACTGCCCATTCGAAAACCTGGAACCGCCCTAAAACTCTTTACCTGGGCATACAAATTTAGTGCACTCAATAGGAGGGAGAAAGTGTTATTTGTTTCCCTGTTCCAGTCCCTTTTGGAGCTTCTTTCTCATGCTTCCAAATATGCCCCGGACCGCTATGACTATGACACCCTTATTGAAAAACTGGTTGAAATACCTTTTGATCCAAAGGATTGTTATGATGGCCTCTTCGCATTTTTCAAGACAGAACTTAAAATTGAACCGGATAATAAGACACTTATCGATTTTGTGTTGGAGGGCATAAATAATCAGATCCTGAATCTCAATGGCACTGATTATAAATTTACTATTCAGGATATATATAGAGAATGCATAAAGGAGATACTTCAAAGCCAGGGGGTGTGTACTCTGTCCACCCTTTTGTATATCAATCGATTATTGGACCAGTTGCAGTTAGAAAGCGGCCAGAGCACCATTGATATTGATACTGATACTGATATCGGCAGCCGTATCAGCGAGGCTTTTCGTCAATTGCCTTATGCAGAAATCAGTAAAGACGCGCCCAAACATATACGGGACCGGGTCATGGCCTATCACAGAAACGATTTATACGCGGAACTGGAACGATTAAATGAAAGTATAAATACCAAAGGATCCAAGTCAGTGTTAAAATTAATTATAGAGAGATTAAAAGCAGATTATTTACTTCCCCAGCTAAAGGATTACCTGCTGGCACTGACTTACGCTGTTAACGCTAAAAATCCTGGGCTCAGGATATTTTTAAATCCCAACCTGGTGCGTCTGCATGAATTTGATGAGCGCAAAGGCCGGACCCCCTGGAATTATTGCGGCACACCTGAGGTTGCCGATCATTTTTCAGAATACCATTTCAGCGGAGGCCTGTCCAGGTTGAATCTTTCACTGGCTGCCAAATGGAATGATCACCTGTTCAAAAGAACCTTCATCCATAATTCTGCGCATATTCAATCAGTCATCGTCAACCTGCTGGATTTTTACCCTCTCCCCCTGCTCAATCAAAGCCTCACCTACAATGCCATATTGGTGGATTTTGGGCTGGAACTGATCCGGAAATCCCAGGATAATGAAGCCATAAAAAAAGATCTACTAAAGGAATTAAGAACCATTACCACCGGGTATCATTACAGGAAAGCAGTCAATTATTTTAAAGGTAAGTCTCACCCTCATCATCTTTATTTCAGTGAGATCAAGAAGCTGGGAGAAATTTTCTTAAAAAAAAGAAAATATTTGGAAGAATCTGCATACAGTAAACAACTGGAATCCTTCACCCGGCCGCCACTAAAACCCATTATTGAGAAGGAGAATCACCGATTTGGAGGTATTTATTATCATACATTCGGAAACTTGATCCCGCAGCAATTCAGTCTATTTCCGCAGGAAGTATCCAGTCTCTTTGGGCATGGTTGGGTGAGTGGTGAGATGATCAATGAATTTAAGTTCAAATTGTGCTGGCATCTATATAAGAAGGAGGTACCTTCATTTCTCCTGGGGCACATACTCTATTTATATTTTAATGATGTTGCGCCCCGTTTTTTAAGCCAGAATCACCCCAACGACTACACTTCCACCTATTCTATATTTGAAATATTCAATGATTCCCATTTGAGGTATATATTAAAAAATTTACAAAAGGAGGGACATTTAAAACTAAAATGATAAAGAAGAAAGTAATTTATTTGTTTGTATCCGTATGCGTACCGTTATCATTCGTTGTGCTGTATCTAATAGGAGCAGTATCATTGGAGGCTGCGTCCCCAAAGATTAGATTTGTGGCTCCGATGCAGGATCGAATATGGATTGGAGTCACGCGCATTGCACTGGAGGTCCAAAATATTGATCCCGCATCCCTGCGGTCAGTCACTGTCTATCTGGATGGGAAGTTGATAAAAGAGTTTAAATCACCGCCTTATTCCTTTAAATATAACTTTGGGCCTGTTCCCAAAAACAGGGTACTGGAAGTATTGGCACGAACGACTGGCCATACCAAAATGCGGCATACCATAAGGTCTTATTATACTGATGATTCCCATACTGTCAATGTCATGCAGGTGGTGGTTCCTGTGGTAGTAATGGACAGGAAGGGCAATTACATTTCCGGGTTAAAAAAAGATGATTTTATCATACTGGAGGACGGCGCTCCCCAGAAAGTATCTTACTTTAGTACCAGTGGCCAGAGTACCTTTCACCTGGTCCTGCTAATCGATATCAGCTCCTCAATGAAAGATAAAATCGCCGACGTCAAGGAAATAGCAAAAATGTTTTTAAAACAACTGCTGCGAAAGGACGATCGAGCCATTATTGTATTTTTCAACCACGATGTGTTTGAAGACAGCGATTTTACCAACAATATCGAAGAGCTGGACAACTCGTTATCCATTGCCTTCCCCTTTGGTGCGACTGCCCTTTATGATGCCATTGCCTACAGCGTTAAGCTATTAAAAAGCATTATCGGTCAAAATATCATCATCCTTTTTTCAGATGGAGAAGATAACAGCTCTGCTATTGATCCCTACACCTTAATGAAAATCGTCGAACGCGCCAACTCAGTCATCTATTCAATCGGGAGACAGATAGATGATTACAACCAGTACCAGGACCTTTTGAAAAAGATAGCCAATTCTTCCGGTGGCATGCCGTTCTTTTTTGATGATGTGAATGATATCCAAAGACTTTACCAGAAAATCCGCCAGGATATCCAGGCCAAATATATCCTTCAATTTGCATCCAAAGATAGTAAACCACAAAACCGTTTCCGAAAAATCACTGTTAAATTAACCCCTTCTGCAGAAGCAAGAATAATAAAGCGATATCAAATCCGAACCATGAAAGGGTATTATTATTGAGGGCTTTAAGGTTTGTCATTGAAGCTTTTAAGTGCTTGTCAGGGTGGCTTTTTAGAATTCGTCATGGTGACTTTCAAGCACATGTCATTGAGGGCTTTAAGGTTTGTCATTGTGGATTTTGAGGGCTTGTCATTGATGCTTTTGAGTACTTGTCGTTGTGTGCTTTATAGGTTTTTATTTCCTATTCACAAGCTCTTAAAAGTCCCCTTGACGTGAGCGAAGCGAACTTATGACCAATGACAAGTTCTAAAAAGCCTCTCTGGCGTGAGCGAAGCGAACCAATGACGCCTAAGGCCAATGACAAGTACAAAAAAGTATTAATGACGCCGAAGGCAAGTGAGAATCACGGTTCCTTGATTTCCACATAATCTTCATAAATCAATGTGTCATTGTAGAAAACAGTGTAACGGTACCTGCCCGTGGCTAAATCCTCCACCTGGTCAAAGAAGATGACATACTCATAATACTTACCCGGCTTCCCGAATTGAAACGATTTTTCCGTTACACATTTACTGAGAAGTTCATCTTTTTTAGCCGTCTTTGTATCTTTATTGGTTTTTGTTTCATAAAAGCGGATCGTGATAATGCCGCTGTTTTCAATTTCTTTTATTTTCAGCAGGAAGTAAAAGGGAGAATAGATACGGTCATCTTTGAATTTTTTTTTCTTTGCTTTGCCATTGACATTTTTCACTTCCTTTAGAAATTCCATCTTTGCTACGTAAGGATAACTGATCTGGGGCAAATACTCCACTTTTACACCGCATCCAGCAGTCGATAAAAATACCGACGTTAATATAGGAAATGTCAATACAAATATAACCATTACATGGTTAAAAACTTTATGAAAAACCGTTTTAAAGCTAATGAGTAGCCTCCCTGAATTCGTATTTTATTTTTAAATATTTTCTCGATAAACACTTCCACGGTTTGGAATTTTTGTTCTTTATTGTAATAAAGCAAAAAAGAAGAAAGAGTCAAATCAAAAGGAAGGTTTAATTTCCCTGAAAAGGATATATTTTCCAACGCCAGCTTATCATTGAAGTAAAAGCGTAATAGCAATGAATAATCCTCTTTATCTTTCAATTCGAAGCTAAGGTTCATATTCTGTCTACTGTTTCCCTCGATCCAGAAATTTTTTGCCCTGTAACGAGAGGCCAGGGAGTAGGCGAGGGCCCCGCTGAATTTCCCGATTTTTTTTTGCAACGAGAGTGAGTAATTAAAATCGGTAAAATTCTCCTGGAGGTTATCCCACAGGTGGTTAAAGGTAAAAACAGGAACCAGTTCAAAACCCAGGGGCATGGATATACCAAAGGAGTGGGCTGTAACATTGACCCCCGGCGAAATTCGCTTCTGCGTCTGATCCCCATAAGGCAGTTCTGAAAACATGTAAAACGAAGAGATATCAATGGCAATATTATTCTCCAGGAAATGCAGCGGTTTTAAATTCAAATTCACTGAAAAATTCTTCCTCACATACGCCTCCAGCAGATTCCTGGAAAAATTGTAATTGGAAGAGAGTAAAAACAGTCGCGAATTAAAGCTCAATGAGGTGGAAAAATCAGAGGTATCCGACCGGTAATTGCCCTTTAGAATTTTTCTCTGCCAACTGACATTCAGGTTCAATTTGGTCCATAGATTCAGCGGGGTTGATATCCTGTAGGAATAACTTTTTTTTAGGTCGTGGGTAAAATGAAAGAGGGGAACAATCACCTTTAATTTTTTAATTGTGATGTCCGAAAAAAACTCAAAAAAGGTGGGTTTATGTTGCCGGCCGCTAATATTTTGAGAAAAGGAGTATCGAAAGTAATTGAAATCCTTATAGTGGTTCAGCCTCAAGCTAAATGATTCTTCGCCGGAATTTAATAGGGCCGAATAGTTAAAGATTTCCTTTTTATTTATAAGTATAGAACTTTTGCCGGAAAAGAGCACGCCCCGTTTAATTCCATCCATTTTAAAGAATTCCCGTTCATACAATTTAAGGTCATAATCGCCCTTTATAAATTTTTCTCTCATTCGAAAAAAGAAGGAGAGGGACAATCCATCCAGGCCTGAGTAGTTGATATTCTTAAAGGCCAACATTGTCTTTTCTGCCCATTCTCCCCGGTTGACGGTAAATCGTTTCAAAGGAACAGTCGGCAATCCCATCATGTATGGGATCACGATTTTGGCTTTTATTTTTTGGTTTTTATTGATGCGGAACTCCCTGAATTCAAAATACAATGCTGAATTTTTCAACGTTTCTGGTGTTTTTTTTGAAAAACTCATAAAAAGAGGGTTCAGACTCGGGTCCCCTTTCGTAACAATTTTTTCCCTATAATAAACCATCAACCATTTAGGCGGTACTCCTTTAAAAAAAATGGCGTCATATTTTTTTTCTTCCTTTTCTTTCGTTTTTTTTTGCATCTCGGTACGGGTAAAAATACGGACATCGCCGTAAATGACCCCGCTTAACTGCTTGACATCCATATAGAGCACATTGCCTTTTACCTGCCAGTCACCGGCCTTTAAAATGATATTCCCACCACCGTACAAATAATTGAGTTCATCGCTGTAGAGGAAATAGTCTCCTTTAAAGCGAAGCGACTCCTCCGCCCCCAGTGAAAGAGCCAGTAATACCAACACCAGATTAAGGTAAAGAAACTTTATAAATTTTTCCATCCAGCACAAAAAGATAAATATAATCGCTGCTGTCTACAGTTAAACCGCCAATGCCCGCTGCCGGTGATGAAAAGACGTCCATTACTGTACCGTTTAATGAGAAGAGGTAAATGGAATCTGTATTTATATCTGAAATCAGCAGCCCACCTTTGTACATCTCGATGCCGCCGATGTTTATTCCCGACACCTCGAATAACCGTACCGCATCCCCGGTTTCCAGGTCATATTCAAATATTCCTGCAGACCTCACATCATAGACAATCAAACGGTCATTAAAAGCCGTAAGATATCCCGGGTAGATATCCGTGGTGGAAATGCGGTTTAAGATATCCCCGGACAACGAATCGATTGAGTATAATATATTTTCACTCTCACCATTGCACACATATATCCCGTCCCTGAAAAAGGTTACCCCTGTCCCTGGCATTGTTAAAAAGGACCGAATCACTATTCCTGATTCCCTATCAATAGCAGTCAGGTTGCCATAGATATCGATTTTCCATAGTTTTTCTTCATCAAACGCAAGGTCCCCTCTTCCCATTAACGTGGTCTCGATGACCCGGATGACTTTTAACACCTCCTTTGACACTTCAGGGTCCAGGGGATTATTAAAGATAATATCCTTACAGGAATTTAAAATCGTTAGGCTACCGAAAAGAATAATAGAAGCTGATATTAAATTTATTTTTGCCCAATTCACCTTTGACACCGCCTTTACCAGATTTAAAAAATTTAAGGTCGATAATATGCGCCAGCCACACGGAGAATATTCCTGCGATAAAGAGGTTTCTTTTTTTCAAGTTTTTTTCCGTTTCTTGGCGGAACAGGATAATTTCTTCCACATTGGTGGAGGTCAAATATTTATCGTACCAGTCACTGCCCTTTTTGTTATAGACAAAAGCCCCTGTCACAGAGCCGATAAAGGAGCCCAGTAGAAGGGAGCCTTTTACATATTTTCCTGATTTCAACTGCTGAACCCCTGGTATAACCATTAAAATAGAGACTTTTTTGGTTTTGGATTTTTTTTCGTTGGAATCGGCGTCCGATTTTGCAGCTGCTGGTTGAATCATCGTCACCACGATCAAAAACAGGCACCATTTTTTTATCATATTATATGATATGATTTTTTTCACCTGGATGCAACCCCCCGCATACATTGTCGGGAATTCGGACGCGATAAATCGCGTCCCTACATTAAATCTGGGCCTTTAAAATCTCAATGGCCTCTTCAGGCGGTGTGGGATTGATGTAGGAATGGGTGGCCAGTTCAAAACCACCTGTACCAGTGATTATAGGCAATATTTCCAGGTACCAGTGAAAATAATCCTTACAATCCCTGTCAAAAGAAGCATTATGAAGCATCAGGTTATAGGCTGGACGTTCCAGGCTCTTATTTATTCTGTTTATCGTATCCCTGAATAAAACCGCCAGCGAAGGCATCATGGAATCCCCTGTCTCTTCAAAGGAGGCCGTATGGGATTTGGGATAGAGGACCAACTCAAATGGAAGTTTGGGCGCAAAAGGAGACATAACAATATAATCACTGTTCTCCAATAAAACCCGCTGATGATACTCCTGTTCATAATGAATAATATCGCAAAAAATGCATCGCTCTTTTTCCTTAAAATGAGCCTCTGCATGTGTTAATTTTTCATTAACCCGTGCAGGCATCACAGGAAGCGCCACAATTTGCGAGTGGGGATGTGGAATCGTTGCCCCTCCCAATCGTCCATGATTTTTAAACACCTGGATATACTTAAAGCGAATATCCCGTTTTAAATCCAGGATTCGACGTTTAAACGTCAGGAAAATATCGCTTACCTGTTCATCCCCCAGTTCATCCATCCCTTTGGAGTGGGAAGGCGTTTCAATCACCACTTCATGGGCGCCGATACCGTTCATTTTGTCATAGAATCCCTCCCCTTGTTTATTCAGGTCCCCCTCCACCCTCAGCGCCGGGTATTTATTGGGAATCACCCGCAGCTGCCAGCCCGGTCGGTTGGCTTCAGCGCGTTTATCTTTATCTCGAATCGCATAGATTTCGGGTGGTGTCATGGACTCATTCCCTTGGCAAAAAGGGCAATTTTCCTCTTCATCCAAATAGAATTGGGGTCGTATCTTACGTTCCGGTGACAGGATTACCCACGTACCCGTGACCGGGTCTTTCCTCAATTCAGGCATTCTTTCTTACTCCTTCCTATTTTTTATTAGAGGGCCCACAGAACACACAGAATACACGGAAAAAAGATACAGAGATAATAAAAACAAATAACTTCTGTGTCTTTCTGTGTGTTCTGTGGGCTCTATTTTTATCCGCGGCTAATTTTTTCATTCTTCTTGAAACGCATGTGTAATATGGTTGATCTCAGTTTCTTCGTCTTTATGAAGAACCGAGATAATATCGAATCTTACGTAGAAATCCTCATAGATTTTCTTTCCGATAAAGACCTTAGCCGCTCGAATGATTTTTTGACGTTTTCGTCTATCCACGAATTCTTCTGGGAGGCCATAATCGTCAGACCCGCGGGTTTTTACTTCGATAAAGCAGAGTGTTTCGTCTTTTTTTGCAATCAGGTCCACCTCAGCGCCGAATTTACGATAGTTTTTTTCTACGATTTCATAGCCGTTTTTTTCCAGGTACCGGGCCGCTGCCGCTTCACCACTCGGCCCAACCAGGGATTTCTCACTTTCCATTTTAAAAAAAAAGGCCCACAGAAAACACAGAAAGACACAGAAGGTTTTTTAGTTGTTTTTGTTTATCCATGTTTATTCTGTGTTATTCTGTGTGTTCTGTGGGCTCCTCTTTAATCATTATTTCAAAGGGAACCGTTTCTCTTCCAGTTTTATATTCAACTTTTCCAGTTCTTTAAGGGCCGGTTCATAGATTTCTTTCTTGGTAGCAATTTGCACACCCGTTAAGTTAATTTTCCCTTCAGCCATTAGTTTTACACCAATACCGAGCGGTAAGCTAACCGTCCGTGCCATGGAGGAGTCACCGCCAGGGATTCCAAAATCGATCATAGTAGAAGTAATTATATCGCGCGATTTATCCTTGTTTTCCACTGTGAATTTATGCCGTAGTATTAGCATATCTTTTTCATCTTTTTTATAGTATAATTTTTCTTGTAAACGCTGACACAGTATATCCAGGTAATTATCGAATTCAGGCACCTTCTCATCACTAAAAAGTCCCAGCCATTCCAGTCTCCCGATTATCTCAGAATCCTTTGAAAGTCCGACTTTAGTTGCCGTTTTTTCAATCACATCTTCATTTTCCGCAGCACCCACAACGCCTGCCATCATTTGCTTATATGTTTTTCCTTCCAGATTCTCAACGTTATCCAGCGTAGATTCATCCACCAGACCCAGTTCGACTATTTTCTTAAAGGTATCACACCATCCGATATTGCGATATGTTCCTCTCATTACCGTTTCAGCATCGTACAAACCATAAAGGTCTTTATAGGGCATTGAGTCCCTATTGGGATAGACTTCAAAGGTTCCAAGCCCTTCAATTTCTTCGACGCGTTTATCCAGGAATAAATCTTTCCCTTCAATTTCAACAATTTTTCCATTTTCCAGGTATCTGGCTGGATTTTTTGATGCCAGCACAACCCCTTTTGGGCTCCAGGAGAATTTGTATCCAAAGGGATTGTCATTATCTTCAGGAGCAGGGAGACCCCCGCAGTAGGAATAAAAGTGGATAATTTTTCCTCCCTCATCATGGACTTCATCAATAATTTTCATCGCAGACATATGATCGATTCCTGGGTCAACTCCGATTTCATTTAAGAATAATAGCTTTTTATCTCTGGCTTTTTTATCCAGTTTTTTCATACCCTCGCTTACATAAGAGGTCGTTGCCATATGTTTGTTGTGTTGAATACATAAGTCTGCCACTTTCAGGTGATGAATCCAGGGAAGTAAACTGACGATAATATCATTTTCTTTAATCAATTTTTCCAGTTCATCCTCATTTTTTACATTTAACTCATGAGCGATCCCATTATCAAAACCTCTTACCAGGTTTTCTGCTTTACTTACCGTCCTGGAGGCAACCGTAACCTTTACGTTTTTATCATTTAATAGATACGTAACCCCAGGTTTGCTAACCAGACCAGCACCAAGTATCAGTATTCTTTTCTTTACTGACGATTCGTTTGTCATTCGTCCTCCTTTTTTATAAATTCATTCATATATAAATAATCTTTTGTTAGATTGCCTTTATGTAGAATCAATCCTTTTTTTAAAGCATAGGGGAGTTTTATATGGTCAATGTTTTGATTAAAATCTGCATCAATTAAATCATTGACAAAATGTTTCAAAACAGAGGAAAATTCCATTGAGGCTTCTCTTGAGAATTCACAGGGTAGGTTATCCACAGCCATCACTGTGATTCCTGTACGATGAATTCCATCTTCAAACCGGTCATCATTATTATCAGCAAAATAGGTGAATGTCGGATTATCCGGTTTTGTTGGTTTGTAAGTGATTTCGACAGCTCCATTGATATCGCAGCTAATATCGCCAATCACCTTTAGTGTCAGGTTTGATTTTAGTATGGTCTCATTTTTTATA
>Ga0180438_10000711_pt1 | contig 61397 bp, 83 predicted proteins | sample SS_ome_12_FD_132455 | JGI IMG/M metagenome (GOLD analysis project Ga0180438, IMG submission 132455) | Hypersaline lake sediment archaeal communities from the Salton Sea, California, USA - SS_3_D_2 metaG | ecosystem: Environmental > Aquatic > Non-marine Saline and Alkaline > Hypersaline >... | reverse complement strand
GGGCAATTGGGTAGCCGGAAGCCCTCCTGCTACCGTGTGGTGTAACAGTAGCGGGGGTGGGTGTATCGAGCCTGTTGACGGCGGTTGCATAGTGTGGGCCGGGAATGGCATGTGCGCTCAGGGATGTATCTGTTCCACTTCCTGCCTACTGGCCTCATCGGAGGTGTGTGCCCCAGCGGTATGCGCCAGCTCATACATGTGCGCTCCGATCTATTGCGGGAGTTTGCACACCACGAGCCTATGCCACGAAAGCGAAACTGATGGATGTGCTCTCGTGTATTGTAGCTCAAGCGGGGGATGGATCCCGGGGAGTGCGGGCGGCGCAAGCCCATGGTACGATACGGGCAGTGGATACATCTGCGTGACCGATATGAATTGCGTCATGTGTTTCCAGCACAGTTGCTTCTGCGGGTGCATACTTTCGAGCGATAGTTGCTTCTGCTATGATTACTCAGCGCAGGCCCTGTGCGTGGGCAACCTTTATGTTGGGGGCAACCCCGTGGGGGCAAGTGCGTGGTGCTTACAGAGCGGGTACATAGAATCGCCAGCGGGCTGTTCTGTGTGTAATCAAGGGGATATGTTCCTTTGCGGTGGTGGCAGTTTTTCCGATGGAAGTTCAAAGTTCTGCTTTGACGGTAGCGGCGACAATATCTGCATAGACTATGGTTGCTTCTGTTTCGGGAACAGCTGGCAGGGCTTCAACATCAACGGAACGGGCATCAGTGGGTCATGTAGTTTCACCGATTCAGGGTGCAACTTCTGCTTCTGCAACGGCCTGTTCGTGAGTGCTTCATAAACAATGAAAGGGCCGGGGCTAATCAGGCCCCGGCTAACACCTAACCAGAGGAGAGAGAAGATGAACGAGAAGAAAGCTGAGAATGTGTTGTTTGTGGTGGATGGCGGGATCGGAAAGAACATCATGTCCACCGTGCCCATCCGGGGAATCAAAGCCAAGTATCCGGACAAGCGGCTCATAATCGTGTGCGGCTATCCGGACGTGTTTCAGAACAACCCCAACGTGTATAGGGCCTACAGCTTCAACAACACCTCGTACATGTACGATGATTACATTGGCCGGGGCAAGGCTATCGTGCTCAAGACAGAGCCCTACCATCACAACGATTACATCAATGATAACAGGCACCTCACGGATGTCTGGTGTGAGCAACTCGGGGTCCCGTTTGACAATCCGGTCCCTGACATCCACCTGACCTCCCGGGAGCGCAAGGATGCCGAGCAATTCATCAAGCAGAAGAAAAAGCCTGTGTTCCTGATCCAGAATCAGGGAGGCATGCCCCCACAGCCCAACAAGCCCCAACCCAAGATGTTCATCCGGGACCTCCCGCACGACATCACTCAGGAGGTTGTGGACAAGATGAAAAAGAAGTATCATGTGCTTCACCTCCGGGCCGCTACACAAAGGCCTCTGGATGGGACTGAGCAGGTGTCCTATCCGATGAGGCTGTCCATGTCTCTGTTGGAGCACGGGGCCAAGTTTTTGCTCATCGACAGTATGTTTCAGCACGTGGCGGCGGCAATGGGAAAGAAGGCCGTGGTGTGCTGGGCCGGGACAAGCCCGGAGCGGCTGGGCTACAAGCAACACACCAACCTCCGGATGAAGGAGTGTCCGGACCCGGAGTGCCACAGGCCCAATAGCTTTCTGTTTGACAGGGATGGGACGCAACAGCCATGGAGTTGCCCCCACGATGAAGCCTGTCGGAATCATAGCGTGAAGGAGATCCTGAGCGCACTGAAATGAAAGGAGAGGACATCATGAAAAAGGTAGTATTGGCGTTGGTCCTCGGGCTGATTGCCTCCGGATGCGCAAGCATTGGAGGGAAGGTGGACCCGACAAAGATGGCGCTTGCCTACTATGAGCAGGAGCGGGTGTATGATACCATGTCCGTGACTGGGGCCACGGAGATCACATTCAAGGGTACAAACCTGAACTTCACCGTGTCCAACCAGCTGACCCCGCTTTCCATCTATCCCCGGGACCCCTCGACACTGGCCACGCTGGTTGATGGTGCGGCCCGATTGGGCACGATCTTTGGAGCCACTTATGTCGGCCACGCTCTGGCGGAAGGGGCCGCAAAAGATCCTACAGTTGTGACACAGGAGCCGCTGATTGTGCGGCCAGAGGTTGTAAGGCCATAAACACGGGAGGGGGAAATGGCAGGCAAGGAAAGAAATGGGAATGGTGTAGCACTCAAATTGGTGCTTTGGTTACTGGCGGTTGCGTTGGCCGCTGGCGGTGTATTGGCAACGGTGAAGATGAGTGCCGGCACCCTCGTGAATCATGATCAGCGGATTCAGGAGAACACCACAACCATCTCTCAAATCCAGAAGCAACACGCTGAGGAGATGGGAGAGGTGAAGGCTGATATCGGGCGTGTGAGCATCAAGCAGGAGATGATGCACGATGACATCAAATACATCAAGGAGAAATTGAAATGAGGACACCGGACAAAAAGAAGCGTGTCACTCAGGAGCGGGAGTTTGTGGAGGTGCGCAGGGCCGCTCTGAGGGTAGCCGCTTGGGAGCACAAGGATGATCCCGAGGTGGCCAAGATCGAGGAGGCCATACAGAAGGCTGAAGACAACTCCGATCAGGCCGAGAAGAACAGGGAGACAGAAAAGCAGGCTGTCGGGCTGGCTAGACAGGAAATGGACAAGTATCTGGAACAGTTCATCCCGGAAGGCCTCCGCAAAGTGGAGAAAGAGTGATGTTGCTCTTTGATCTCCAATCCCTCATGCTCGGGGATATAGTGGCTGTGCGAGCATATCACACGTACAGCAGGGTGATCCGGGGCATAATCGGGTCCTACACAAACCATGACGGCAAGATTGTCCGGGCTACAGGTGAGGCTCTGGCCTTTCTGGCTGAGCAGGATCTGCTGGACAAGGACTGGCCCATTGCCCCCGGGGATCTCTGTATTGGGGAGGCTATTCAGCCGAGGTCCACCCTGACCTCCATCCCCAAATATGAGGCCGAGATGAACAAGGCCGAGGACCCCTGTCAGGTCCGGGTTTGGCGGGTCCCGGAGGAGGACACCACCCCACAGGAGCGGCAGGCCGTCAATGATCTGTTCCTCACCAGCTATCTCGGGCTCAAGTATCCCATCGGCGTTGCTCGGCTCTGGGTGATGCGATTTGTGAATCAACTCCCTTGGAAGATCAAAGGCCCTTGGTGCACCCGGATTGTCTGGGAGCCTTGGGAGGGTATTGTGCCCGGGGTGTTTGATCGGCCTCCAGACGGCAAGCGGAAGAAAAACCCAACCCCACGCACGTTTGAGAACAGGCTTGCGGCTGGGGTGATCCGTGATGTCACTCCCGGAGTGATTGTATCAAAAGCGCCACGACCATGATCCAGACCACCGGACCGCAGAAGATGACAAGCAGGAGATCGTGGACAAACCACCAGTTGCTTTGATGCACCTTCTGTTTCCCGGCCCCGTACATGAACAGGAATGGCCCGAGGGCTGTCCAGATGGCCACTAGAATGAGTGAACCTACCCACATGTGTATATCCTCCTGTTTCAGCCCCAGTCGTGATTTCTCGTGTCATTCTGCTGTGACTTGACTGACACGATCTTTTTGTGATACGATGAAGCCCCGGTCTGCGCTTTCCAGCAGGTTGGGCTCATGTGTTACGATGATGAATTGAATCCCCAGCCGCTCGGAGATCTCCTTGAGCATAGCCGAGGCCCGGGGCTGGAGGTCCCGGGAGACAAACCTGAAAGGCTCATCAAGGATCATCACGGCCCGGGTCCGGGGCTTGCGCAGGCTCCACAAGCTCACCCGGAGGGCAAAGGCCGCAACATCCACCGGACCTCCTCCCGAGGCCGACAGCGGGGAGATCCTTTCACCATCCTTCTTGCTGAAGGACAGGATGGCCTCCGATTTGCCACGCTTGAGTTCAAAGTCAAGGTGTAGTGTGTAGGGGTCTGGGAACACGGCAGAGAGAGCAAGGCTGACCAGTTCTGACACGTGGTACTCCAGTTGTTGCTGGGTAGCCTGCGCCACGGTCTGTATGATGGCCTGCGCTTCCCGGATCTGTTTGGCTTCCCGGGCTAGCCGGGACACTGCGGCCTCGGCTTCCCGGATCTGCTCCCGGATCTGATCACGCTGGCCCTTGCGCCGCTCCAACTCCCTCCTGACCTGTTCAATGGTCATACCCACTTCCCCCAGAAGTGCCAGACAAAGCTCATCGGCCTCGGCCCCTGTTCCGTCATTGCCAGCTGTTGCTGTACCACGGTCCCGAGGAATGTACACTCATCCAGATCCTCAGGGCACGGCTGTCCGGTCCCCACGATGGTGACCATGTACTTCTTGTTGGCAGGCAGATCCGGATTGATCTTGGCCCACACACAGACGGTCCCCAGCTGATCTCCCACGTGCAGGATCTCGGCCCCTTCCGGAAGCTCAACCACCTGCCGCTCGGTGTACTCCATGGGATACTTGTACACGCTCAATGTTCCTGTCTTGACCTCAGTCACTCAGCACCTCCTCCAACTTCTCCATCTTTTCATCGATCTCCTTGTTCAGGCTCTCGATCTCGGCCCGGATCTCCTCCAGCTTGGCCTTGCCACCCTTGAGATCCTTGACCCCAAACTCATCCTTCAGCTGTTTCGTCAGTTGCTTCAGGGCTCCCTCGGCTTCCGCTTTCAGCTTCTTGGCCTCCTCCAGCTTCTGTCTGGCTTGCTCGATATTCATTCAGCTTCTCCTCGTTGACCACCCACGACACAGACCCGTCACCGTGTTCTGTCTTGTCGATGGCATGTGAATCGTACAACTCCACCGCTTTGGCCAGATCCTCCTTGCTGGCCCGGATGTTCCCACCTGCGGCCACCAACAGGGCCGCCAGCGTCTGTATCCCGGCTTCCAGATCCCGGCGCAGGCGCAGGTTGTCCATCTTCATGACCAGAGGCTGGATGATGAGATCAGTGATCCCAAGCACCCCCTCCAACTCCATCTTCTCAGGGTCCTCCTTCAGTCCCTTGATCGGGCATCCCTCCTGCTTGTCACACTCATCGCACTTCCGGCCCTGTTCTTCTGTCTCGTTGTTCACCTGTACCATGTTACACCTCCACTGCTTTCCAGACTATGTCTTGCACAGCCTTGCTTGTTTTGTTACTGTTCATGAATTCCTTGAGGTTTTGTTCAAAGCTCAAGCCGATCTCGATGTCATCCTCAAGGGCTTCCACAAAGGCCTCAATCCTTTCATCCCGGGCCTCGATCTCCTCAATGTGCTCCCGGGAGATTGCCCCGGGCCGCTGAGGGATGAACACAGGGTCCACGGTGTTGTCCTCTGCATACCAGAGATACACCCGGGGCTCGTGCTCGATCTGAGCCGCTGTCATTCTCATCAGGCTCCCGGGATTGACCAACAGCCTCCCATCCTTCTCCACTGTGAAGGATTGGTGGTTGTCCCCAGAGAGTATCAAATCAAATCCGGGCATCATGCCCATCAGTTTATTGCCATTGGGGGCTGTACACCCCGGGAAGGGTCTGCGCCTGCGATAGGTCATGGCATGTACCAAGGCTATCAGCCGGGGGAAGCCTCCCTCATCCTTGTCATTCCCGCACAGCTTGGATCCAAAGGGGAAGCCAAACAGGACCCCATCCACCGCTCCGATCCTCATGGAGTGGTCGTCACTGAGCACCGTGACCCTCCCGGCCTCCTCCAGAGCGGCCAGACAACTCTTGTCATACAGGTGGATATTGTGCTGTGGGAGATCGTGTTGGCCCGGGACACAGATGACCTTCTCAGGCATCCTCTCCATCACCCACCGCAGGAAGCCCGGGCTGACCCACTTCCGCAGGCTAGCCCCGTGCCTGTCAAAAACATCCCCGGCTACCAGCACCGGACACTCATGTTTTTGCTGAAGGTTGGCAACATACTCCAGTGTGTCCTCCTGAGCGGCTTGATAGTCCTCCTGCCAAGCCTCCGGCTGATCCTCCCGGAGGTGCCAGTCAGCACTCAATATTGCATCAGCTTGTCTCATTGGTGTCCACCTCGATCATGGTGCGGGTCCCGTCATCATATGTAGGCAGGACCCTGAAGTTGTTGAACACTCTCCCATTCACCCCTATCTCCACCATTGAGTTGGGGTCCCGGCCTCGCAAGATGTTCCTCAATTCTCTGACTGTCGTTGTTCCCTTGTCCTTCACTTCAACGGCCTCCCGCATCGAGGGCAAGTGCCCTCCAGTTGCTTCTCCAGCGGCTTGATTTGCTTCTTGAGCTCTTTCAGCCATGATTCTGTCTTGTAAATATCTGTGATGAGCTCACTCAACCTCTCCTCGGCTCTCTGTTGCTCCTCCTGTCGCTTGATCAGGCTTTCAAGCCCTCGTACATCCCCCTCACACTCCGTGGCACCTCGTGTCATCCTGATGGCTTCTCGATGACGCTTGACGGCCCTCCCGATCTCCGTCAGCTTGCGCTCCCGGATCTCGGCCCCGTGCCGGACCTCGGCCAATGCCTCGATCTCCAGCAACAGGTCCTCGGCCTCAAGCGTCTTGGTGGCCCTCTGCTCCTGGTCTCTGGCTGACTGGATTTCATCCATTGCTCCCTTCAAACGATTAGAAGCCGCAGTCAGCTCACTTTTCCGAAAAAACTTTTGTTCAACCTCCTCCACCTGTGGTTCCAGCCCATCGAGATAGGCAAAGCCCTCCTCATCCTGCTCCAGCCTTTTCAGGGTGCCCTCGGCTGTCCGGGCGTCAGCGGCATTATCCCGGACCATGGCAGAGATCCGAGACAGGGCCGTGTCAATGACATCTAGCCGGACAATCTGGTTGAGCATCCGGGCCACCTCCCCGGAAGTGTTGGAAAGCAGGAATGGGGCATCCAGCTGTCTCTGCCAATTGATGGCCATCATGTTCACGGCCTCGGCTATGTCTCCCGGGACAGAGGCCCCGAAAGCCTTGAACTCCTCATAGCCGCCATCCTCATCATCGGCCTCAGCCTTGTCCAGCAGGCCGTAACAGTTGTCCACCGTCTTGCGCTTCCACCGCTTGACGAGGTGGGTGTCCATGTCCACGTGTACCTCGGTGGTGTCAGATCCCTCCCTGCGGAAGTCATCCCCCTGAGGCTTGTTGTTCAAGGCCCAATCCAGAGCCCGGAGCAGGGCTGTCTTGCCAGAGTCTGACTGGCCCGAGAGGATGTTGACCCCCGGGTGTAATTCCAGCTCACTCTCCTCGTGGCTCTGGAAGTTTTGGACCAGCAACTTCTTGATCATCTTTCTCTCCCCAATTCATGTTCATCCATTTGGCCAGATAGTCTGGGACGCTGTTGGCGTGTCCGATCCCCTCTTGCTTGGCAAATCCACTGGGCTTGAAGCGGTGGGCCCGGAGGTGCCGGCACAGGACCTTCAGCGGGACCCCGGCTTGTAGTATCACCGAGGACAACTCAGCAGTGATATCACACCAGCCCTGAAAGCCAAAATCATCCTCGATCTCCGGGGGCAAGGTCCCGGCCTTGATGAACACCTCCATCGGCCTGCCGCCAACCAGCCCCACAGTGATGTAGAATTCAACACCGCCCATCTCGGCCTTGTGGGTCACGCTCTGGCGTGTCGCAGGCATCTTGAATCTCTGGTATTCAGGTATGTCCATCACCCACTCCTGACACTTTGAACTCGGCCCCGCATTCGCACCTGTACCGGACCCACTTGAGCAAAGCTGTCCCATCTTCAAAGAAGGCCTGTATTGGAACCATGCTTTTCATCTTGCACGTGAGGCACTCCAGCCGCTCCCCCTGTACCACACCCTCCTTTTCAAAATCAACCAACATCACCAGCCCCTTTCCATCCCGGTCCTCCGGGCTAATTCAGCCAACAGGAGCGCATCCGCATTGGCGTGTACAACCTTGTAGGTGGGAAACAGCTGTTGGGCTTTTGCCTTGCTCACATTCTTGTCTCCCCCGGTCCTACACTCCATGTGCTTCTGCCAAGCCTGCGGCCTGATGTACTCGTGCCGGATATTGCACACGGTGACCATCCCCCGCATCCACCCAAAAGCATCCCCAAACTTGAAGGCTGAGGAGCGGGCATCCTTGGGCATAGCCCCAACCTGCTCGATCAGCGCAAAGGAGATCAACATGCGGTAATGCCGGATGAAGCGGCCAATGGTAGTGATTGTCTCGGTGTTCCGGACCTCATCCACGGGGCTCCCCTCCCGATCCAGTATGATGAAGGCCCCGGATTTGCCGGGATCACATCCCATGAATAAGTCCTTGGTCATCGGCTGTTTTGTCCTTGGCACGTTGTTTCCTCCTCCTCGGGGCTCGCACTTTACCCTTGCGATGGTACATTGATGTGGATGATTCTGTAATGACCCCACTGAACAGGGCCTCCCAATTGGCCAGCATGGCCTCCTGCAAAAAACTCTCCAGCCCATACTTCTCGCACATCTCCCGGAAGCCCTCCACGCTGAAGTGATTGGCAACAATATCCGGCTCCCGGGTCTTGGAGATGGGAAGGAACACAAGCTGGCGGTTGCGGGTGTAGATGTCCTTTTCTGACACGATAGCCTTGTATGTTTTGTATGTCTCAGGAAGCTCACCCCGCAGATATTTGATGGCTGTCTTCATGCCCACTCCCGGGACCCCGGGAACACTGTCAGAGGGACATCCAGCAATAGCCTTGGCCATGGCCCACTCCCGGGGAGAGATCCCGTGCTCATCCCGGAGCCTCCGGTGGGTCATCATTTTCTTCTGGCTCGGGTTGTACACCCGGGTGTTGGATGCCAGACATTGCCACAGATCCTCGTCAGCCGTCACAATCACCCATTCTCCCAGCTTCCCCATAACCACCTTTGCCATCAGGTCATCTGACTCGCACCCCTTCTGAAACAGCTGGTTGGCAAAGCCGATCCCGGGCAGGATCTCCTTGCGCAGTAGCCGGAGTTGCTGGTGCAATATTCTCAGGCTTTCCTCCTCCCCATCCTTGTAGGTGCGGCGGTGTTCCTTGTACCATGGATATTTGCGCTTGCGGTATGAGTGCTTGCTGTCCCAACAGAACACAATATCATTGGTCTTGAATTGGAGCCCGAGGCTGAGGACCCGAGACAGAAAGCCAAACACCACTCCCGTGGCCACATCCTCGTGAGAGAGATCCCCGAGGGTGTAGTGTGCTTGATGGCCGATATAGTGGCTGTCAATCAGGAGTGTGGGCTTGTCTGTCACGGTCCTCCTTGAGGGGTTGCCCTTGTTATTCAAATCTGCGCTTGCGGTCCAGCTTCATGCTTTCCTCGATCTCCAGCCAAGCCTTCCCAACGGCCTTCTTGAGCCGGATCTCAAGGCCCTGTTCCTCGATCTGTTTGACGAGGCCCTGCTTGGTGGCTTCCAGCCCAAAGCCTTTTGTGTCCACCAGCTGGCCTTTCGGCTTCTTGGTCCAAAACTTCTCTTTGATCATAAAGTCCACGCAGGAGCCAATATCATCGATGCCATAGTCATAGAAGATGGGGAACAGGACCTCACGCACCTTCCCGGTGATCCTGTTCTTGGTGACCTTGGGCCGGACACTGTTGCCGATAGTGCGCTGGCGGCCCTTGACCTCCCGCTTGAGGGCCTGTGACTTCCAGAGCCAGAATTCATGAGTGGCGTTGTGGCCGAGGGCTTGCCCCCCGGTCCTGTACAACGAGGGCTCAAAGGGCCCAGCATCCATGTTCTGCCGGACCTGCGAGACAATGACCAGCAGGCTCCCGGTATCCTTGAGCCCGTTGACCATCTGCCGGAGCATGGCCGACAGGCCCCGGGTCTTGCCAACTCCCTGATAGCTTCCGGCCACCTTCTTGCCTTTGGCTTTCTGAGCTGTTTTCTCCTGCTCCTCCTCCGAGGTCAGCGCATCAAAGGAGTCCAGTACATAGGCAAAAGGATCTCCTGCATCAATCAGCTTCCAGACATCAGCGGTGAAGTCCTCGATGGTGCGCACGTCCTCATCATAATGGAGCCTGTCTGCCAGCCTCGGGCCGAACAGTTTGTTGATGTCAAAATTGATCCCGGCCTCTGGGTCCCTGTACTCCAGTTTGTAGTCGTCAAAGCGTTTGTCCACTGCCATCTCGGCTAGCCCGGAATGCGCCAGCATACTCTTGCCGGCACTCTTGTCTCCGATTTGGTTCACGAGGGTCCCGGGCAGATAGCCTCCCCGGGGATGGTCTGAACAGGCAAGGTTCAGGAGCGTGGACCCTGTTGGGATCAGGATTGCGGGGTCAATGTGCTGTTCTTCCGGCTCGGCTGTCTTTGTTCTCGGCATGTGTCCTCTCCTCAAAAAGCGGGGGTGCAGGCCGGAGCCCACACCCCCTCTGCTGATCAATCACCCCAGTCATCGTCACCCCAGTCGTCATCATCGCCACCCTCAGCTTCCCCGGCCTCCTCCTCAGGCTCCGGCTCTGGCTGTTTTGTGCGCTTTGACTTCTTGGGCTTTTCCGGCTCGGGCTCCTGCTCATCCTCCTCAGGCTCGGGCTCGGGCTCCTGCTCCTCACCTTCCCCCTCATCGTCAGGCATGTTGTAGCCTTCCCCACCACAGATGCGGCATGTTTCCCCTTTGCTATTCTTGCCGCTCCCCTCACAGGCTGTACATTCCTCAGCCCCGTCAGGGATCGTGTCACCTGCGGCATCCTCGCCACTCTCGTCACCACTCTCGGGCTCCTCATCATCCGGCCCCGGCCCCTCGGCCTCCTCCCGGACATCTGCCGGCACATCATCCTCCGGGGCCGCAACCCCGTTGAACTCAGCGTCCAGCTTCTCATAGCCCTCGATCTTGAGGCACTTGTCGAGGTCCACGACATCATCCAGAATGTCCTCTGGATAGCCTTTCTTGCGCTCCGCAAAGTCAATGCGGTCAGCCTCAAGAAAGCTGTATGAGCCCATTGACTCCTTGGTCATCCGGACCTTCAGCGTGAGGCCACCATCGAGATCCGCAAAGCCTGCAATCTCGCCACCCTCATCCTCGGACAACTCGGTGTCCAGCTTCTTGCCAAACAGGTGGTATGAGACCTCCAACAGCTGGATCTCGCCACTGCCCTTCTCGGAGCGGTCCACCACGTTGAACAACTGCCGCTTCTTGGGCCGCAGGCTGTCCACCACCTCCTCATCCGCATTGGGGTCCTTCTTGAGCTTGTTGTACTCCTCGCAAACGGGGCACGGCTCACCGATGGTCTTTTGCGGACACACAAACACTTTCTCCTCCGGCCCGACATCCCTGTGAAGCCAGAAAGTGCGTTCATACCAGAGATCACCCTTGTCCACCTCCGGGTGGCCGTTGACAGTGACCTCATAGGGGAGGATGTCCAGCGCATTCTTGCCCTTGACAAACTGGAAAAACTCCATCCCCTCCGGGAGGGATAGCGTGGTCAGTCCTCCTCCGGACTGCTTCCGCTCCTGAGCGGCCCCACGCACCTTGTCCCTGTTAATCTTCCTGCGGTTTTTTCTCGGCATCATCTGCCTCCTTTCTGTTCCTGTTGTTGATGAATTCCCTCCAAGATCGGAGGCACCCTGCGCTGAACATTCTGCCCAGCATGTACACAAAGATGAGGGCCAGAATGGCTAGCCCTACATATGCCAGAGCCTGACTCATTTTGTCCTCCTCCTCTTGGTGTGTTCCTTGACGTTTGTGCTTGCCCTCCTGTGCTTGGTATTCTGCTCCCACTCAGCCACCAGATCCCGGGGAGCCCGAGGCCCCGCAAACCACTCCTGTCCGTGTAGCCGGACCAAGTTTTCAAGTGCGGTCCTCCTGTTGTACAGAGCATTAATGCACTGCCTCAGCCGCTCTGCTGTAGCCTCGGCCTTGATCATGCGGGCTTTGGCCCTCCTGTAGTCAGCATCCTGCCTGTAATAGGCTTCCACAACCGGGGCTGTGGGCTTGACTCCATCTCCGAGCGGGGAAGGGTCTGCGCTGATGGCGATGATGATGTCTGAGCGTATGCTCTTCACGTCCTCAGCTGTCTGCTTTGCCTCCATCTCGGCCCGGGCCAGAGCCTTGCCATACTTGGCTACAAGATTGGGCTGTTCCAGCCAACAAACATCGAGTTGGGCCGGATCAATAGCCGCATCCTCCTTTATGTTGTACTCATCCCAATTGATTTCCATGATGTATCCTCCTGTGATATCCTACAACCTTTGGCTGTTTCCTGTTATGTTAGTCATCTGTATGAAGGGCCTCAAAGCAGGCCAGAACCAGACCCGCTCTGCCGTTGTCATAGAAGTGATCCCGGAAGCAGTCCAGAATAACAGCGGCTTTCGTGTTCCCGTTGAGCAGGGTGTTGGAGGCATAGGCCAACATCATCCTCCGGAAGCCCTCCGGCTCCGCATCCAGCCCCTTGATGATCCCGGCCACTGTTTTCCAACTCTTGCCAGACATCAGGGCTCGACACAATTCAATAGCCTCATTCTGGAGGACCGCTTGCTGTTTGGCGGCTTCCATCATGGCCTCCGGGTCCAGTCCAATGACCTTGTCGAGGATGGACAGGGCTATGCCCGGAGATCCCCCGCTGTCCTCACAAATCTGGTCTAGCACCTCTGTGGGCACGTCTGCTTTCTCCCGGTTGCAGATCTTGCGGAGATGCCCCAACAGCTTGTCGCTGGCTACATGGGCCAGAGTGAAGTGTTCACACCTCCTCTTGAGAGTGGGCTTCAACTTCTCGGGCTCGGTGGTTGCCAGAATGAAGTACACGTGGGCTGGCGGCTCCTCCAGAGCCTTGAGCAGGGCCTCCTGAGCATCCTTTGTCAGCTGGTGACACTCATCGAGGAGCCAGACACGGCAGGGCCCAGCCTGCGGGGCAAAGTGGATCTTGCGCCGGATCTCCCGCACTGTCTCGATCCCCCGGAAGTCAGCGGCATCCAGTTCAGTGTAGTCAGCCTTGGCACATCCAAGGCTCTTGGCCACGATCCGGGCCAGCGTGGTTTTCCCGGTCCCGGAAGGCCCTGTGAAAAGAAAAGCGTGAGGCATATCATCCTCACGCTCCAGTACAGATTTCAGGCTTGCTACAGTGGCCTCATTTCCCACCACTGTCTTGAATGTTCCCGGTCTGTAAGTGTGTTGTAGCGGCATCTTGTTCCTCCAGTTGTATGTAATCAGGCCAATCCACGGCCCCTTCCACTCTCAGCTGAAGCCCGTACATGGCACTCCAGCACTCCATATATGCGTTGTCCCGGTCCCTGTTTCCGTGCACCTCCCCTTTGAAATTGTGATAGGTCAGATCCCAGATCAGCATGGTCATCACCGTCATGAAATCCTCCCGGGAGATCTCCACCCTGTACCTGTAGTCTGCTTTGGGGGTCCTCTTGTACCGTTTGACCTTCTTCAATCGGGCCACCCGCTTGCAAAACAGATTGAACCGTTTGATGTCCTCCCGGAGCCGAGCCCGGACCACCAGCGTGTCCGGCTTCTTGAAATGCTCCACCACTGAATAAAAGCCCTGCCGAGTGTACAACCACATGATAACCTCCTTTTGGAGTATTATACATGCATGGGCTAGATCCTGCTATGGTCACTTGGTTTTCCTCCCGGCCTTTTTTGGGGTCAACTTCCGGGATATCAGGGCCTTGTACTTGGACAGCCTGCTGAGGATCTCCTCCCGGGCCTCCCGGACCTCCGCAATACATTGCCCTTTGACTCCCCGGATATATTCCAGCACATTCTCCTCGGGGATCGAGCCGGAGAGGAAATTGGACAATCTGGAAATGAAGTCACTTGTTTTCTCCCGCTTCTGTTCCGTGCTCATTATCCCCACGGAGTTGTCCCAGTCCTCCTTGACCACCATCTCCCGGGAGAACAACACCTGTTCCTTCTGCTCCCATTCCTCCTTGTACTCCACGTTGACGCAATCCCCAACCCTGCTCGTGTGCTCGGTGGGCTCCTTGCTCACCAACGTGCTCTCCTGCTTTATCACCTGTACAATAATCCTTGTGCTCATGCGGCCTCCAGTTTCACTTCTTTCTTGTCCCACCAGCTGGCGTCCACCGGGGCCACCTCGGCCTCGATCTCCAGCGGTGCCACGATCCAGTCCCAGTGCTCCCGGATAGCCCGGGTCATGAGGTCCTGAGCCTTGGCCAACACGGCCTCCATCTCCTCTGGGACCACATCCATCACAATTGAGTCGTGGATCTGTCCAATGATCAGGCTCTCCATCCCCTCCTCCTCCAGCCACTTCTGAAGCTCAGTCAGGCACCAGAGGAGGCAGTGGAAAGCCGCACCCTGAACGGGATAGTTGATCACATCATTCCTGCTGAGGACCCCGGACACCCGGAAGCCTGTCAGCATGTCAAAAGATCCGTTGCGCAGATAGCGGTTGTAATGGTCCCGCTTCCACTGGTCATACACCCTGAACCTCCGGCCCCAAAAATCCTTCTCAACAGCCTTGATATGACGGGTGAAGGAGGGCAGGCCCCGGATGTCCTCTGAGCGCAGGTGGTCCTTCATCGGGGTCCCGGAGACAGTTGCCAGCTTCATTTTGGGGATCGCATCCCATAGGTTGGCGGCACACCGCACGTGATAATCGCCATAAAACTCTGGGAAAACAAACATGTTCTTGCCACAATAGCGGGCATCCTTTGTCACCTCGACAGGGGGAAGCATGAAGCATTCCCCGGCCATGTCACGGTGCATGTCTTTCGTGGGGTCCTCGATATAGGCCAGCATGTTGGGGTCCTTGTGGTAGCAGGCCGCAATCCGGACCTCCAAGCCGCTGAAGTCAATCTCCACAATCTGTCTCCCGGGCCGGGGGATGATACACCTGCGGATGATCTTGCCCATGATCGGATCTCTGATGGGCATGTTCTGGAAATTGGGGTTGGAACAACTGCTCCTGTATGTCCGCACGGAGTGTAGCTTGAAGATGGGGTGAACAAAGCCCTCCACCACCTCCCGGAGGATGCTGGCAAGGTAGGTGTTGCGGGTCTTTTCCATCTTCCGGAGCCTGATGAGGCCTTTCATCATCGGGAGCCGGAGGGCAGACAATGAGGCCTCATCAGTGCTTGGCTGTCCGGTCTTGGTTAGCCGGGCAGGTTTGTAGTCCATCTTGTTGAACAAAACGTCAGCCAGCTGTTCGTTTGAGTCCCACAGGAAGTCACTGCCATACTCGGCTTTCCACTTCTTGACAACGGTGGTGCTCTCAAGCTTGGTCTGTGTCTCCTTGATCCGGCTTCCCAGAGTCTTGAATTGGGCCTCCGCATAGCCAACATCTATGGCTATTCCATTGTGCTCCACCTTCTCCAGTGCAATAATCCCGTGATGCATAAGGTGGTATGCGTCCAACCTAGTCGCTGTTGTTATCAAATCCCAATACCTCCATCTGCCAGAGTGCCAGCCGGAAGGTCAGCAAAGCATCCATGGCATTGTAAATGAGCAACTCCTTCAGCGGGGCCTCCTCGATCCTGTTCATGTCGTTGGCGGTCTGGCTCCTCATGAACTCATTCAGGTGGCTGGAATAGTCACCCTGACCAAACCGGACAAAGGCCTGAAACTTGAGGCTGTTGATATACGGCCTGTTGTCTATCACGTGGGAGCAGAGCATGGTGTCCCACAGCCACCCTGCCGGGATCACCTCCAAGATCTCCCGGGACCATTTCCCCTCATACTTGATGTCTTGGGCCATGAGCCGGAGGTGTGGAGCCGCCAGCACCTTTTTCCACACAGGGATGATCTCCGGGCTAGCCGGGAAGGCAAAGGCCCGATCCGGACTGTCAGCGACACCTATTGTCCTGATGAGGTGGCCCCGGGCGTGGGGCTTGATTCCACTGGTTTCATAGTCATACGCTATGGTGGCAGAATCACGTGAGAGCAGGCCGTGAAGGTATTTGGACACCTTGGAGGGGTCCCGTGTCACCCTGACACATTCTCGTGGCTCCTGCCATGGAGGGAATGGCGTGCCCAGTAGCCGGAAGGCCCGGGCCAGATCCTGCCGCCAAATTACACGGCTCACATCATCACTATCCTGTCTCAAAATGTAGCTGGGGTGAAGGGTGGGGCAGACCCACGCATTGAGGTCCCGATCCGGGATTGTGAAGCCCCTCCACTTTCCAATCCCCTCGTTGCCCTCCTTCAAGCGGTGACCATACAGCGCATTGACAGCGGCTTTCCCGAGGGGAATGATCAGCTTGGGCTGGACCTGCTCGATGGTCTTGAGCAGGTTGGGGCGGCAACACTCGATCTCCCGGCCTGAGGGGGTCCTGTTCTTGGGAGGCCGACAGATGAGGGCATTGGTCTTCACGCAATCCACGTCCAATTCTATGTGGTGGTGTTCCAACTCCTCCCTCAACTCCTGACCCGCATCCCCGATCAGCTGGGTGTTCCTGCGGTCCTCCAGCTCACCCGGGGCCTCAGCAAACATCAGGATGCGCTTGCGGCCTGCTCCGGTTGCCGGCATCTTGGGGCTGAGGCACTTGCGGTTCAGCTTGCAGGCCCCGCACCCCGGGACCTTGCGCCGGGGTGCTGAGACCTCATATTCATCCTTGGTGAAAAAGCCTTCCATCAGCCTTCCACTTCTGTCGTTTCATCGTGGTTGACTCGGCTGGACATTCCCTCATACCCCGGCCTGCCATCTGGAACATCCCGGCCTCCATACACGGAGGTCTTGATGACGTTGTTGCGGAACACGTCCTGTACAACTCCCCGGACCAGCGTCACCTTCTCAGTGGCGTGGGCTTCCCGGATCTCGCAACATTTCTCCCGGTGCTCGCAGGCCTTCTCCCGGTCTGTCAACTCCCTGTCCTTCTGGTCCAGTGCGGCTCGGGTGTTCTTGAGCTCTTTGAGCTCATCATTCTCCGCAATGAATTGGTCCATGTTCTTCTTGATGTCAATTCTCTTGGCCTCTGAATCCTCCAGTCTGGCCTTCAGGCCCTCGGCCTCCTCCAGCCGCTTCCTGAGCACATTCCCGATCTGTGCCGGCAGATGCTCCTCCACTGCCTTCAATACATCCTGTTCCAGTCCATCACTCATCTGTTTCCTCCTCCTGTTGTTGTTTCAACTTTTTCTTGAAAGCGTTGTAGCCCGGGAAGCGTGGATCACCCTCGGGCTCGGGCTCCGGGTCCTCGGCCCTTTCCACAGTGTTGATGATCCTCTCGGCATTCTCCTTTCCAAACACAGTGGGCTCGGTGAAGACATGACAGGTTGCTTCCGGAGCCGGAGCACAACAACTGTACAGGTGGCGGTTGCTCCAATCCAGAGAGGGGGAGGCCTGAGCCATCATGGCCATAGCTTCCCCGGCCTCCTGTACTGTCATCCCGGCCTTTTGGAAAGCCTCCCCCAACCTGCGCATTGCTTGTTCTGCTGTCATGCGTATCAACTCCGTGTCGCTGATCCGGGTCCCATCTGGCAGGACCAACTCCCGGGTCATCTGATCCCGGTACACTTCCAGACGTTTGTCAGGCTTGGGCATTTGCTGTGCCATGATCACCCCGCTACAAGGCAAGCTACATGTATGAAATTGTCCCCCTCCATCTTCATCCGGTTGGAGCCAATCTGGACCTCCCGGAGCACGTCCAAAACGTCTGTCAGGAATTGGGGGTGGATTGTGAACTTGGCCTTGCCTTTCCCGTGCTTCACTTTGGCCCTCTCCTTGAGCCAACCATAGTCACCCCGGCCCGTCAGGATCATCTTGTCATCCTCCAGCGCAACCTCGATCCGGGAGTCACTGGAGCCTTCCCCCTGAGTGAAGATCTCGGCCCGGGTGAGCATGGCCTTCATATTGGCAGGGAATTCAACCGTGTCACCCTCCACGTCCAGCAGGTGCTCCACTTTGGGGTATGCCTCCTCAAACGTGCGGCAGGAGAACACCACCCCACCCTCCGTGTTGAAGTGGACCCAGCCCCGGCTCGTGCCGTACTCAGTGGGCTTGTATGACAGCAACTCCCGGGCTGAGATAGCCGGGAGCAGAAGGGGCTCTGGGAAGGCATCAGCGGCTTTCTTCCCCATGTCATAGCGGGTCAGACGGTAGTTGTCACAGGACAGGACGTGCTGGCCCTCGATCTTGAGGCATCCCAAGATGGGTTTGGCCTTGTCTGTCGAGGCCGAGAACATACAAAACTTCAGGCCCTCGCAGAAGGCCTCCGGGACCTCGGTGAAGTCCTCTGGGGGCTGGATCTCCTCCAGTGGCAGGCTGATCTCGGCTTCCATGCGGATGCCTGACCGGACCTTTTTGCCTTTGAGGAGCAGTTCACCCTCCCCCGGCTCCAGCTCAAGGCCCTCATCCTTCAGCTTGCTGAGGAGTTTGATGAGCTCATCCCCCTTGACAGCACCCTCGATCCCTGACTTGAGCGGCGCACTGACTGCGATCTCGTCATTGTACGTCACCACCCGATCCTTCAGGAACACAAATGACTGGCTCTGCTCGATCACCTCTGTTTTCCCGGCTAGCCCCGGCTGGACCTTCCCCAGTGTTTCCAATAGCTTTTCCCGTTGTACCTTCATTGCTCTCCTCCTTTTTGCGTTGCTGTTCCAGATTCAGTTGAATCAACTCCCGGCCCTCCAGCGGCTTCTCTGTCCATACTTGGGTCAGATACTCTGTCTGGAAGTCTGGCAGTTTGGCTCCCGGGACCTCCGGAAGCGGTTTGTGTTTCTTCTTGCGCTTTTTCTTCCGCTTGCTCATACAGCTTGGCCTCCAATTCTATGATGCGGGCCTCGGCCCTTTTCAGCTTGACTCCCAAATAGCATGCGGCCCCTTCCCAATACTCCCGATATGAGCACAGCGGGTAGCCTGTAGCATAGCCGCACTCTCCCATCAGCGGGCACTGTTCACTCATGCCTCATCCCCCTCGACAGCGGCCTGCCAGCTGTGGACCTTCCGGACCCTGAGCGGGTTCATCTTGTCCTTGAATGTCTTGAGGCTCGGCCTGTCCAAGATCCCTCCATCATTCACCAGCTTCCCATTCTGGGCCCCGGCAAGGATCTCGGGTTGAGTGTAGAACAACAGCCTCATGTACTCGGCCAGAAAGGGTTGGGGCTGGCATATGCTGTACCGGAAATTGTTGAACCTCCAGTTGCTGTCCCAGACGTTCATCCCGATCAGCTTGGTGTCCTTGTCCCACAGACACACTCGGTGTTCCCCCTCAAAGGCATATTTCAGCATGACCTCGTCATCATGCACCTCTCCATCCTCTGGCAGGGTCCCGAGCCAGCTCACAAGCAACTCCTCGATCTCCCACCGCTCTGGGGCGGCAAACTCCACTGACATGTAACTGCCAGCGTGTCCGTGCCTCCGGGGCCACTTGCGGCTGTTCTTGCGAAACACCATCCATTTGCCCCCGCTCATGTCAGTGAAAGCCCGGGGGTCATAGATGTACTCATAATCAAGAAAGTGCTTGTTGTAGCCCTCCGGGTTGTAGCCCTCAAAATCACTCCAGATGCGCTCCGGACCCTTCCACCCATGACTATACCCATCAGTGGGGTGGATCGGTGGCAGGACATCCCATCCCGTGGCAGGATCAAGCACTCTGACGGTCCCGCCATCCCGGATCTTGCGCTCAATCAGGCCTGCCTTGCCGGCATACTCCTCCGAGCACCAGAAATTGGGGTCAATCCCCTGCGCCTTCAGATTGTTCAGATAGCAGATCAAATCCCTTCCCCCGCTTCTGTTTGTTACTTGGTGCGCACCCGCTTCCGCACTTGTTCTTTCCCTTTGACAGTTTGTTTATCAGAGCCTTGCTGACTCCCCCGCTTTTTCTGCTCTTTCCTCCCATCGCTCACCTCCGAGATCTGGCCCAGCTCATCATACACACAACAAGCCACTACCCCATCCATGGCCATTTTGGGGTCCCTGCTTCTCACACAACAGTAGTCACCTTGCCCCTCGGGTGGGAAGGTGAACACCAGATTATCATTGAACGCAAACAGGGCCGAGAAGTCACCTGTGCGCAGGCCGAGCGGCCCAAAGTCCTCCTCCAGTTCATCGGGGTTGTCCACCCCCAGAGCCCCAGTGTCAACGGCCCGGGAGATCTCGATCACCGCACCCGAGTAGATGTTGCGCTGAACAAACTTGATCTCCCCCTCCTCGGCCCGGATCTCGATGTGGCTCAGGCCCTCCTCCAGAAGTGGGAGGATGTCCCGGCTCAGCTTGACCTTGTTGACCTTGACGGGCTTGAACTTCTTGAACATGTCCCGGATCTCCTCCGGGTCAGCGTCTGGGGTGCCGCAGGTCTTGGTCCGGATGAAGCCATTGGCCTCAGTCTCAAACACAATCTTGCCACCCTCCTCCCGGAAGGCCCGGGAGTCATAGTCATTGGCCCGGAAGCTGACAGGCTCCTCAAAGGGCTTCTCACTCTCCCTGAGCTTGAACCGCAGGAACACCGTGTTGTCCTGATTGATGATGTACACCTCCCGGTCAATCACGTAAATGGTACTGCGGAGCCTCCCGGCCTGATCCATCGCCACTGCGTGGGCAAAGATCTCCTCCACCCTGTTACTCACTTGACTCATCTGTTTCTCCTCTCCACTTTGCTAGTGCTTTCTTGAACGCATCCTCGGAAGTGTCGCATGACTTCCACCACTCAATTGCTTTCCATACGGGCTGGAGATCAGACAGGGATGCTTCCAGCCTGACTTTGGCCTTCCGGAGGTCCAGAAGGAATTGCTGGGTGGCAACAGCCGCATCCTCAGCATATCCCAACTCTGCCAGAGCGCAAATCATCTCATCCAGACCCCGCTCTGTACACATGAAATAGTCCAATTCCTTGTGACACAAATAGTCAAAAGATCCACCGCTCATCTCAATTCTCCATCTTTCAAATCATCCACAAACTGAGCATTGGTCCTCCAGTTGGCTCCGCAAGCCCTACACTTGACAGCGGAATAGTCGCTGGGGGTGTAATGGTAGCCGTTGAAAGCACTGTAGTTGCATCTCCGCATCCAGACCACCCAAGCCCTCTCCTTGACGGGCTTTTCTCTCTCAGGACACTGGCAGGCTGTTCCTTGGCTCATCGGTCCTCCCTCCTCAAGATCAGATCCGGGAACAGATGGGCGTTGTCCACAATGTACTGATAGACCTCGGGCTGGCTAGCCTTGGCATCATCCTGCCCATAGAACCAAACAAGGTAGCTGTCCGGGACCTCGGACATGGGGGTGCCTCTGTACTTGCCAAACGGCATCTTGGAAGTGTCTGTTATCATCGGTGTAGGCCCTCCATGATATCCCGGAAGGCCTTGACCTTTTCCCACCACTTGTCCCAGTCACCTTTCAGGATCAGGTCCATTGGCCTTCCCCGGGCTGTTCCCTCCTCCAGCACCCCGGCTATGAAGCGCAGGGCCTTGGAGCCCTTGACCACGGCCTCCTTGAGGGTGTAGATCATGTCCCGGTTGGCGATACAGCTGGGACACAGGGAAGGGGTCCCGGGCTTTGCGGCGCACTCAGCGCACTCGGTGAAATCCACCTTCATTCCGTCACTGATGTCTTTCAGGTCCTCACTCATAAACACTCCTCCAATAGCCGCTCCCGGAAGTCATCCCCCTCCAGATAGTGCCAGACAATCCCATCCTCATCGGCCCCCACAGGCTCGATCCCCTGACACCAGTTGGAGGCATAGGCCTCGTTGCCCTCGACATTCCAGAGCCTGTGAACGTCCATCCTCAGGGCCTCACTCAGGAAGCCCCCATGCTCCTCGACATGCTCAACAAAATCCTTCCAGCGGGTGGGCTGTGTTCCCCGGCTCTTGATGAATCGGGCCGCTATGACCGTGCACCCATAATTCCATCCCCCCTGAAACCAGTCCCCAACCTCACAGCAGATGGTCTGGGAATTGGAGGCCGCATTGCCAATATCGAAAGTGCTACAGCTGAAGCCCCTCTCCCGGAACAACTCCATAAACTTGCCCAGCAGGAGGCTCCCGAGGCCCTGACTGTCGCACCCCAGCAGAAACAGCCGCTCAAAGTCCACCCCGCAGTTGATGAAGTCCTGTCTGATCCCCGGGTTGTGAGCGGTGTAGCTGTATGTATCAAACGTGATATGCCGCACCCCGGCCTCCCACATCCTCTCCATGTACTCCTCCACCTCATCCGGGCTGTCGCACAGGAACACCAAATATGGCTCGATCCGGGCCACAGGTCGCACCCCGGCCCCGGCCAGCCTTTCGCAGGCTTCCACCCGCTTGTCAAATGGCGGGGCTCCCGGCTCCAGTGTCTTGAGGATCTGGTCATTGGAGGAGATCACCGTGACGTGGACAGCTGTCCTCCCCTCGTTGGAGCCCAGTGCCTCCAGATAGTCCTCATGGCCCACGAGATCCGATTTGGTATTGATCATCACTGGATAGTCCTCTTGGGCTAGATAGCGCAACAACTCCAAGCTGATCCCCTCCTTTTCCTCATTGCGCAGGAAGTCTTCAAACCTGATCCCGAGCCTCATGGGGATCTCCATTGCGATAGCCCGGGGCACGTCCTGTGGCACGCTCTGCGGGTCCTTCCCCCGGTGCTTCATCAGCTTGTCCAGCTCACCCTTGTAATAGCTTGGGTTGCAGTGCCGGAAGCCCATTGTCTTGCTGTTGTCGAAAAAGGCCGTGTACAGGCTAGCCCGGAAGGCATTGGCATAGCAATACTTACAAGCAAATGGACAGATCAGTCCATCCCAGACATCGAGGTTGAGGGGCATCGGACAGGCCTGAGCCCTGACAGAGATCTCCGCAAAGCTGTTGACCTCCTCGGTGTTCAGTAGCCGCTCCTGTTTGACCCACTCCCGGGTCCGGAGATTGTACTGCTTGTAGCCGCTCTTGCGGCCCTTCTCTCTGACAGCCCGGACCTTCTTGCGCTCCCGGAATAGCTGTGTCATGCGGGGCACGATCTTGCTGACATTCTTTCTCAGCGTCCAATAATCCATCTCAGCCATCTCGGCAACTCCTCCCGGATAGCCAACTTGAGCACCCTCAGATGATATCCGAGGATGGTCAAGCGGCATGTTAGCGTGTCATGAAGAGGGCACGGGTGCTTCATCTTCTTTGATCACCATTTTGAGCTCCACCCCTGACTGCGTCAGCTGGAACATTTCACCCTCCAATAACCACTCCCGGCCCTCGGCCAGTATGTGATTGATCTTGTCCTCCAACAAGGCCAGCTGGGCCTTCCTGTAATCGCCAAACTGCGCCACCCGGAGGCTCTCAGAGTGAAGCAGGGGCCTCCCCTCCCGGGCATCCTCCCACAGCTGTATGAAGGCCTCCCGGTTGGAGCCCCACGAGGCTATGACCTCGCATGTCTCCTTGTGTATCAATTGAGCCTCATGATTGATGGGCTTCCGGGATATGAACACGGCCTCCCCCGGCCAAGCCTTCCCCACCAACTCGATTACATGAGCCGCAGGCACGGCCTTCATCTCCAGTGTGTCCTCCGGGATGAAGGACAATCTGTGTGGCCCCAACATCCAATGCTCATCTGCTACCATATCAGCCCCTCCTTTTCCTCTGGGTTTTTCCTGCCATATATCTTCATGCCCTGCTTGTCCCGGTCCAGCACCTTGATCTCGGGGCTGTCGTCCAGTAATAGTACTGCCCCCCGCCATTCCAGTGCTCCTTCATCCGCTCATAGGCCTTGGGCTCTCTGAAGGTGATCTCCTCCATATCATCCCAGCACACTGAGCCCTCCTCCTCGATCCGTTTGCAGGCGTGCTGAAAGGTGAACTGATAGGGCTTGAACAGCCCATCTACCCCACAACAGCTTTCGCACGCATTCCCAAAGGGGAAGTTCACAAAGTCAGGGGAGGACACTTTGACACCCCGGTCCTTGAGGGCTTGGATCAGGGCCTGTCCCTTGGGCCGCCACTTCTCATCCAGATTGCCCTCCAGCATCCTGATGTAGTTGATGCCACGCTTCTCAAACTCCTCTTGGCCCCTCCGAGGCAGGCTGGTCCTGTAGTTGAATATGGAGGCATGCTTGGCCCCGGTCCTGACACACATCTCAGCGTATTGCTCAAACATGGCCTGCTTGTCGTTGATGGTGGCCATGACAGGCTCCCACCGCACCCCGGTCCAGATCCCCCGCTTGTTCAGCTGTTCCACGAGATACCACCGAGCCGAGGCCATAGGCACCCCGGGCTCCAGCTTGTAGTTGAGCGTGTCCGATCCTCCCATGATTGCCACGATCACGGCGCAGTCGAGATCCTTGAGCACGTCCATGTACCGCTCCAGCCCCACATAATGGGTTTTGGTCTCAAGGATCAGAGGCACCCCGGCCTCCCGGAACAACTCCAGAATTGGGATCACTACACTGTCATTCAGGTCCTCCAAACAGAATGTCTCGGCCTTGGAGCCCATGTTGAAGGGCAGGCCCTCCCGGAGGCACTTGACTTCCCAATTCTTGGTGGGCTTGTCAGAGTGCATTTTGTCGAACAGCTTTTTGAAGTCCTCCGGGCTAGCTGGCCTGACGAGATCCCGGTGCCAGCCAGTGTAGTATTTGGTGAACATCTCCTCCTCCATCTCCCGACAGAAGCACCACCAACACCCGCAACTGCATCCCCCATAGCAATCTCCCCCGAAAGCCTGTGGACAGCAGAGGCTATCCCCCCGCCATCCTACAATGGAACCAAACTTGGCCTTGCTGATATTCACTTTGTCTTTCGCCATGCCAACGGCCTTTCATACGAGATGACAGCAGATTCATCGATCAGGTCAGGGCTGTCTATAGCCTTGTCCCTGCCTATGTACGTCAAATAGGGCACATCCTCGTGGCAGATATCCATGGCAGAAGCCGCCAGACAATCCACCTCCCACATGTCTGTCCCGGATATGAGCAGACCCGAGTGAACCGGGACCCCGTATTGCTCGGTGTACTCCGATCCATAGACCCCATCCATCAGGACAAATCCAACCAGAGGGCTCATGATGTAGTACAGGTCCCGGAGCCGCTTGTGAAGGATCTTGATATTGGCCTTGGGATGCATGGAGCCCTTCTGGGCCATCGTGCCCATCATGTTCTTGATAGCCCCGGTGACCAGAGCCATGGAGTGGACCTTGAGCTTGGGCAGGTTGAAAACAGTGTCGCACCCCAATACAAAATCGGATATTTTGGCCCCATACAAAGACATGTATTCACCCTTGTTCAGACGGTGGAGGGTGAAGCGGTGAAAATTGGGGCCGCACTGGAGGCCGATCAACTCCACCCCGTACTGCTTGGACAGCTTGCCATAGCCGGAGATCTCCAGCGTGGCATCCCACTGATCCTGGAAGCCGCAGTCACCTACAACGATGGAGGAGGCCCCGGCATCCTGTAGCCGCTCGATCACGAGCCGGACCACGTTCACCGATGTGGTGGAGGCCTTGTCCCAACGGGTAGGGGGACAGACCAAATTGGGCTTTATGAACACCCGCTTGCCCGACACGTCAGGCATCCCCGACCAGATGTGATCGGGGATGCTCTGAAGCGTGTCCCGCTTGTAGTCAGCGCACCGGACCCAAGACATGATTATGCCTTGGTGTAGGTGTTCTTTTCCTCAGCGGCCTGAATCGTGCCCAGCTGATCGAGGACACCCACTGCGATCTTGGCAACCGCAAGGGCCTCCTTGACGTTGGACCCGCCAGTGACGTCCTTGTACAGCTCATCAGCCTTCTCAGCCAACTCCTGCACGGTGAAGGTCTTTTTGACCTTGCCCAGCGCATCGGCCACGGCCCGGGCTCTGCTGTAGCGGGGTCCCTTGGGCTCCTTGGGCTTGCTTTCCTTCTTGGGAGCCTTTGCCTTTTTCTCCTCCTTGGCCGGGGCTTTCTTGTCCTTGCCCTTGGCGGGAGCCTTCTTGTCTTTTGCGGCTTTCTTTTTGTCTGCCACTTTCTCCTCCTTTGCCGGGGCTTTCTTGTTGCGCTCGGCTATGGCCTTCTCAGCCACGCCCAATTCCTCAAGGACTGCCCACGTGTCATCCTCAAGTTTGTCTTTCGCCAGTACCTCGTCAGCCTCATTCTTGATAGCGGCTGTCAGGTCCTCATCGGGCAAATCTTCAATGATATCATTGCCCTCGTCATCCGTGCCAATAGCCGGATCGAGGCCCATCACGGTGTTCATGTCCCGTGCCGCCGCAATCAGTCTCTCGGTCTGGATCCCCTCGTCACCCTCTGTCGTTGTCTTTCTGGCCATGGTTTTCCTCCTTTCACTTGGTTAGCAACCTTGGCTCACCTACTCAATTGTCAAACAACTTAACATATCCAACCTACTATACAATGATCCATCCAATCCTGCTATGCCTTTTTGTCTTTCTTCTTGAACCGCAGGGGAAAAGATCCGATCAGCGGCCTGCCCTGTTGGAGACATTGGAGCAAGACAGTCATCCGGCTCGGGTCAAACTCACCGTGGCGCAGGAGCATCCAACCCACTCTCATGATGCCACGCCGCTTCTCTTCATCAGTCTGGTTGAGCCCCAGCATCCCGGTCACGTGATCATACTTCTGCCGGCACTCAGAGAAGTTTTTGAGCTTGAGTCTGGCTGTGTCATAGCTTTCAGCATCCGCTTGGGTAGCCGTGATGACCAGCACATGCCGCTTCTGGGATAGTCTGCGCAGGGCTTTCCACGTCCCATTCTGTTGGTCCCGGGTATCCTTCCTGCGGTCCTCGGGCTCCGGGGCCATGATGTCCGCATAGTCAATCACAATGACATCCGGGACCCATCCATCAAAGTGCTCCCAAGCATCCAGATGGGCCTCAATATCCTGTACTGTCAGAGTGCTGTTGGGAGTGGTCACAAGCTTGAACTGACGGCCCTTCAGCCGCTTCATAAACCTCTGGCCGATCTTGAGCCCCTCTCTCCATGTCAGAGGGGTCACGGGATCTCTGCGCCTGTACCACATGGCTCCCCGGAAGCGGGGCCGATCATGCTTGGCACAATATGAACAGGGCTTGTAGTCATCCGGGGCATCCTCCATCGAGGTCGCACCCTCCAGTCCGGTGTCACCCTCCCGGTGCTTCCGGTTGCAGGTGTTATCTTGGTTGTATTCGCAATCAAGGACTGGCACCCACAGCTTCCCACAGTACCTCCCCTGATTGCTCTTTCCTGCCAAGCGTACATGGTGCCTGACTGTCATATCCTCCTGTGTCTCATCCCCGGCTGAGAAGAATGCTGTGTTGTTGCGGTGCAGGAGGCTCCGGTGGACCATCTCAAGCAACATCGCTGTCTTGCCAATCTTGGCCTTTCCCATGAAGCCCAGAAAGCCTCCCCGGACCAGCTGGTCATTCAGGAGATCCCCTGCGGCTCCCGGGAGAGTGAACAGGGGCTCGGCCCGGGATTCAAAAGCGGCTTGAACCACCTCTGGATCATCCAGTGGGTTGACCCCATTGGAGGAGGGCCGGGAGATCCTGTCATATTGCCCCAGCAGGCCCTCGGCCTCCAGAGTGCTTCCATTGGACAGATGGGCTTGTATGTCCTCGGCCAGATGTTGGAGGCTGATGGCCTTGAGCCGCTCCTCCACCTCATCCAGCAGGTATGGGACGTTGAAGTGATCGGCCCGGGCATACTCCTCGGAGATCTCGTCAAGGAAATCACTGATCAGGTCTGCCTCATCCTCATCCATCCCCTTGCGGACCTGACTGTTGAATATGTCCTGTATGTGCTTTCCCGGGGCTCTCTGATAGCGGCTGAAATACTCCAGACACCAGTTGGCTATCCGGCGCACATAGGGGATCTCCACCAGATCCTCGTTGTACAGGGTCTGGATCTCCCGCAGAGCCCGGGTGCTGACAATCATGCCAGTGGCCATTCTCCTCTCGACACTGTTCTCAACCTTCTTGCGCTTCACCCTCGCCATCTGTACTCTCCAGCTTTTTCTTGAGATATTTGATCAACTCTGTCAGATTGTCGTACACGTCCAGAGAAGGGGATTTGATTGGATAGTCGAGGATCACCGTGTGGGTGCCATCGATGTCCATCACGGCCCTGTTAACCCACTGCCACGCCATCATGAGATGGGCCTTCAGGATCTCCTCCACCTTGTCCAACAACTCTAGGGTGTAATCCCGGCTCATCAGTCTGTAGTCCTTCATCAGGTTGTCCCGGAGCCGATCCTGTCCCAACTCCACCTGATCCTCCTCGGTGATCTCCAGCTGTACACAGGCTGGCTTCCCCTTGCAGTGTATGTCTGCGGGGTTGGGGTATATGGTGATGGGGAAGGTTGTCTTGTCCCCATCCCGGTATTTCCTCAAACAGTCCTGACACGTCCATCCTCTCACCACGCTCATATCTTGATCCCTCCAATCCTGAATCCATCCTCTTCATCTGGCTGATCATCCCCGGCCCGGGCCATGGCATCTTCCAGTCTCACAAACTTGTTTCTCAGGCTCTCCCCGGATTCAACCACTGGCACATACTGGCCGCCAATATTCTTGCGGTACCAGATAATGGCCTGCTTGATCCTCCGGGTTGAGACCCCATCCACCTCGTGTAGCTTCCGGATCTCGTTTGCCCAAGCTTGAAGCCTCTGGGGAGAGGTCTTGATGTTTTTGGCCTGTTTGATAACATAGGCCAGCTTTTTTGCGTATGGGACAAAACGGGCCGTGCGGTCCTTGAGAGAAGGTGGAGACACTGAAACGCTTGATTTTACATCCACTTCCTGACTTTCCAGAATCTGGTTATCCAGAGGGTCAGAGAATATATCTTTTTTTCTCTCTTTCTTTTGTGTACTTTTCTTTGTCTCTTGTGGGGTCCCAAACACCTTCCCACTCGCAACCTCGGCAACCTCCTCGTGAGTCATCCGGGTTGGAGCGGTAAACACGACCCATCCCCAGCCCGCAATGCGGCCTTCCCGGTGTAGCCGGACCCTGCGCAGATAGCCCTGCCGCTCCAACTCCTTGAGGGCATAATCCTTGGCATCACGGCCCTCCATCGAGGCCTCAACAATAGAGTGTGAGCTGACAGATTTGTGAGCGGTGTTCAGAAGCCACCACAACAAGCCCTTGGCCCTCCAGCTGAGCAATGGGTCCTCTCTCCCGGTAGCTGTTGGGCCGTTGTTGAGCACAATCAATCGCATACGCTTCCCCCATACCAACAAAAAACAGCCCCGAGCCGGGAAAAGGGCAACCCCTCAAAGCGTGTAAGGGCTTCCCCCGGCTGGGGCATAGAAAGTGAAAGTGAAATTGGGCGTGTATTCACGCTTTGATCCTCCTGTTGCCAAGGATTAAAGCCCCGAGGGGATGCCACCGGAGTACAGACGGTTTTGGGCACAAGGCCCGGGTGACATTTGGCCCCCTCGGGACCGCTCGCAATTATGTCAAATATGTTCTCATCGACTATGGTACAAGCTTGCCGGCATTTCTGTTACGGTAACAGCTCATGCATTAGCTTGTCAGCCTCCTCCTGCTCCATCTCTCCCGGGTCCCCAGTGTCCAGCGCAAGGATCTCCACCGAGCCCGAGAAAGCACTCAACTCTGCGGCAAGGCTCCGGGCCTGAATCACGGCCTGCGGATCACCGCTGTCATACATCACAAATTGGGTCGAGAAGCCACGCAGGAGCATCACCTGCTGGCGGGTGTACTGGATGCCAAAGGTAGCCACAGCCCCGGGTCCCAGACGCCATACATCAGCAATCCCCTCGACAATCACAACGGTGTCTCCCGGGACCTTGTCCAGACCATACAGGCAATGCTTGTGATCCCGCACCTCATTCTCCTGAGCGCAGGCCTTGTACTTGAGAGGGCTCCGGCCCGTAATGTCCCGGCCCTGATAGGACACCAGCCGATCCTCAAAGGTGATAGGGGCCATCACTCTGAATTTGTACAGGCCCGTGCGGAGTGTTCCCTTGAGGCCCCAGAGCCTTTCCAGAGCCTTGGAGTCATAGCCCCGGCCCCGGAGATAGCGGTGATGGATCTCTGCCATGGGTCCGGTGCCTGTCGGCCATATCAACTTCCTGATTCTCCGGATCTTGGGCTTGGATTTGGTTTTGTCCCGGGCTGTTGGCCTTCCCTTGAACTGCCGGATGATGCGTTTGGCTTCCGGCTCACTGATGTTCAGGAGCCCCATGATGGCCTTGAGCCGCTTCTTGCGCCCACACCTGTAGCAGGAGAATGAGCCCCGGTCCTCACTGTAGCCGAGGTGGTGCCCCGGGTTGCCAGAACAGAAGGGGCATGGGACATTGATCCACCCCTCCCGATGGTGTTTGTCACCGGGAGGGGCAGTGCTTATTCTGTAATGATCACACAGCTTCTGGAAGTCCATCAAAACCTCTCGTGCATGTCATCAGCGGCTTCCCTGAGGGCCTCCTTTTCCTCGGCTTCCCTCTCCAACACCGCATCCCATGCGGGCTGGTCCTTGATCGTGGCCACCTCATCCCGTATCAGCTGGACAAGCACTGGCGGCTCCAGCGCATCCAATTCCCAGCTTTCATACCCGTACTCAGCAATGTAGTCGCCACAGCGTGAATCGGTCAGCTTGGCAGGGTTGGGCGGTGGCCCGTACTGCTGGACCTGATCCATGTTCAGGGCTAGCCTCCGGACCTCGACATCAGCCCCAAAGGTGGACAGCCTGTCCTGTATGTCCCGGGTCATATCAATCCCAGAGGGATCGTGGTCACCGAGGTGGAACAGGACGCACTTGCGGTCCTCCCGGATCTGATACTTGAATCTGCGTGCGGCCTCATACATGGCCGTCTGGCTGACATAGCCCCGGCATGAGAAGCAGGTGATGTCTGCTCCCTCGGAAGCCCTCTGGATCACGTCAATCAGGGCATCCTTCTCCACCCATGCCTCTGCGTAATAGGGCTGGCCCTCCCAGTGATCACGTCTGTATGAGTTTGCCGCCGCTTCCACGATCTGTCCCGGGCCATCCCAGTGGGTCAGAGCCCGGGTGAAGCGGGTCCTGTCCCGGATCGCATCCCAGTCCACCATCCCGGCTAGCCTGGCATTTGAGATTGTCTCCCCCAGCTTGTTATAGCTTTTGTCACTGTTGGGGAGGAGATCCCGGGCAACAAACTGATAGTACAGCTGTCGCAGGGTGAGCTCATAGCCCATCCGCATGTAGTCCTCGATTATGTCATTGGCCTGCTCGATCATTGCCAGCGTGGCCGCTCTGAACTGCTTTGGTACAAACATCTGTTTCATGATATATCAACCTCCACTCCTGCTTCATCCATTTCCTGTTTCGTGTAATACAGCACCCAGTCCGGGTACCACCATCCATTTATCTCCTGCCGGGGCAGGAACACCTTGTACACATCATACCCCCACCTGTCCTCTTTGTTGGTGGGGTCCACGATCCCTCGCATGCCTGACTTGGTCACTATCTTTGTTCCAGCTGGGATCGGGTCCGGGAGATCCGTGTCCACAGGCATCTTGGTTCTCGGCATTCTGTACTCCTTTTTGGGTATTATACAACTTTGGGCTAGATCCTGCTATGCGCAGAGATCACGCAGATGCCACTTCCCTGCCACTACGCATGGCGAGGGGAGGTGGTCGTGTGTCTTTGTATGTGACCAACCTCCCCATGGCACCTCGGCTCAGCTTGAAGTCATCCGCTCCAACAGAGCCGTGAGCATCCCGGCCTCCTCAACCTCCTCACCGTCAAGGACAGCCGCCAGCACCTTCCGCTTCTCATCGAGCAGGGCCGCAATCTCAGTCTCCACGCTCCCATCTGCAACCAGATAGTAGGCATTGACTGAATCGGCTTCCTGTCCGATCCTGTGAACACGGTCCTCGGCCTGATCGTGTTCCCCGGGAGTCCATCCCAGTTCCACAAAGCAGGTAGCCGAGGCCGCAGTCAGGGTGAGCCCCACCCCAGCGGCTTTGATGTTCCCGAGGAACAGTTTGATCTTGGGGTCCTTCTGGAAGCGGTCCACAGCGGCCTGACGGTCCTTCATTGCTGTGCTCCCATCCAGAACAACTGAGATCTCCGGGAAGTGTTTTTGCAGGGCCTTGATCGTGGCCTTGTGAGTGGCGAACACCACCAGCTTCCCATCCTGTTCTATGTAGTCACGTATCCACTCAACAGCCTGCTTCCCCTTCCCCTTGATGCACAGCTGTTTCAGCTTCTCGATCCTCACCAGTGTCTCGGCCCTCTCTGCCGCCGCAACCTTGTCCGGGTCCTTCTCTCCCAGCCACTCGATGAAGTCAGCTGAGGCTTTGTCATACTCGGCCCTGTTGGACAACTCCAGAGGGATGACTGTGCGGACCTTTGGTGGGAGATCCTTGAGCACATCCTTCTTGAGCCTCCGGAGCATGATTGTGCTGACCAGCTTCTCGTGGAGTTCATCCTCATTCTGGGCCCCGCCAAAGTCCCAACCAAATCCATTGTGAGTTGCTCCGCAATACCTTTGAGCATAGTCCCAGAAGCTGGGGAAGATGCCCGGCTCAATAGCCTGTATGGCGTTGAACATCTCGATGGGCCTGTTGATGATCGGGGTCCCGGAGAGGCAGATGACGTGATCTGCGGCCTTGCAGAGCCGCTTCGCATCCTTGGTCCGGTATGCCTTGCTGTTCTTGATGTAGTGGCACTCATCCAGTATGACAGCCTTGGGCTTCAGCTTGAGGAGGATATCAGCCCAACCAGTGTTGGCAATCTCCACCTGCTTCTTGCCCTGTTTCTCCCGCTTGTTGGGGAGGATGTCATAGTTGATGATGAACACATCCTTGTTGTTCCCGGGCTTGTACTCCCCTTTGCTCTTGGGCCTGCCGCTGAGGACTATGGGAAGCGTGTCTGTCATCCAGCTGAACACCTCCCGCTCCCAATTGAGCTTGAGGGAGGCCGGGACCACTATCACGGCTGGCCTTGCCTCCGGGTGAAGCTGGAGCCATGCCAGAGCCTGAACCGTCTTGCCGAGCCCCATCTCATCCCCTATCAGAGCCCTGCCCCCTCGGCTCTCGATGAAGCTGACCCCTCCGTGCTGGAAGGGATACAGAGTGCCCTTGAGCCCGGGGATCTCTTTGACCTCCTTGACTGGGGCTGTTTTCTGGGCTAGCCAATCAAGGGCCTTCTGGTCAAACTCATCCCACTCCAGCTTCTGAAGGGCCTGCACATTCTCCACCGAGATCGGGGCTGTCCAGTACTTGTCCAGCGGCCCGTTGTTGACCCACTTCCGGCCTGACAGAGCCTTGACAGCCGCCACCCGGGCCGGATCATAGGGGAAGCTGATCTTGAGGGTGGTGCCCTCAAGCTCAACTTTGCGCTTTGTGCTCTCCCCCCGCTTCCGGGCCTGCTCCTTGGCCCATGCCTCTTTCTCCTTGGCACGCTCGGCATTCGTAATGACACGCAGAGGCACTGACTGTACCCCACCGTGTAGGAGGATCTGGCCCGCATATTTGACCATCATCTTCCTGACATATTTGAGCTGATTCTCAGTCAGGGCTCCGGTCTCATAATACTTGTCAGCCATGGCCGACAGGAATTCAGAGTCAGCCCCGCTGAAGCCAACATCATTCTCATACTTGGTCGTGTGAGCGGCCTGCTCGTCAGCTGTCTGATACTTGTGGATCAGAAGCATCCCGGCCACCGCCACCTGATTGTCGTTTGCGATCCTCTCTTTGAGGGCCTTCTTGGTCTGTTCTTTCGTTGGATACTTTGTTCTCATGTCTGTACTCTCCTGTTCCGGTCACCCCAGTGGGGTTTTATCGGTTGATAATGTAATCTGCTTCCCAGCGTCTGATGACCCCGGGTGTCCTTCCAATGAATGTGATTCCCTTCTCTGTTATGACTGTGTCAACTGTCTCTGCGCTCCCGGGCCGGAGGCCGCAGAAGGCCTCAACAGCCTCCTGCACCATCCTCTCGGCTATCCCAAGGAGCGTTGCCGGCAGATCCGGAAACACGTCAGCCAGCCCGGGGTCCTTTTCTCGGGTGTGCCTGTCCGTGTTGTACCGGACCTCCTGTATTGTGTGGCTGTTCTTCAGCTTGACGCTCATGACATTGCCTCCCTCAACTCCTTCAGAACAGCCCATGCCTTCTGGTGGGACACTCCCCGGTCCCGGACCAGATAGCGGTGGATTGCCCCCCGGACAACCCGGGGAGGCTCCGTGCCGATGATCCCAATGGCCTCCGCAGGCCCGTTCAGGACCAGCTTTGCCACATGTCGGGCTTCCCCCGATAGCCCTGTCAGGAAGTGCTCCAGCTTTTCCTTCCACTGGAGGGCCTGACGAGGGTTGGGGACCCTTGCCGGCAGGGTGTCGGCTTCCATCTCGGGACAGGCATCCATCTTCCGGATGAACGTGCTGAATTCATTGTTCAGTATCCGGTAGAACACCGTGCTGAATTTGCGCTTGCCATCCCAAGCCTGAACTGCCTTCATGAAGATCACAAGACCCTCGGAAAACAGCTCATCATAGTCCAATCCGGTGGTGTTGTGAAAACTCCATGCCCTGTCCCGGATCATGTTCACGTGATCCTTGAAAAGGATCTCTGTTTGCATCTGCGTTTGTGTCATGTCTGTACTCCTCATTTTGTGTGGTTACGTTTTGCGAGCACGCCTGATCTCCTTGCCGTGTTCGTGGTTAAAGGCCTTGACCATACTGGCCAACACCCTCTTGTAGTCCTTCCCCTCGATCTTGCAGAGCCAAATGAACTCATCTTTGACCACTTTGGGGAAGTCAGGCACGCCCCAATAAACGTGCTGATCCACCTTTGTTTTTGCTCCAGCCATTTCAGGCCCTCCTGTTATGGTTTTTCCAACCTGACTGATATGCCCCGGGGCTCCTCCTCCTCGGCCCTTTCCCGCTCAATGTTTTCCTTGGCGTATGCGGCCCAGATCAGGCACAGCATACACAGCTGGAACCAACAAGCGGCTTCCAACACATATCCGATTACAACGCTCAAGTGTATCACCTCCTCATTCACCTTGGTATTCAACAGCCTGAATCTCGTCAATCACCTGCTGTTTCCTCTCGTTGAGCTTTTCCTCAACCAGATTGTCCAGATATGCCTCACGGTCCTCAATGTCCTCCTCGTCAGGCAACTCGGCCTCGGCCTCCGGCAGGACCTCCTCCCGGGCCTCATCATCCCCGGGGATCTCGATGCCGTCCAACTCTTGTATCATCTCCTCGCAGTACTGGCCCCGCTGTTCCAGCAACTCCCCTGTCTCGGAGTCTTGAAGCTGATACGGCATGCTGTCCCGTTTGCTCTCGCACTCATCCCTCTGCTCCTCAAGGGTGCTCTTGGCATCCTCCACGGCCTCCCGGATCTCCTCAAAGCTGTTCTGCTCTGACAGGGCCTCAAGATCCTCGGCCAACCCGTATATGGCCCCCAAAAACTCACTCTGGGTGAGCTGGCTCTGCTTGGGATAGGTTTTGCTGACGTGCTTGCCACCGTACCTGAATGACCAGTGGTAATAGCTGGCCGCATCAGGCCGCTTGCCGCTCTTGGCATCCTCGATGTCTTGTGCTGTCACTACTGCGTTGGGTTTGCGTGCTCTTTCAACTCTGTGTACTCTCGGCATGATTAGCCCTCCTGTTGGCGGGGCCGGGAGGTGATCCCCCGGCCCCTGTTCTGTTAGTCCTCAAATGTTTCCTTGATCCAGTTGTCCCGCTGTTTCAGGGTCAGGTTGGGCCTGTCCCCAAACCTGCCAAAGCGGGTCTTGATTTCCCTGCTGGCCACCTCGTGGAACAGGCTGTGCATCTCGTGAATCAGGCGGCTGTACCCCATGACCTTGAAATGCTTGACACCCGGGCTCGGCCCGATCCCCGGCACAAACTCCTCCAGCTTGGATTCCACGGCCCATGTTCCGATCAGGGCCACGGCCTTCTGTCGCAGATCCTCCGGGAATTCACGATCACCTGTGACCAGTAAAACCTCCCGGATCATTTCCTGCTCTACATGGATGACGCCATCCACATCCTCCCCCACTACCCGATTGTTGAGTTGGTCGAAATAACTGCTCATGAGTCATCTCCTGTTGTGGGCCGGAGGAGATCCCCCGGCCCGGGTTGTATGTTACATTCTGAACTCTTCACCTGTGATCAGTCCCAGCGTGAGTTTGATCAACTCCCGGTTGGCACACCGGGAGGAGGTCCAAACCGTGCTCAGCTGTTCGTGAAGCTTGGAGCCCTTGATCATCTTGGCTTTGCAGATCGTGAGGCTCAGCTTGTCGCACCATTCCTGCTCGATAGGTCCCGCATCAACCGCAGTCCTGAGCGTGTTGAGCTCTTTCCGGACCTCCCAGTGGAGTTGGTTCTGCTCCTGCTGTTCAGCGGCCCTCTTGGCGTGCTCGGCTTTCCTCCGGGCGTTGAACTCCTCTGTTGTCTCCTTTTTCGGCTCGGCCTTTTCTCCCTGCTTGGCCTTCTCGGTGTCGAGGATGTTGAATATGACATGAACACCCTTGTCCGTGAGCCATACTATGTCTTTGCCGACATCGGCTGTTCTATCCTGCCAGGCAAGCCCCTTCTTGATGATCGAGTGAATCACCCCTCCGGCCTTCTGCGGGCTCCAGCCCGTGTTGGCGATGAGATCAGCCCCGGTGAGGTTGCTGTAGTTGTCGCTCAGCTGGGCCTCCCGGCTGTCATAGTTGCGGGCTATGTCCAGAGCAATCCGCTCATTGGCCGTGACCCGTACAACCTCATCACCCTCTCCAGCGTTGACTGTCCAATCACCGTTCATCTTCTTGACCTCCTTTTTGGGTGTTTCCGGCTCGGGGTGTTTTGTGCGCTTTGACTTCTTGGGTGCGGCCTTCTTGGCCGGGGCCTTCTTGGCCTCTCCGGTGTAGCGGCCCCAAGGCAGGCTGAACATCCCCTCGGCCTGTTCCCGGCTAGCCCCGAAATCAGCCATGGTTGCCTCAATCCCACGCTCCACTTTCTCCTTGTCCGAGTCAGCGCAGACCTCCAGCAGAGCCGCTTTGCGATCCTCCGGGAGATCCTGTATGTCCTGATCATAGACCAGCTTGTGCGAGGACAGCGGGAATTGTCCCAGAAGCGGCCTGACCTTCTTGGCCATATCCTCGTTGCTGATATCGTTGTTGTTTACCACCTTCATGATCTTCTTGGTTATGTCGCCATTAGTCATTGTCTGTACTCCTGTTTTCGTGTGTTAGCTCAATACAACTGCTTCTGTTCCTTCTTCATCATCCTCCGGATACATTTTCACGGCCTTCCCGGTGTCGCTGTAGGCTGTCTCATAGGGCACCCTCACCTCGGCCTCCCGGAAGTCAACCAAAGCCCTCGTGTGGCAGTGGTCGCCATAGTCATACACCGCATAGACCTCCATGTCCAACACCTTCTCACCTTCCATCCGCTCCAGATCCTCAATTGCTTCTTTCAGTTCACCAACTGTCATCGTCTGTCTCCTGTTTAGTCTGTTACCAACTGCCCCATCTCGTCAAACTTGTAATCGTGCTGAACCAGTCCCACGGCCCCCATCCGCTTTGTCCTCTTGGCGAACAGGCAACGGGCTGATATCTGCTTGCGGATCTCGTCAGCTGAAAGCTGACAAACCTGCGCTACAAACCAGCCATAATCGGTGAAGTCCACGGGCCTCGGCCTCGGCTTGATTCCCGGGTGTGATAGTATCGGTTGAATTGCTTTGCTCATGTCTGTACTCCTTGATTAGAATTCACATGTTTCTCCATCGGCCCAAACCTTCATCGTGCGGAAGGTCCCGGCCCCGGCAAACACCAGATCCACGCTTGCGATCCTTCCGGGGTGACTCATCTCCTTGGCCTTCTTGATAGCCAAGGCCTTGCCCTCTTCAAAGGTCATCTCGGCCCTGTCCACGAGCGTGTCTGATTCCTTCCAAATAGTGACTTTGCCTTTCATGTCTGTACTCCTCGATTGAGGAGCCCCGGGTGTTCCGGGGCTCCGGCTGTTCTGTTAAACTCTCGTGACTTCCCCAGTCTTGAAATTGACCATGTGCTTGGCTCCGCAAACCTCTTGGAACCACCCCATGTCCTCATCCTCCTTGGTGCCGATGCAAAAGTACACGTTTGTGATCAGCTCGGTGTGTTGATACTGAATGTCCACGATCTCAGTGACGTAGCAGTCAACCTGAATCCCGGGGACAAGGTCCTTCAGGAGATCATCCCACGTGAGGAGATCCCCGGCCCAGCTGTCTATGATCTCAGAAGGGGCATCCTGATTCAAGATCCCGTTGACGTCCCATTCCCCGTGCTCCTCCCGGGCTCCCTGCGCTTCCCATATGTATCCGGCCCTGTAGCCTGTGAGCTTCCTGATCATCCGTGCCCTGCGTTGTATTTCTGTTTTCGTCATCGTCTGTACTCCTCGTTTTGTGTTACGCTGTAACTGTGATAATCATCCTGACTGAACCACCAGCCGGGGCATCCACGTAAAGGTCTGTCTGAGCCCTTCCCTCGGCCCGGGCTTTCCTCTCCAACTCCCTCAGCCTCATCTCCGGGGTCATGTACTCCTCGGTGAGGGCCTCAACAACCTCGGCCCGGGTGACGTTCATGCGATTGATGTAGTATTTCACGGCTGTACTCCTGTGTTAGTTGTTCCTCGGCTCCCACCTTCCGATCCGGCCCCGGGTGTTCCTCGGGTCCAGCGTGTCGTTTTGAAGCATCGTCCATGTAGCGTTGACTGGTTCCATCCAACGTGTTTCACGTGTCCTCTGCTCTCTGTTCTCCGTGGCGGGTTTTGCATAAACCTTCATGCTCAATCTCCGAGCCCCGGAGGTGATCCCCCGGGGCTCCGTGGTGCGTTCATATAATGTTTGCGAGTTGATCTTGTTTCTTCATCCAATCACCGATGTTCCTCACCGGGATCATCCTCCAGCGCATCAAGCGCCAGCGTCTCAAAAAAGCCTTCATGGTCTGTACTCCTTTTGGGCTTGTTTCGTTTGTCTGTACTCTGTTTCCGCTCCCCTCTCGGCTTGAATGCGGTCCTATAGGGTTGGTTGGGTCCCGGTCCTCCGGCTCGGGGCTGTTTCTGCTTAGCCTCTCCTGTAGGGTGTTCCGCTTTCCGATAGCGTCTTGACTTTCACAGCCTTTCTGTTTCGACCCGATCCCCTCTGATCGGCGGCTGATATGGCGAGTGTTCCTGTTCTAGCTATTGAGCCGTGTTGGCTGGGCCGATAACATCCACCAGAGCCGTGTCCTTTCGGCATCCGGTAGAAGGGTTGTCCAGCCGCTCTTGCCTCGTCACGTTGAGGCCGGAACGCTTCCCCGCTGTTGTTGTGTTTCTCTCCTTGTTTGTGTGTCTTGTGGTCATGGGTGTAGAATAGAGCTAGAATCATACCGTTTGTTGAGTTTATTGCACTAAAAAAGTTCATTCTTTTTTTCATTCAACTATTTCTCCCAAGCCCGTTGGACTAAACTTTTTTGAACTTTTTTTTCGTGCATTTTTCCTTATACGGCATTTCACCAACTTTTTCTAAAAAACGAGAACAAACTTGCAACGTTGTTCTCCTTTCCGAGAAAAGACCAATTCACCCCATAGACAAACAGTATATCGGATGTTTGCCTCATAGTCGAGAAAAAACGTAGTTGAATTTTTGCTTTCGTGACTGCATGTTAAACCGTTGAAGATCAATAAGATAGTTGCACCCTTCTCTTTTACGAGAATGTGGTATGGTAAAATTCATCTTCCGTGACTAGCCCTTTCGGGCTATCCTCCTGCCAGTTTTGAGACCCGAGTGAATGTACAATGTGAGAGTGACTATGCCACGGACAAAGATGCCCGAGAAGCAGAACAAGGGAGGCAGACCCTCAACCTATGACCCTGCCATATGCGACCTAGCAGAGAGGGTAGTGGGAGAGACAGGAGCCACAAACGGGAAGCTGGCAAAGGTGCTGGGTGTAGCAACTTCAACTATTGGTGAGTGGATGGTGCGCCACACACAGTTTGCGGATGCCATAAAAAGAGGCCGTGACAAGTTTGATTCCGAACATGTTGAGCGGTCCCTCCTGCAACGAGCACTCGGCTATGAATATGATGAGATCACAGTTGAGGAAATCATGCTGACTCAGGGCAAGGGAGATGCCAAGGTGTCCCTGCCGGCAACCAAGGTCCGGACCACCAAGAAAATGCTCGCACCTGACGTGGCGGCTATCTGCTTTTGGCTATGCAACAGGCACCCGGATCGGTGGCAGAACATTCAGAAGCAAATTCATGAGGGAAGGGTGGACCACAAACATGACCATTCGCTGGTCCTCGATCTGACCAAGCTGGGCCGGGAAAAGCTGGAACAGCTGAAGGAGATCTCCGAGGCCTCCGGGGGTGTGATCGAGATGAATGGCAAAAAGCTTGAGCTGGTAGCCGGGAGGAAAGCCTCATGATCGCAAAGTACACATCAATACCATTAATGCTACTGATGCTATCAATGACCCCTCCCCCAAAATCCAGCTTCTGGCCCGAGTACACATTGAGCACATTGATAACATCGCATGTGTATGATGTGAACGATGTGGACCGCTCCCGGCTAGCCCCTTTTGCGCAAATACACATTCTAGCATCGCACACATCGCATGTGCACGATGTGACTGATGTGTACCGTTGGGAGGGCCTTGCAGGATGAGAACAATCACCCCCTCCCGGAGAAAGCCCCTGCGTGCCCTTGACCCTATAGACAAGGCTTTGGCCCTCGTGAGCCTGAGCCACTTTGTCCGGCTGTTCTGGAAGGTGGTTGAAAAACGTGATTATGTCCCGGGCTGGCATATCGAGGCTATGTGCAATCATCTGGAGGCTGTCTCAGCCGGGACCGTCAAGCGGCTTCTCATCAATATCCCACCACGCCATAGCAAGTCATTGATTGTCTCGGTGTTCTGGCCGATCTGGGATTGGCTACAGCACCCGGAGCGGCAGTGGCTGTTTGCATCCTATGCGCAGACCCTCAGCACCCGGGATAGCGTCAAGGCCCGGAGGCTCTTCAACTCCCCCCTGTTTCAGGACCTGCTCTATGAGGCACAGCCGGATCTCGTGCTTGTAGGTGATCAGAATACCAAGACCCGATATGAGAACAATCAGAATGGCTACAGGCTGGCCACTAGCGTTGACGGAGCGTTGACCGGGGAGGGTGGGGACATAATAGTGGTGGATGATCCGCACAATGTCAGGCAGGGTGAATCTGAGGCCACTCGACAGGCCTGCCTCGATTGGTGGGATGAAGCAATGTCCTCCCGGCTCAACGATATGAAGACAGGTGCATATGTGATCATTATGCAGAGGGTACATGAGAAGGATCTATCAGGCCACGTGCTTGAGCGGGAAGCCGAGGAATGGGACCACCTTTGTCTGCCTGCCCGATATGAGGGCACCAACAGGGTCCGGTCCACCCTCGGCTTCAAGGACCCTCGCAGACGCACTGACCAGCCGCTGTGTCCGGCCCGATTTGGTGATGCTGAGCTCAAGAAGCTGGAGCGGTCACTTGGGTCATACGGCACAGCCGGACAGCTACAGCAGAGGCCCAGCCCGAGAGGTGGCGGGATGATGAAGGTCAGTGAGCTCAAGATCATACAGGCTATCTCCCGGCGCAGTATTGAGAAGTCAGTGCGCTATTGGGACAAGGCCGGGAGTGAGGGCCGGGGAGCCCGGACCGCAGGCCTGCTCATGCACAAGATGAAGGATGGCCCCTTTGACTTCATCATTGAGGACGTTGTGAAGGGCCAGTGGTCATACGGGTCCCGGGAAAAGCGCATCTTGCAGGTTGCGGAGATGGACCGTGAGAACAGGTCCGGCGCACCATACACAGTGCAGATCTGGACAGAGCAGGAGCCCGGGAGCGGCGGCAAGGAATCAGCCGAGCGCACTGTGCGCATGCTCAAGGGCTTCCCGGCCTTCCGGGAGACAGCCACGGGTGACAAGTTTGTCCGGGCCCAGCCCCTGTCCGCACAGGTGGAGATCGGGAATGTGGCACTGCTCGCAGGGCCTTGGGTTCAGGATTTTGTGGATGAGATGGAAGCATTTGGGCCGGGAGCGGCATTCAAGGATCAGGTGGATGCGTGCTCCGGGGCATTCAACAAGCTCAACAATCTTGGGGAAGCTGAGAAAACAGCCGGAACATGGGGGAGGAAATGATGACACCATATGTAGGCATACCGCACGAGGCCCACACCCTCCTCCGGCTAATCAATCAGTGGGTGGAGATCCCGGGTCAGGCCGTTGCCATCATGCAGGACCTGACTGTCAAATGGGGGATCTCCTCAAAGCTCAAGGTGGAGATCTGCTTGCCCCCGACATGCAGGCCGGACGTGCTCAATTTCAGCTTTATGGAGGCAGGGCAGGAGGAGTGGAAGACATTGAACAACTGGTTGGCAGACTATACAGGCCTGCAGGGGCTCGGTGAAATGCAGGAGGCCGAGGTGGGCTTTGCGCTAGATGATGCGGCATACTTCAAGCTGGAAAGCTTGTTGCAGAGGAGGGATTGACGTGAGCGACATCACATTGAACGACACCATCAACATTAACAAGGGTGAGATCAAGGACCAAGGGCTGGCGGCCCAGAATATCCGGCTGTCTCAAACAGGCACGGGCTTTCAGGCCGGGGAGATCACGATTGGCGCAGGAGTCACCGTGGACCTCCCTGTGGACAACCTCACAACCCCGGGCCGCTATGTCATACAGCTGACGGAGGTGGCCACCGGGGCTAGCCTGCAGGTGGGCCCTGATAATGGGGGCTCGATCCTCCCCATGGATGAGGTGGCCGAGGCCGGGGAGCCGATTGCGGGCCGTGTCTCCTCCGGGGTAACAATCAAACTCAAGGCAATCAGCGGGCAGGTCAAGGCTAATTGCTTTGTTGCGGAGGAATGATATGAGGACACAATATCCAGCCGGGACAAAGGTGAACGGGGGCATCACGCTCAACAAGAAAGAGCAGGAAGCCCTGAGCAAGTTTATGACACTGGCGTCTGTGAACCTGACTCGATCAAGCTTGGCCCGGGGCCTCGGGAAAATGTATGGTGGTCAGCGTGACGTGTATGCCACCCTCGGCTACAAGAAGGATCTTGAATTTGATGACTACAACCGCAAGTTTGTCCGGCAGGATATTGCCAAGCGCATAATCACGGCCTATCCGGACGCAACATGGCGGGGTCAGCCCTCCGTGATCGAGACAGAGGACCCCAACCAGACAACAGCTTTCGAGAAGTCTTGGGATGAGCTGACTGACACCATAAACGTCTGGTCATATTTCACAAGGGTTGACAAGCTGGCAGGCATTGGCAAGTATGCAGTTTTGTTCCTCGGATTTGATGATGTTTCGGCCCCGGAGGAGTTGGCCAACGAGGTGCAGGCCGGGACCTCCCGCAGACTGCTGTATATGCAACCCTATTCCGAGAAGAATGCCGAGGTGAACACGTGGGATGCTGACCACACCTCCGAGCGGTATGGCCTGCCCATGACCTACAAGCTCAGATCCGTCAATTTCAACGTGGCAGGGACCAAGACAGATGACATCCGGCAGACAGCCAGTTTTGATCTGACGGTTCACTGGTCCCGGATAGTACACGTGGCCGAGGGATTGCTGGAGAGCAACGTCATGGGCGTGCCCCGGCTTGAATGTGTCTATAACAGGCTTGAAAATCTGGAGCTCATCGCAGGTGGTTCTGCAGAGATGTTCTGGCGGGGAGCAAGCAAGGATCTCGCACTGGAGATGGAGCCCGGGACGCAGATTGACGATGAGGACGCACTCAACGATGAGATTGATGAATATGTGCACAACCTCCGGAGGGTGCTGAAGCTGAAGGGCATCAAAGCCAAAAACCTCGCACCGGGAGCCGAGGACCCGGAGAAACACGTGGATGTCCAGCTGAAGCTCATCAGCGGGGCCACAGGCATCCCTGTCCGCATCCTGACCGGATCGGAGAGAGGGGAATTGGCCAGCACACAGGACAAGGAGAATTGGACAGACAGGGTAGCCGAGCGGCGCAATGACTTTGCAGAGCCCGTGATCATGGCACAGTTCATCGACAGGTGCGTGGCCGCAGGCGTGCTCAAGGCCCCGGGAGAGGAGGGCTACACGGTTGTATGGCCCGACATCGATGCACTCAGCGACAAGGATCAGGCCGAGATCGGCAAGCTCAGATCCGAGGCCCTGAAGGCATATGTTGCATCCGGAGCCGAGGTGGTAGTGCCGCCCATGCACTTCCTGACCCGCTTCTTGGGCTTCACCGAGGAGGAGGCCGAGGCCATGATGGAGGAGGTCATGGAGATGCTTGAGCAGGAGAGGCAGGATGCAGAGGCACTTGCGGCGGCTGAAGCGGCGGCACAGGAGGAGGAGGCCGCACAGCTAGCCGAGGAGGAGGAAACAGCAGAAGCAGAGGAGGCCGAGGTGGCATGAGTGTAGCAAGCCTGACAGCCTACCACAGACGCAAGGCATACGCCAGCAGGAAGCACAACCTGCGTGGCTCTGCGGCTGATTCCTGTGGCTGTTCAAAGCATTTCCGGCTAAATGCCGCTATGCAGGCCGATCCTACACGCACTGCCGGCATCCGGAGGGCCTTTGTTGCAGAGATGAACCGCAGATTCAGGTTGATCAAATCTGAGATCTGGGAGAGCATCGTCACCAATGACGCACTGGGCCTCCGGGATGAGCCCGCAGGTGAGCTTCCCAACAGCACAACTCTGCCCCCCTTCTCTGCCCTAGTCGCCAATGCGGCCCTGCCACCCAAGGCCTTTGCCTTTGACACGGACCCGGGGAAGGTGGAAGGCTTCATGGAGTGGTTGCACGGGCAGAACAATCAGGAGATCCTTGGAATTGCGCAGGGTGCTCCCCGGAAGGCCGTGGGCAATGTCGCTTGGGCCAACACCTACATAGACAGCGCATACAAGCAGGGCCTCAAAAGGGCCGATCAGGAATTGATCAAAGCCGGGATCACCCCACCCAAGCTTCCGGAGGGTGGCCCTGTCCTCGGGATCGATGCACGATTCAACACCCCTCTCCACGCAGACAAGGTGGGTCTGATCTACACCCGGATGTACACGGATCTCAAGGGGATCACCGATGATATGGAAGCCCTGATGTCTCACAGGCTAGCCCAAGGGATAGCCGAGGGCCGCAACCCACGCCAGATTGCGCAGATATTGAACAAGACAATTGAGGCCTCCGGGAAGTCACTGGCGACAGTGGACAGCCTCGGGCGCAAGATCCCCTCCCTGACCCGAGCCCGGATCATAGCACGCACTGAGGTCATCAGGGCTCATCACGTGGCGACAATCAACACCTACAGGGAAGCTGGGGTGGAAGGCGTGAAGGTCAAAGCCGAGTGGAGCACAGCCGGGGATGACAGGGTGTGTCCTGACTGCGCATCCATGGAAGGCCGCATTTATTCACTTGATAATATTGAAGGTTTAATCCCTCTACACCCTCAGTGTCGCTGTGTCGCACTTCCTGCCGTTGGGCCGCAAAAAGCACATATTCCCTCGCAGGATGACATTGCCAAGGCAGTAGGGCCGCAATATGTCCGTAAAGATGGCACGTTTGTGCGGAGGGGTCTATATGAAGACAGGACAGGCAAGCAACTCCCCGGAGCCCCCAAGATCGGGAAGCCCCTGAAGAGCAAGTTCACGCCCATCACGCCCAAAAGCTATGCAGAGAAGAAAGCCGCTGATGCGGCGGCAAAAGCCAAGGCCGTGGCCACCGGGAAGCCTGTGACGATTCAGCCTGTGAAGGGGAAGGTGAAGCCCCCAGTGCCGGCAGTCCCCACAGAGGCCAAGCCCCTCAAGGTCACCCCGGTGTTCCCCAAGCCTCCGGTGCCCAAGCCCAAAGCGGTGAAGCCCAAGCCCAAGCCCAAGAAGGTCACCCCCACACCGCTGACCCCGGAGGAGAAAGCCGCTGTGCAGGCCAAGTATCCTGAGCTGTTTGAGAAGCCCAAGGCCCCGGCCAAACCCAAGGCCCCGGCTCCGGAGCCGATTATGAAGGCCCCTCCGCAGATCAAGTTTGATACTGACGCTGACATTCTCGCACAAGGCTTCACAGTGGAAACAAAGGTTGTGAAGACTGGCAAAATGAAGGTGTACACCTCCCCGGGCGGCAAGAAGTTTTACACACGGCAGGAGGTCAAGCGGTTTGTGCTCGGTGAGACCCCGGTGCCCCGGGCTCCTGCTGTCGCAGAAACAATCAAACTCCCGGCCCCTGCAGGCTTCCCAAAGGCTGTTACAGACGTCACCAGAGTGCGCAAGCTGGGTGGCTCTACAGGCGCAGAATTGGTCAAGGATAGCAAGGGCCGCTTGTTTGTGATGAAGCGGGGAGCCTCAGCCGCTCACCTCACCGAGGAGGCTGTCACGGATGCGGCCTACAGGACCATGGGCGTGCGTGTCCCGGCCTTCCGGGTATATCAGACACCCCGAGGCCCTGTCAAGCTGGCCGAGTTCATTGACGGCGATGAGCTGGGCTCATATCTGTCCCGGGCCTCAGCCGCAAACCGGGACAAGGTCCTGCGACAGCTGGAAAAGGATTTCCACATTGACAGCCTGCTCGGCAACCGGGACGTGGCTGGCCTCGGGAAGGACAACATCATAGTTGACAAGGCCGGGAATGTCTGGAGGATTGACAACGGATCGGGCCTGCGCTTCCGGGCGCAAGGGGCCATGAAGAAGGCTGGTGACTTTGATGACTTCCCGATGGAGTTGTGGACCATGCGGGACAAGGCCGTGAACCAGTCAGCCGCAGACGTGTTCGGCGGCACAGACATTTACGAGATTGCCCGGGCTATCAACAAGACCCCCAAAGCCAAGATGACCAAGATGCTCAAGGATCTCCCCAAGGACATTCGCAAGACGGTTGAGGCTCGGTGGCAGAACATGCAGGACATCGCTGAGAAAGCCCTCGATATGAAGCAGAGCAAGTGGCGCATTGCCTACACCGAGGACCTGACCCGGGAGATGATGAAACTGCGGAAGGCCGGAGTGTCCGCACGCTTCCCAACGGCTATGAGACAGACGCAATCCGGGGCTGTGGACCTTGTGGATGAGCACGGGCAGATCTGGGACAAACTCCGGGGAGGCCGGAGGAGCACACGACCAGCCAAGACAGTTCACCCGCAGTCGAGTGAATTTGACACCATGGTCACAGCCGCCAAAAACATCAATTATCATATGGCAAACGGGGATCAGGCTTTCAATGCCGCCAAGATCAAAGCGGCCCGGAAGGCAGGCCTGAAGCTGGAGGCCATCCCCAAGGCCAAGCTGACCCCTCAGCAGAAACACGATTTGAAGCAGTGGCAGAAGCTCAGGAAGTTTTTCAACAGCCAAGCCCCGGGAGAAAAGACACTGAAGAAGGTGGCCAACCTTGACCCCTATGTTCCCAAGACAAAGGTGCCCAAGAAGCCCGTGGTTGATGACGGCAAGTCTGTAGTCGAGGCTATGAAGGAGTACATGAGCAAGAATGGCGGCAATATGGATGTTGTAGCGGCGTGGACAGACTCACACGCAGGGTCCACGTGGGGCTCTCAGGCTCAGGCCTACAAATACTTTATCGCCAAGAACAGGACAGTCAATCTCAAGACAGGATACTTCTGGAGGAGAGGGGCTGAGGATGCGGCCCGATCCTATGATGCTCTCATCTCCCGGTATGGGGCCGAGACAGTGGAGAAGTCACTGACGCAATATCACGCTTTCGTGCAGGAGTTTTTGGGCAAAACCTCGTTCAGGTTTAATGACAAGGGCCGCAGGGTCCTCCGGCTCATCCGGACTGAATCATCCACTGCCATAAGCCAAATGAAGGCCGGGAAGGTAGTGCGTGGGGCCAATGAGAGCGCAAGCATCTATCGGAAGGTGAGTGTCAACCACCGGGATGTTACCATTCAGGCCGTGCCTCATGACAGGGTGACAGGGCTGTACTTTATGGAGCGCACCCCGGGCCGGGGAGGCGGCTTGTTCTACAGTGACGGGGAAAATGAGGTCAGCTTCATTGCCGGCAGGTTGCCGTTCAAGCAGGTCCGGAATGTTCCCACGGTAGGACAGGGCAACGGACAGAATGCCACCAAGTGGGGCGTTGATTTGAAGCATGTGAGAGGAGCAAAGAAATGACGGTGTTCCAAGCCATATTTGCTCAGGACAGGGCCACCCTCGTGATTGACGGTATTGAGGTGGGGATCTCCGAGAAGGAAACACTGGCTGATGAGGGCATAGCGGTCCTGACCCCGGTGGAGGAGGAGCAGGGGATGCCTGAGGGCCTCGGGGCTATGGGAAACAAGGGGGATGGATACACCGAGTGGTTTGACACCGGGACACAGAACAGCGTGGTTGTTGTTCTAGCCCGGAGATGGCTGTTGGCCCGGGACACCCCGGATTTTGCGTGGGGTCCTCAGCCGATCCCGACACTGGAGGAGGCCATAGCAGAATTGAAAAGCCCTCCGGGGAATTGGAGCACCCCGGATTACATGGAGGGAGAATGAGCAAGAACACGAACAAGCCAATGATGAAGGGCAACCCGGGCGGTGAAAACCAGCTTGCACGGGCAAGGGCCGAGAGCCGTGTTGGCGGTGGCTCCCGGGCCTACAGCAACGGATATGCCCGCATTGACTTCAGCAAGAGGAGGGAAAACAATGCCCTTGCCAAAGCCTAAAAAAGGTGAGTCAGAAAAGAAGTTCATGAGCCGCTGTATGGGGGATAGCGTCATGACAAGTGAATTCCCGGATGGGGATCAACGGGCCGCTGTTTGCCATACGCAATTTGCGGGTCCGGCCAACAACTCGGATTATGGGTTGCGGTTCAATCAGGATGAGGGGATGCAGGTGAACAGCCAGCAGATCCGGCACCTGATGAGCAACCTGATCCGCAGGGAGGATCTTGACGGGGTGGACTATCTGGTATGCCCCACGGTCCTGATCTGTGAAGGGGTCCACAATGGCGTGTTCTACCCTGCTGAGGAGTTGTCCAAATTCCCGGACAGCTGGGCCGGGGAGCCCGTGGTGGTCAACCACCCGGATCTGATGGGCAAGCCGATCACAGCCAATAGCCCGGATGTTGTGGAGCGGCAGACGGTGGGTCAGCTTTTCAATTGCTACTTCAACGAGGAGACAGGCAAGCTTCACGGAGAGGTCTGGATCAATATTGAGAAGTGCAAGGAGGTGGCCCCGGAGATCTTGAGCATGCTGGAGCAGAATCAGCATATTGAGGTGAGCACAGGCCTGTTCACCGAGTGCGACATGGAGCCGGGGGAGTGGAATGGCGAGAAGTTCAGCGGAACAGTATTCAACTACAGGCCGGATCATCTGGCCCTGTTGCCTAATGACAAGGGTGCCTGCAGTTGGGAAGATGGGGCAGGCACGCCCAGAGTCAACAGGAAGGAGGATGGACAGGAAGGAGAGCAGGAAATGAGCGGGATAAACAAACTGTTTTCGGCCCTCGGAGAGAAGCTGGGACTCAAGGTCAACGAGATCAGCCATGACGATGTCAGGCTGGCCCTCCGGGACACCTTGGCCACTTCTCTGAATCTCGGGCAGGACATGTTCCTGTTCGTGCGGGATGTGTTCGACAAACACGTCATATACGGGGTTGAAGACAAGGACGGCAAGGCACAGCTGTTCAAGCAGGGCTATTCGTTGGACGCCAACGATGAGCTCCAGCTGGTGGGAGATCGGGCCGAGGTCAAGCCAATGATTTCCTATGTGCCAGTAACCAACCAAGCAACTGGTGACGCCAATCAGGGCGGCACCGCAACCAAAGGAGGGTCTGCAATGGACAGATCACAAATGGTGGATGCTCTGATTGCGAACAGCGATTGGGGTGAGGAGGACCGGGAGTTGCTCATGAATATGAGTGATGACCAGTTCGACAGGGTCAACAAACCCACGACCAATGAGGGTGACGGTGAGGGAGAAGGGGAAGCCGGAGCCGCAGAAGGTGGTGAGGGTGAGGCCGCAGGGGAAGGCTCCGAGGGTGACGGAGATGGTGAAGGTGATGCAGGAGCCGGAGATGGCGAGGGTGAAGGGGAAGCCGGAGCCGGGGATGCTGAGCCCGCACAGAACAAGGAAAGCGTGCAGGACGTGATTGCCAACCTTGAAAAGCAGAATCCTGAAGCGGCGGCAACGCTCAAGCGTGCTGTAGCCCGGGATGAGCAGGTCAAGGCGAACATGATCAAGGAGTTGAAGGCCAACGAGGCCTGCCCCTTCTCTGACGAGGAGTTGAAGGGCAAGTCCATCGAGGATCTGGAAAAACTCCTGACGCTGTCCGGATCGGAAAAGAAAGTGTTGGATTTCTCGGCCCGTGTGCCGGCAGAAGTCACGGCCAATGCCAGCGATGGCGTGCCGCAGATGCCTGTCCTGTGCCCGGCTCAGAAGGCCAGCTGAAACAAGAATGATCGTAACAAGAAGGAGGAAATGAAATGCCTGTAAGAAACACGATCATTGTGATTGGGACCGGGATGCAGAGTGAAGCGGTTGCGGAAGCGGCTATCACTCCCGGTCAGGTGGTTGAGCTTCTCTCAACCGGGAATGTCCAGAAGAAAGCCACAGGTGGCACGGTTGGTGAAAAGGCCGTGGCAATTGAGGACTATCTTCAGGGCAACGGCGTTGCCGATGACTATGGCGCAGGGGACAGGGTGCTGTACCGTGTGTTCAAGTCTGGTGACGAATCATACCTGATTCTTGCCGATGGCGAGAATGTAGGAGTTGGGGACCTCCTCGCATTTGCGGATGGTGGAGAGGTTCAGGCAACGCCCACCACAACGGCAGTCGATGTCTGCGTGGCCCGGGAAGCGGTTGACGCAAGTGCCGGCAGTGTCCCTGTAGCAGACAGGCGCATTGTTGTGCGCTGGCTCTAATCAGCAACACAGGAAAGGAGAAAAACAATGGACAAGCAATTCCTTGAGATGCTGATCAAGAATGGGGGCTCCATGTCTCAGCGGCTTTTGGCGGCTAACATGGACGTGGCGGCCCTCCGGACCAACGCAACTCTCCGGAGAGAGGAGTGGTTGGAGTATGACACGGCAATCATTGAGGCCGCACAGGACAGGCTCGTGGGTGTCGCAGACCTCCTCGGAAGGGGCCTGCGCTACGGTCTGACCAACGGTCTTGGCAAAACCGTGCTGGAATCAGAGAACATCAGCGACATGCGGGATGCTGAAGTCAACATGGATGGGGTCACCCGTGGCCAGAATGATGCAGTCAACTACGAGATAGTTGGCCTGCCTCTGCCGATCATCCACAAGGACTATCAGATCAGCATCCGCAAGCTGGCGGCTTCCCGGAACACCGGGGAGGCTCTGGACACCACCCAGGCAAGGCTGGCCTCTCGGAAGGTAGCCGACACGCAGGAGGACATACTGTTCAACGGGTATGGCACCTTTGCGTTTGGCGGGTATAACCTGTATGGATATACCAACTTCCCGAGCCGCAACACCGGGACCCTCGGTGCGGCGTGGACTGACTCCGGCACGACTGGCGCTGACATCGTGGATGATGTCCTTGCTATGAAGCAGGACAGTCTGGACGCCAAGATGTACGGCCCGTACATCCTCTACATACCAGCGGCGTATGAAACCAAGCTGGATGAGGATTACTCGGATGCCAAGGGCTCCAACACGATCAAGGAGCGCATCATGCAGATCACGAACATTCAGGACGTCAAGGTGGCCGACAAGCTGGCCGCTGACAATGTTCTGCTCGTTCAGATGAGCATGGATGTGGTCCGGATGGTGGAAGGCCTGCCCCTGACCAACGTGGAATGGGAGGAGCAGGGTGGAATGGTGTTCCTGTACAAGGTCATGACGATCAGTGTGCCCAACCTGCGCACGGATCAGGATGGCAACTGCGGGATCACGCATTACACGACCTCGTAACCAACTGTTGAGTGAGGCCTCCTGCTAACCACGCAGGGCCGATCTCACAACCTAACCAAGGAGAGAGTCATGGCAAAGTTCAAATTACTTGCCGGCAGTCATTCCGTCAGGGATGGAAAGAAGGTCACCCGCTTTAAGGCTGGCGACATCGTGTCTTCAGACACGGATCTCGTGGACAAGTTTGGTCCTCAGAAGTTTGAGAAGGTTGGCCGCACAAAGGCCACACCTCCTCCCGAGGATGAGGACCCCGGCCCGGGACCGGATGAGGGCAATGACGGAGATGGCAACGAGAGTGCCGAGGGTGCCACGGATGCCACGGGCACCGAGGGGTCTGGGGGAGAGGATGGGGAAGGCTCAGAAGGCACAGGAGAGCCTGAAATCACGCTCAAGCCCGTTCACAGAGGTCAAGGCCGATGGGACGTGGTAAAAGTGATTGACGGGGTGGAGACAGAGGAGGTTGTCAATGATGGCTTCCTGAAGAAGGCCGGAGCACAGGCAATGGCTGAGGCCGGATACCAGCCCGATGAGGGGAATGAATGATGTCACGTGTTTGGCAGGGCCGAGATGTTGATCCATCAGTATTCTGGACACCTCCCAGAGTATGGCCCGGACAAACTGTGTTTGTGATTGGAGGAGGTCCCAGCTTGCGTGAGTTTGACTGGGACCTCATCTCCAACAAGAAGGTTGTGGGGGTCAACGATGCCTACAGGCTCGGCCCTTGGGTTGACTATAACATTTTTGGGGATATGTGCTGGCACTCCAGACACCGCAGGGATATGCGCTATTCAACTGCCACTCATGTCGGGATTACCAATCAACCGGGACAGAATCAAAGGGTCAAGTGGATGCGCCGCAAGATCCGGAGGCTGGGAGAGAAGCCCGGGGAGTTGGGATGGTTTAACAACACAGGCATGTCGGGGATCTGTTTGGCGGTACAGCTGGGGGCAACCCGGGTGTGTCTCCTCGGCTTTGACATGAAGATCGATGAGGAGTCAGGGGAAGCTAATTGGCATGTGAACGAGATCAGCTCACCCAACCCGGGGGCATATCCCCGGTTCATGAGTCAGGGCCGCTATCTCAGGAATGAGCTGGAGGAAAAGCGGCCTGATGTCGAGGTCCTGAACTGCAACCCTGACTCGGCTATGGACCTGTGGCCAAAGGTGAAATTGGAGGAGGTGCTATGATGGAGGCCCCAATTTTGATAACAGGCTGTGCGAGATCCGGGACCAGTATGACAGCTGGGATCATAGACCATTGCGGGGCTTTCGGGGGAAGGCTGGTCATGGGTGGAGGCCGAGCCAACAAGAAGGGCTTTTTTGAAAACAGGGAGATCCGGGACAATCTGGTGAAGCCCTACATGATGCTTTGTGGTGCAGATCCCCTTGGGCAAAAGCCCCTCCCGGAGTTGAACCACCTGCTCCCACTCGGCAATCTCCGGAGCAAGGTTGAACAGATCATGAAGTTTCAGGGCTATCGGAGCGGCCCGTGGTACTACAAAGGGGCCAAACTCTGTCTGGTGTGGCCTACATGGCACAAGGCTTTCCCGGAAGCAAAGTGGATCGTGGTCAGGCGCAAGGATGATGACGTCATCTACAGTTGTATGAGGACCGGATTCATGCGGGCATATCGCAAGCCCGAGGGATGGCAGGGGTGGATTGACCACCACAAGAAGCGTTTTGACGAGATGAGAGAGGACCCGAGCGTGAATATGGTTGAGGTTTGGCCCACCAAGTTTGTTGAGGGTGACTTCTCGGAGATCCGGGGAGTGATTGAGGGGCTCGGGCTGAAATGGAATGACGAGGCTGTCAAGGATTTTGTCAGCCCAGAATTGTGGAGGGGCAAACATGGCCAGAGTAACAGCAAGTGAGGTCAAGGAGATCCTTGAGACACAGTTGGATGATACGATAGTGGACGTGTTCATCATCCCGGCTAACAAGCTCACGGATCGAGTTGAGGCCGAGGACACTGAGAGCCTATTGGATGCCACTGAGCTCAAGGAGATCGAGCGGTGGCTGGCGGCGCACTTCACGGCTATCCGGGACACCCGGGTCAGTAATGAGAAGGCCGGGAGCGTGAGTCAAGGCTTCCAGTACAAGGTGGACCTGAATTTCAATGTGACTATGTATGGCCAGACAGCCCTTGTCCTAGATGTGACGGGCTTCTTGGCGGCTCTGCAGAAGCAGGCAGAGGATGGGCAGGCCGTGACTGCCTCGGTGTCGGCCCTCGGGCCTGTGAGCTCAGAGGACATACAGAATGGTCTGTACAACGGGTATTTGTATTGGTGAGGTGAATTATGGGAATGTCAATCATCAGGAAGATGCGGCGACAGAAAGCCGTGTATTGGCCCAACCCGACAGCTGACGGATTTGGCGACAAGGATGTGGACCTGCCCGTGGAGATTGACTGCCGTTGGGAGGACAGCAACGAGCAGATCAGGACTGCCAACGGGGAGGAGATCATGACCAAGTCAATCGTGTACACGGATCGGGACGTGGATGAGGGAGGCTTCCTGATGCTCGGTGTGCTCACGGATCTCCCGAGCCCGGGCGTGGACCCGCAGGACCTCGACAATGCTCATGAGATCAGGAAGTTTGACAGGCTCCCGGTGCTCCGGGTGAGAACAGATGGATTGGACCCCAACGCAGATGAATACTTGAGGACGGCATGGCTGTAATACCGGGAAAAGGCGCAATCAGAGTGATAGGGCTGGATGATGCTCTCCACAGTCTGAACAAGGACATTGCCAAGGTCCCTTTCCGGACCCTGAAAGGCATGATTGCCGGGGGTCTGATTCTCCAGCGCAAGAGTCAACAGCTGGTCCCGGTGGACACCGCCAATCTCAAGGCCTCGGCTACAACGCTGTGGGGCACAAAAGGAGGCACCAGCACTCCCAACTTCAAAGGGGATGATGCGGCCAAGATGGAAGCCAATCACAAAAAGATCGTGAGCCAAGAGAAGGCTGGATTGAGCAAGAGTGTTCTCAAGCCGGAGGTGGAGGTGGTGTACACTGCGGCCTATGCCATATATGTCCACGAGGATCTTGAGGCCAAGCACAAGGTGGGGCAGGCCAAATATCTGGAGGATGCGGCCAAGGAGGCTCAGGCCGAGATTATTGCCGCTGTGAAGATGGAGACCAAGCTATGAACCCTGTATCAGTTGACATAAAAGATCTGCTGGTGGCTGACGGGCTCGGGGAGTTTGCCGGCACGGCCTCGGCCCAGTGGGCAATCTTCATCAGTGAGGAGCCCGACAAACCCAATATGACAATCACGATCTATGACACCCCCGGGGAAGCCGCAGACAAGGTCATGGATGGAGGGGCAGACCACTTCATGCACTCGGGCTTCCAACTCCGGGTCCGGGCCAAACGCTATCTGACAGCCCATGCTCATATCGAGGAGTGCCGCAAGGCTCTGGACCGCAGGGGCAAGTTCAAAATTGACAAGACGCACTATGACAATATCAACATGGACCCGGAGCCCCTGCCAATCGGCAAGGATTCACAGGGCCGTCACACTTTTACAATAAACGGCATCGGGTACAGACAGGAGAGGCCATGAAGGAGACACGAGGATGCCACGAGGTGACACGACTGGGGGTGTTCATGTGTCTTTGTATGCGACAAGATTTTGAAACGCATAGACAAACAGAGAGGAGGAAACATGCCGAGGAGCAAAACAAAGGAAACAGTTGAGGAGGTCAAGCTCAAACTGTGGCAGGCCGGACTGGTCAAAGGGTGGAATGCAGTGGGACTGAACTGTCTGTACCATCGCCACCCTGAAACAGGGGAACAGGTCCGGCTCAACTTCCGGGATAACAAGGTGTTGAAACTGGAGGTGAAAAAGCCTCTCACAGAGGAGGAAAAACAGAAGGCCCCGGACAAGCACTCCAAATGGGAGATCCTTGAGAAGGGGGATTACACGAAAGTGGAAATTGGTGAGGGGGGTGAGTTCATCTTCCCTGCCAAGGAAAAGAAAGCTGGCCCCAAAAAGGATGAGCCAGCAGAAGGAAAGGAGAGTGACTGATGTATATCGGCACAGGTACAACAGTATCATTTGGCGGAAGTCCAATTGGTGAGATATTGGATTTGACGCCACCGGGAGTCAGCAGGGAGACAGTGCAGTCATCCACTATGGGGACCGTGGATGCGCACACATTCCTCGGGACAAAGCTGTATGACGGGGGAGAGGTCTCAATGGAGGTCGCATTCAACCCGGGAGCAACATGGGTGATCGGCAGTGGAGATGCCGCTCAGTCTATGGTCATCACATTCCCGGATAGCGGTGGGACCACTTGGACGTTTGACGCAATCGTGACAGGGTATGAGCCTTCCGATCCTCTTGAGGACCGGATGACGGCCACGATCACGTTCAAGGTAGATGGCGACATCACAATAACATAACAACCAACACAGGAGGTCTAACCATGACAACTGAAAAGATCCTAACCAAGGATGCCATATTGGGCGTCACAGATTATCAAGTACAGGAAGTGGAAGTGCCCGAGTGGGGCGGCAAGGTCCTGATGAGGACCCTGAGCGGGAAAGGCCGGGATGAGTTTGAATCCAACGTCACCAGCAAGACGCAGGGCAACAAGGTGGACGTGCGAGGCCTCAAGGCCCTCCTCCTCTCCCTTGTGATTGTTGACGAGGCCGGGGAGCCCCTGTTCACCCAGAAGGATCTGGACGCACTGAACAACAAGTCCTCGGAAGTCATCACCCGCTTGTTTGAGGTTGCTTCCAAGATGAATGGCATTGGCGAGGAGGCCGTGGAGCAAGCGGAAAAAAACTCAGAAAGCGGCCTGAACGAGAGCACTGGTTCAGGCTCGCAAGACAGATCGGGGGGTGCACAGTAGCAGAGTTGCAGGAGCGCATGTCCAGCCGGGAGTTCACGGAGTGGGAAGCCTTCAACCGTATCAGCCCCGGGGAGCCGGAGAGATCGGACCTGCAGTCAGCCCTCATCTGTATGGTAATTGCGAACATGTTGAAAGGGAGGAAAGGCCGCACATTTGAAATTGGTGATTTCTTGCTGAGGTTCAAGCCAAAGAAGGTACAGGCCAGAACACAGAGAGAGATCAGACTGAAATTTGAACAATGGCGTGCTATGCATCAAGCGTGGAGGAAACAGAATGCCTGAGAGAACATTGAAATTCAAGATGACCGGGGACACAACTGACTTCACCCGGAAGTGGACCACCGCTCAGGCAACCATGACCCGGGTGGCGACACAGGCTCAGGCCCTCGGCCAGAAGGTCTCAGGCTTTGGGAGAAAGATGGCGACAAGCTTCACCCTGCCCATCACGATTGCTCTGGGTGGCGGGGTGAAAGCCTTTGCCAACTTTGACAAGGCCATGACTGAATCTCTCGCCATCATGGGGGATGTCTCCGAGGGCACGCAGAAACAGATGGCCGCTCTGGCCAAGCAGATGTCCGGGGAGAGCACCTTTGCGGCCAAGGAATTGGCTGAGGCCTATTTCTTCTTGGCCTCGGCTGGTTTGGATGCGCAGGAGTCAATGCAGGCCCTTCCGATTGTTACCAAGTTTGCCCAGTCCGGGGCTTTCGATATGGCTGTGGCCACAGACCTCCTGACTGATGCTTTCTCGGCCCTCGGTCCCCAGATCCAGAAAACAGGGGATTTCATGAAGGACATGACGGGGCTCGGTGACATCCTCGTCAAGGCCAACACTCTGGCCAATGCCACGGTCCAGCAGTTCTCAGAGGCCCTGACCAACGAGGCCGGACCCGCTATGCGCCAGTGGAAGATTGATACAGAGGATGGCGTGGCGGTCCTTGCGGCTTTCGCAGATCAGGGCATCAAGGGGCAGAAGGCCGGATCAATGTTTGGCAGGGCCATCCGGCTCCTGACCAAGGCCTACATGGGGAACACCTCCGAGTTCAGGAAGATGAACATTCAGATCTTTGACGCTCAGGGTGAGTTCAGATCCTTTGCGGACATAGCCGGGGATCTGGAAAGGGCTCTGGGCTCCCTGTCCACGGAACAGCGTGCGGCGGCACTGACCACTTTGGGCTTCCAAGCCCGGACCCAGCAAGCCATTCTCCCGTTGATCGGGTCCAGTGAAAAGATCCGGCAATACAGGGAGGATCTGAAGGATGCGGGAGGCACCATGGATGAGGTGTCCCAGAAACAGCTTCAAACCTTCTCCAACCAGATGACCATCCTCAAGAACAAAGTGGTGAATGCGTTTGCCGCTCTTGGGGAGGCCCTCATTCCAACCATCACCAAGATAGCGGCCAAGATCGAGGAGTGGACAGCAAAGTTTCAGGCCCTGTCTCCTGAGACAAAGCGGGTGATTGCCAACACTCTCCTTTGGGTGGCGGCTATCGGCCCGGGGCTCATGATCCTCGGGAAGCTGATTGGCACTTTCGGGACCTTGATCACTGTGCTCAAAGGGGTGGCGACAGCGGCGGCATTTCTGGCGGCCAATCCCCTCGTGGCTCTTGCGGCGGCATTGGCGGCTGTTGTGGGATGGGTAGTGAAGCTGGGATTGGACGCAGGGAAGGCTATGGAGCAGGAGCGGGAAAGCGCAGAGGCTTGGGCTGATCAGCTGGCCCGGGTCAAGGCTGAATATGGCTCCCTTGAAAATCTCCGGGCGCAAAACAGGGCTCGGTGGGCCCGGGATGCTCAGGCCCGGGAGGATTTCCAGAAGGTCCTGAAATCAGAGTTTGATCTGCAATCCAAGATTGAGGCCCTCCAATCCATTTCCAAGCGGGGCCTGAGCGACACCATCATCAAGGAGATACAGGCCAAGCTGGACATCCTGAAAAAGGAGGCCGAGGCCTTGAAGCCCACAGCCACGCCCACAGCCACTCCTTTTGCTCCGAGTGAGGAGGACAAGAAAAAGCAAGAGGAGTTTCAGAAGGCCTTGGAGAAGGCCATGTTTGACCAGCTGGGGGTACAGCAAAAGATCAACCAGCTGTATCAGAAGCGGTCTATGCTACAGGCTCAGATTGACAAGGCCCAAAAGGGCTCGGGTGAATTCTTTGACGCCCAAAAGGAGGCCCTCAAGGTTGAAGCCGATCTCCGGGCACTGGGCAAGGAAAGGGGTGAGGAGATCAAGGCCCGGGCCAAGAGGGATATTGACCAGACAAAGGTGTTTGCTCAGGCGGCTGAAAAGGGGTCCATTGAGGATTACAGGTTGCGCATCCGGGCAGGCCGGAGAGACAAGGCCCTCAAGATCCAAGAGGACATGAAAAAGCAACTGAAGGAATTGAACAAAGAGATGGCTGAGAACACAGACATACTCCGGGAAGGATTTGGTGCCGCAACAGGTGCCACTCCGGATGTGGTTGTGATAGCCTGATTGGAGGATACTATGGCGGTGACACAAGTGGATGAGTTGTTTGATCAGAGGGGTGGCAAGAAGGATCAGGAAGCCACCGAGGTGCGCCGCATGTTCCGGGTCCTGACAGATACACAGACTGATGACGCACTCGTGGTAATAAATGACGCTCCGGCCCTCGGGCTCCCGGAGGTGTTTGACCTCCATCCGGCTAGCCCGGACCTGTGGGTGGACACTGTGGTGCCGAGGCCGGAAGCGGATGATGGCCAGATGTGGCGGGTGGTTGTGACGTATGTCCTTGTGCCTCCGATCCCCCCGGGCGGTGGAGACAAGCCGTGGGATCTGGACCCCGTGATCAACTTCACTTTCATGTCCCGCCAGAGGGTATTTGAGAAGGCCTATGCATACAACCAGTCCATCTCAGCGGCTGGGGCCACTCGGGACGCTCCCGATGTGCGGGTGGTCAACAAAAGCCTCAACCAGCCCTTTGATCCCCCGGCTATGATCGAGGATGCATTGCTCATGATCCTGATCCAGCGCAATATCAAACAGGCTGACTTTGATCCGGAGGACATCCGGACCTATCAGAACACCATATGCAACGACACTCCGACAATTGCCGGCATATCTTTTGAACAATGGACAGGATGGATGAGGGATATCAAGGCCGACAAACTCTGGACCAATGAAAATGAGCCCTACTGGTCTGTCAGGTGGGAGATCGTGTATGACCCAGAGACATGGATCAAAAAGATTGCGAACATGGGCGTGTTTGAGGCTGGACAGAACACCTCTGGCACCCCATCTAGCCCGGGCAACCTCGTCAAATACAAAAAGATCCGGGATGAGGATGGGGATGCTGTCCGGGACCCCGTGCCGCTCAATTTGCAGGGACAGAGAATTGGACAGGGAGATCCAACGGTGTATTTGCCTTATCATGGACTATGGGAGGAGGATTGGGCCCCAATAGGGCTCCCATCCGCATACTGATATGACTGATGGCGTAATGTTCGACAGAGATTCAGCCCGCAGGATCGGGGAAGTGGTCCGGAGGGTTGAAGGGATGCCCATGGTCACCCCTCAGCGCAGGCGCAACCGGGATTACAGGGGTGGCAAGGGTCCCATCCGGTGTTTCCAGTCCTTCAAGAAGGATGAGGAGACACTGGCTATCAGGTGCGGCAAGTGGCGCAGATACGGCCCCACAACCGTGATCGCCAAGGCTCCGCAGGATGACACCACAGGCCATACGGATGACCCCAACAAATTCAAAAGTTTCAACGTGATAGACATACTGCCCACAGGCTCCTCCGGGGAATGGTATGCCTGCGTGTATCTCAAGGAGGACACGGGCCGGAAGCACTGGGAGTTGTGGCCCGGGGTTGAACTGGATTACACCTTCACGCAGGATTTCACCAACTGGTATCCGGACCCCAATGCGACACCGTTTGCCACGTCCAGCTACCCGCCATTTGATCCGGTAGGGGATGACCGCTGGAATGTGTTCAGGGTCCTTTCCAAATTCACAATCGAGGATGATGAGCTCAGTTCAGTGGAGGTCCTGCATGAGGGGTGTCTGGATGACCTATCCATTATCACGGACACGGACAGCCGGGATTTGTGGATTGATGCTGACGGGTCCCGGAGCACGATTGACTACAACCCGGATGACAGCCATCACAAGGGGGTCCTCCAGCTCAGGAATGTCGAGCAGGTGGGGGATTGGCGGTGGGCAGTCCCATACTTCAAAGCCGAGGAGTTGAGCGACACAAACAGCTATCTGCACGGTGAGCTTTTCTGGGCCAACATTGATGCCAAATACCCGGAAGGCGCAACCAGCGCAGGGGAGCCCGTGTACAAGTCCATCGATGTGTGGGGAAGCTGGCCCGGGAATCAGCGGCTTGAGGTGTATGACTTCCACAACCAGAGCAACGTGGTGGGAGCCTATCACGGAGTCAACATTGGCACCGGAGCGGGAACAGATCCTCACGAGGTGTTCTGGCAGGCCCCGGTGGCCCTCGGGGAGTACTGGTTTGACACCGGGGAGGACCCCAGACCGCTTGATCCATATGGCACCTCCTCACCATGGAGCGGTGGGGGCAGTGTGTCAGGGGCCTATTTCATTGGGGAGGTGAGCGGGGCCGCAACAGGGGTCCCGAGCGGGGGTGGAGATGTCGAGGGGCACCTGACCATCCGGGGCTACAAGGCTTTTGTGGGGGCCGGGGCTCTCCGGGTCAACGATACTCTGGTGGACATATTTGACGAGGACTGGTGGGCCGATATCAACTGGCATAACGCCACCCCACCGCACTTATGGTACAAACACACGGATCTCGATTTCAGTGAGGATACTCCCGGCCAAGCCGGACAGAACAGGGACCATGACTGGCGGTATTGGATACAGGGGGACAACTGGACCCGCTCCCTGTACGGTGAGAGCATCGGCTATGGCGTGGGATCACCCGGGACCGGGGCCGGACCTACAGGCACAGGCAACGGGGCCGAGGGCATCCGCATCCACCTCGGGGAGTGTAGGCTGTATGAGAATGTGGACACGGGGTCCTCCTCCGAGTATTCAGTGGACTGGTAT
>Ga0180438_10000710_pt1 | contig 61403 bp, 101 predicted proteins | sample SS_ome_12_FD_132455 | JGI IMG/M metagenome (GOLD analysis project Ga0180438, IMG submission 132455) | Hypersaline lake sediment archaeal communities from the Salton Sea, California, USA - SS_3_D_2 metaG | ecosystem: Environmental > Aquatic > Non-marine Saline and Alkaline > Hypersaline >... | reverse complement strand
CAGCACGGAAATCATTCATTTGAGCAGTAATAGCAGCCATTCTGTCAGATGTACGAAGCTCCTGCTGAAAAATAAGATCACGATTTGCAATAGCCTGGTTGTTCAGATTTTCGCAAATCCGATTATGGCCTCCTGTAATATTGTCCATTACACGAGCTTCGCCAAGATTCCGGCGGGTTTCTTCATTTTGGTCAGAAATCCTGTCAATACCGAGTTTTGCAATTTCCGCATTGCGATTGACCCGTACAGCATTGCTTCCGGGGCTGGCAAAAGGGGCATGTCCGCCATATCCGCCGCCTCCCCAAGTACCGCCATATCCGCCACGCCCCATGTTATTCATAGCTCCCCAGAGTACTGCATCGTTTGTGCTAAATCCTGAATCAGTCATTTTTTTCTCCTCATTATTTGTGGTTTCCATTGTTAAAATCTCCTATTGCCATTATGTTTTTTATATGTTAATATTATTGAAACGACACATATAAATTAATCTTAAAAAAGTGTATTATCTAAATGCCTATAAAAAAACGGCCTACTTACTACTCCGAAAAAGCTATACACGAAAATAAATCTGAACGGCTTGTATTGCATGTTACGCCGACAGTAAAAGAATTGCTTAAAAAATGTCAAAAGTCATTAGGCATTACAGACATGAGCAAGCTTTTAAACTACATTATAATGGGGTACTTGTATTTTTATCAAGGCACAAGTGAGTGCCTGTTCAGGCACTTGGAAAGAGAGGATAATTTTGATAGCTATTGTCGCAAATATATGGGAAAAGACAAGGACTCTAAATTACGAGCTAAAAAATGATATATATCAGCTTAATAGTTTTGAATGGCCTGTATGGGAAAAATTAGCACCGGAACTTCAATGGGAGCATTTGACTTGGTTTCAGCATGTAATAAATACAGATTTGGCTCCATTCACGGCTGATGAACGCCACGAGTTTGCAGTAATAAACAGAATGAAAAATGACTGGCAGTTAGGGAAAAAAAGAGATGATAAAAAAAAGATTGACCCATATTTGAAGCCATTAAAAAAGTGCGGAGAATGGTTTTTTTATTGGGGAAGTGTCAGAGATACGCTATTAATTTCAGAAATTAAGCGGAACTGGAAAACATGCAGGAAATTGAAAAGCAAATAGCTTTACTGCTTGAATTAAGTAGTAAAGAACAAAAACATATAAGAGAATTATTTTCCAAACATGAAGAATCTTGCAATGAAGAAATAAAAGATTTAAAAGCAAGAATAAAAGTTCTTGAGTTAAGTAATGCTGCTACCCGGCCTGGGTTAGATTTGTTATTTAAAATCCTGTGGACTGGCATCGCGGCAGGAGTGATATATCTTTTAAGTGGGGGTAATTTTAAAAAATGAAAAAAATTTTATTATCATTTTATAGAATACCCAAAAAGATAAGGAAAAGTATTTTTTTTCTTATAAATTACTTTATGTTGTCATCCGGTTTTATAGTTGTTTGGGAACATTTTTTCCCTGATAGACATATCTTCATATCATTATTTCTACTTGTATCAAGTGTTATTGTTTTTATTTTTTTAGGTAAATATCTTTATCAAGTAGAAAAAATTTCCATCGCTCCAGATGTAGAAAAAGCCTCTAAAAATTTAGAGAATCATTACGCAGAAATGTGTAAAATACTTAAAATATTAGCAATTGAAACAGCACAACGAGAACAATTAACAGATGAATTGTATCAGCAGCAGCATTATATGCTATCCTTAATTGATTCAATACCTTGTTACCTTGCTGTAAAAGATAAAAATGGTGTATATAAAGTTGTAAACAGGGCTTTTGCGGGCTTGCTTGGCTATGAGCCACAGGAAATAATCGGAAAAGATGTTTTGTCAGTCCCCTGGGAAAAAAAGGATACTTATCACAAATCAGATATAGAAATTATAGAAAATGGCAAAATTGAAATAGTAACAGAAAATATAAGAGATATAAACGGATATAAATTTAAGATAGTAAAAGTAAAGAAAAAATTCAAGGATGGAGTTTTGGTTTTTGCTATTAATAAAGATTGCATTTGTAACAAATAAAAAAGGCCGGGTAATAATACCCGGCTATTTATTTAGCTCTTTAAAATATCTGATATTGTCATATCTTTATCATCAGGCATATGATAAGGAATATCTGTAATGCTCCATGTCCCTGGAATGTCCTTAATATTTGTGATTTCAACCACCTTGCTCTCATCGACATTATAATCATTTGTAATGCCAGCAGTTATCCTGGCTTCCTGTTCAGATGCGGCTTGGACAAGGGTGAAAGTTTCAACTTTGTATAATTTGCTTTTGGGCATTTTTCAACTCCTCCTCAAGATTAACTTCTTTAATCTCAATAACATCCTTTATAATAGACCCAGTTTTTTGTTGATTAATTCCAGTGAAAATTAATGCGTCAGCTTCATTCTCTGCCTTTACAAAGGCTGCGTATACTACTTTGTAAACTTTACTCATTATTTTGCCCCTTCTCTTATGTTGATGTATCTTTAATGTATACTTTTACATCAAGTTTTTTCTCAATGATTAAATCTTTAACATCATTATGAATTGGATTAATTCCAGCGAAATAGACCGCTTCGGCCTCATTCTCTGCTTTCACTATTATCTTATATGTTACTATATAAGTTTTTCTCATTGTTTCGGCCTTCCCCTCGTTTCTTTTCTGCTATTAATATAATCAATAGCCTGTTCCATATCAGGAATATATTTTGTGCGTATTCCTTTTTCTTCAACTATGCCTGCCTCAAGTAGCTCAGGCATGATTTTATACAGCCATGCGGGGAATCTTCCAGTGGCTTCCGCAAGTTCTCTAATTGTTCCTGCTGTCATGTTGCTGCCTCCTTTCTATTTATTGAATATAGAATATATATCTATTCCATGTCAAGAAAAAAATAAATTATAAATTTATAATTATTTTCTTGACAATCAAATATAAATTCTGTAAAAAGAAATCAACATTAACCAATTCAAAGAGAGAAAATCAAATGGTAAAAACATTCTCAAATAAAGATAAGTATCTTTTTCTTAAACTGGAAAAAGAATGGCTGGCGGACGGAATCAAGGCAGCTAAGAAAGGCTTCTATAAAGAAGATAACAGAACTTATATTAACGGCGGAGTTGAAATCCGCTTTGAACAGCCGGATAGCTATGTTTACAGTATTTCAAATTTAAAAAAAGGTAAACAATTAATAGAGGATTTGCAGTATTTAGCAAAAGATTGTACAGTTCCGGCTAAAAGAAAATGTCCAGCTTTAAGACTCAATCTCAAGTGTAAAGTTGAGTTAAAAAGTTTAAGGGTAGAGTTATTCTGGATTCCAGAATATTAATCAATTACAAGGAGAAAAACATGATTAACAGAAAAGCTTATTTATACAAAGATTTCAGAAAAATTGGGGAACCTTTGGGGATTGTAAACGTGCTTATTATCGGTGTAGATTCAAATGGAGACGGGTATTCGCTTGTAGCTGCTATTGAGCGTCAAAATGGCGATGTGGAAGAAATCGACCCAAGTCGATTAAGATTTGTAACCCCAACCGAATAATCAATTCTGCCGGGTTCACGCCCGGCAGAAAGCGAGGTAATTATGGGAAAGATTTGTATATTTTGCAAACACTGGTTTTTTTATTCTGGCATTTGTGATGATAACGACAGTGGCTTTTATGATGAAGGCTGCGTTAAAACCCATTGGGGAATTACTAATGATTGTGATGAAAGAGAATACAGAACAATCGTTCAGGCCGCAGCTAAATGTCCTGATTTTGAAGCTGTAAAGGAATAATCATGGGATTAAATTGTTCACATGATGCGTTTGACGGCGCTTAAAATGACATCGGAGAAAAATGGAACAGGAGGTATAAATGAAGATAATTGACCAGTCTCATGAGATTTTATTCTCACCGGATGGTGAGACTATTTTAAAGAATATCGAACTGGCAGGCAGAACATGCTATCAAAGCGAGGGGAAAATAACCGCTGATTCAGCAGCCGGATTTGTAAAGAAAATTATAAAATCAGGGCATCACAGCGTGATTGAACATATGAACTTTACCATAAAGTTCATTACGGATAGGGGAGTATCGCATGAACTTGTAAGACATCGCCTTGCTTCGTACAGTCAGGAAAGCACAAGATACTGCATGTATAAAAATGGCATTGCAGTCATCAGGCCGGTATTCTGGAAAAATTCATCACTGGAAATGATGAATTGGGAAACTGCAATGAATTATGCAGAAATGATGTATGTACAACTCCTTGCAAAAGGAGCCAAGCCGGAACAAGCCAGAAGTGTGTTACCTAACAGCCTTAAAACCGTGATTGTTATGACTGCAAACATCAGGGAATTGAGACATATTTTAAGTCTGAGAACATCGAAAGCTGCACACCCGCAAATCAGAGAGCTTATGATTCAATTGTTGCATAATTTGAAAGACAAATACCCTGTAATATTTGATGATATAGGACTTGTTCTTTAAGAACCTTCAACAATGAGGCTCTAAAGCGCTGTGTTATACAGCCTGAGAGCCTCATATAAAGGAGTTTATGGATATGCCAATAACAATATATTCTGGCGTAGGACTTTTGCTTACTGATGCCCTTGTTCAAGAATTGATTGCAAATAATCATTTTACAAAAAAAGAATGGGAAGACAATCCTGACTTATGTTTGTATGAATTGCCATTTGAAAACAAATTTGAATCATTTTCTAAAAAAGAAAATGGAAATTTTGTTTATTATTTTATAATTCCAGGAGCTAACTTAGCTGAGATTAACAATAATGTAATTGAATTTATGTCAGAATTTCGTCATTTGGGAATCCGTATCAATTATATGGATATAGTGTTTTTTCTTGAAACTATCTACTGTTAAGAAAAACATTATTATTTAACAGAACATTGAATAATGAGGCTCTAACACAGCGTTTTAGAGCCTCATATAAAGGAGTTTATGAGTAACCCTATCATTATTGTAAACGGAAAAGCAAACGCAGGGAAAGACACATTTATTAGACATTTAAAAGAAATTTCTGATATTCCAATTATAAATTTTTCTTTAATAGACCCGGTGAAAGAACTATTCAACAAATATAATTATGAGAAAGATTCAGAGTATAGACTACTATTACAAAATGTATTAATAGCCTGGATGAATACAAACAGAAAACCTCTGAAGCTTTTATGTGAAAAAATTGATTCAGTTTCAGATTCAGATTCAATAATTTTTTGTCATATCAGACAGGCTGAATATATAGATATGATAAAAAAACATTATAAAGAAAGAGTTTATACTCTCCATATAGAATCTGATTTTGCAATAGAAACAGGGGTTCCGGCTGATGAATGTACTCTAAATTATGAGTATGATTATTATGCCAGAATTGATAATGATATATCTCAAGCTGTTAAGAATTTTTATGAATGGCTTTTATCTGAAAAGGAGGTGAAAAGTGTTTGAAGACATGAAAAGTAAGCGAGTCTCAAAATCTCAATTTGAAGAACAAGGTAAAGTATGGCCTTTAACAATTCCAAAGGCTGTTCTTTTAGTCAAAAAAGCTTCGTATTCAGGCGGAGCTATCTGTCTAATTGACCCGGAACAACCCAAAATCCTTTATGCAGTAAACGGAATTGCAATGACAATTCCAAAAACTGTAAATCTGAATGGAATCTGGAAAAAGATTTATATAAATGATGATGAGTATCATCGAGAAACACTTGAATATTTAATCAGGGAAGGAGAGGCATTGTTAAATGATGAAATGGAAAAAGGTTGAAGATGTTGAAATTGACCAAAAAAGTCGCTACTTGGCTATTAATGAAAAGGAATCTATTCTTTTCGGCGATATAGTCAATATGGCAAAAACTTCCTGGTGTATCAATGGGGGAGACAGCATGAGCAATGTTGTATCTGTCATTTCTGAGAATGATTTAATTGAATCGTTCAAGTCTCAATCAAAGTCTTTTTCACTGGAAAAACTTGAAGAAAATGTCAGGGTAGCTGCTGAAGCTTATGCAGACGCAAAAAAGATTTTGAATGCGATTGAGAAGGATTCCAAAGAATGGCACGTAGCATCTGCTAAAGAAGATCGTGCGTGGAATATATTATTCAACGCAAAAATGGAATATGCTTTAAAGGAGGAAGAATGAAAAAGTATAATATTTCAGAAATCGGGTTGAATGACGAAGTTCTTGCCGTCGATAAAGAAGGCTCTATGATGGTAGGTAATTTATTTAGAAATGAGTCATCAGGTTCTTGGTCATGTATAGGGAGTTGTGGCGGTTATCTTCATAATATAGTGTCATTCATTCCAAAGTCTGAATTTACACCTAACAATCCAATAGAAAGCATTTAAACAGTTGTAACTATCATACTTATCCGGCCTGTATACCAAAATTCTGTCGGGCTTATCCCTGCAATACTGGACGCAGGCCGGAATGATACCCCGCCCTCATCACCGGAATGGTCAAACCTGACAATTTTTTCAATAGTCGAACCCTCATCAATAATTTTTAATTTATATTTTGTATTTGGAACAATATCAAGCATTTTTAATGCAATGACTGTACTTCTTTTTTGAAAGCCTAATCCGTCTTGACTTTCCAGAGTAATTTTTCTACCGACTTCATCAGGCCGGAGTGCTTCGTTGTGCCATATCCCATAATCTGCTGTGTCAGACTCATCTATAAGTATTGGATTATATTCAAACTCATCTATCCATAGCATATCATTATCCAGAGTAACGAGAATCTCATTATCTGTTTTTAAAATTTGTGTAGTCATTTAAACTCCAAAACATAGTACAATTGATAAAGTGTCCTATTCCGGTATCATAAAAAAAGATGATTGTAAAGTTAAAAATGGTTGACTTTTATAACAGATAAATGTATAAATATGATTATATTTTTCTACATAAAGGAATTTAAAAAATGCTAACAAGTTTATATGTGTCAGAAATATCAGGCGTTCAGCATAGAACAGTAGTGCTGCTTATAAAACGCCATGAAGCAATCATTCAGGAGTGCGGAAATGATAAAATGATTGAAAAAAAAAATTATTCAGGAGGTCGCCCGATTACATATTATCAGCTTAGTAATGTACAAGCTTACTTCGTAGTTATGTTAATGAAAAATTCATCAAAAGTTATATCTTTGAAAAAGGATATATGTGAAAGGCTGTCAAACAAAGATGTATAATGACATCAGGATTCTAAAAAGGAGACAAGTATGAATACGGAATTAACAGTTACAGAAATTCAATCGCAAATCATCAGGCTTGAAGGCAGGCCGGACGCAATGTTAGATAAAGACATTGCAGTTATTTACGGGACTGAAACCAAAAGAGTTAATGAAGCAGTCAAAAGAAACCCTGAACGGTTCCCGGAAGATTTTATATTCCAGATGACAAAGGATGAAGTTGGAATTCTAAGGTCGCAGGGTGCGACCTTTCAATGGTTACAAGATGTTAAATACCTTCCTCACGCCTTCACCCGTGAAGGCTGCAACATGCTTTCAGCCGTTCTTCATACAGACATTGCTATCAAGCGCTCAATTCAAATTATGCGGGCTTTTTCCGCCCTTGAACAAAGCGCCGAAATTCAGCATTATGAACCGAGTCAGATGGAAATTTTATTTGAATCCTTTTTAAAATTTAAAAAGGCAAAATTGAAGACATTGGAATATCAGGTTTCACAGGAAATCATTCAACAGCTTTCACAAGATTTTCAACCGACACAGCCACACCGCCAACCGGATTTACCAATACAGTACTCTGAAAAAGAGTTTGATATTATCCAATTGAGAAACAAGGATTTATCATTAAGTCAAATCGCCAAAAGAGTTTACGGGTATAGTAATGGGAACTCAGTTAAAAAAGTCTCTGCAATACTCAGGAAGCATAAGGTTTTCTTGCCTCAATCAGTAGCAAAAAAACTTGAGGATAAAGCAGGGCAACCGTTTAAACCGGTATCCCCAACTGAAGAATCCCTCATGAATGCAATTTATTGCAAGATATGTACAAAGAAGAAATTTTGCAAGATAAAACACTTGTCTAAGGCTTTTGACATTGATAGCAAAGAATACCCTGAACAGTGGCAATATGGATTTTCAGGGCAGCCGGTCTGTACAGAATTTGATTTAAATAGAAGGCGATAGTCTCATTCAACAGGAGACCGCAAATCTTCTGTTGAATGAATTAAAAGGAGTATAACTATGGATAGAGCCGGAACAATAACGAATATCGTTTGTCCTCATTGCGGATATAAGCACACTGATACGGATGCCGTTGACCTTGTTGCTTTTTCTCCTAAATTCACAGTTGTTTTGTGTATTATATGCAATAAAGCCATTACAGTTTGGAATAGTAAACGGTAAGACAGAAAGGAATAGATTCATGAAAGACTTGGATGTAACGGATAAAGTTGATTTTGGATATTCTAATAATGATTTTTTGTCTTTGTTAAAATGTGTTTGCGGACAAGAGTTTGAAGGTTGGTCTGATGCTATCTTAAGTTATGATAAAGATGATTATTTTATCTGTCCTTCCTGTAAACGAAAACTTTATTTTGATATAAAAATTACTATTTTTGAAGAGCGGTAAATCATGAAAATATTTACAATGAAAGTACAATATTCAGATGATATTTTTGAAATTACAGAAACTAACTTTTTACCTTGCTGTAAAAAAGTTCAGGAGGCTTGGGATTCAAGATTTATCGGTTTTGGCGATTTTGATAAAAACATGAATACAATAAATAATGTATGTATATATACATGCTCTGTTTACCCGGAAGTCGTTACACATGAAACAATGCCTATAACATTTTGTCCGTTTTGCGGTACAAAAATTGAAATTATTAAACCCGAAGATAGTCCTGCACAAGTAGTGATAAATCTGATTCATTAGTTTAAACACCAGCACTCTGAATATTATTCACACTACCTTTGCAGGACTACCTGACAGGAGGGCGTTAAACATCAAACTCCTCCAATTCTGGAAACATACGAGGCCCATTAGTATTGACAACATAGGAACCTGTAATATATACGTTTTGGGTAATGGAAACCTCATCACCGTTACCCATTGCGTAAGATATTCTGCCAGCTTGATCTTTAACTTGGACTTGACCATTCGCAAGAACGGCAATAACTTGAGCAGCCTTGACAGGCTGCTCTTTAATATCTTTTTTTGTAATTTTCTTTATTTCGTCAATCATTTTAGCCTCCTTCCGGGTTTATAAATTGAATAGCTTCTATTTCACACATAATAGAAGCTTCCCCAGGATAAATTCTAACTGATTTAACTTTCATTTCAGCATTTTGTAAAGCCATTCTTTCAGATGTTAATTTTATAAATTTTCCCGGTGCTATCCCCATTTTATACGGTGCTGTAAATTTATGATACTGAGTTAAATAAAAACTCCCCTGTTTTGGATCGTCAAAGAAACGCTTTCCTATGGATTTAGCCATAGTTACGCTGTTTATTAAATTAGATTGAATGGGGGGAGCTTCTCTTGTAGCATTTCCACGTTTACATATTATTTGTATTGGCATATATTTCCTTTATGGCGTTTCAATCATCTTTTGAAATGTTACTTTAAGTCCTAACTGTTCATATATTTTCCAAGTGCTACAATCCCACCCAAAATTTTCTTCTTTATATTTAACAAAATTATCAATTTCGATAGTTTCAAATCCATCCAATTCTGCTGTAAGAGAATATAAATTAAAGGTATTTCCAGACACATAAAACCCTGTTAAGCCGCCGTTTTGAGCAGGGAAAACTTGTTCTCCATTCCATTCCACAAGAGTCGGTGTAATATAATAATTATAGTTCGGGTCGGGGCCGTCATAATAAAAAACCAAAAATAAAGTAAAATCATATTGACATGGAAGGCCGCTAACATTGCTGAAATTATAATCCCCTCCCTCGGTAATAGATATTGCCCTTGTATCTGCATCAGTACCGCCAACAGCAGGGCCTGGGCCTGCTTTCCCCATAAGAAAAATATTTTTTGCAGGGCTAACAAACTCACTGTTAATATTAGACAAATAAAACAAATGATTCCCGTCTACATATTCATAGACAGTATCATCCAGTAAAGGAACATTATGCCGTAATAAAATTTCATGGCTCACGAGGCAGACCCTTGTGCTGTTATAGTTGTGTCAATTTGTTCCGCATATTCTGGATGTGTTACTTGAACACTCATACTAACCCCCACTTCAAAAGGTTCTGTTTCAAGATAACCGTTCTCATTTGTTACGCCTTGAGATATATCATTTATTGTAACAGAAGCGCCTGCAACTGGTTCACGAGGGTGCGGTGTATCTTTATCATAAACCCATATTTGCTGTGCTACAAAAACACCTGTACCACTGCTAAAAGTTCCCGAACCATCTTCATTAGTGCCACCGGAACCATCACCACCCTCTGCTTTATCTCTATCATTGTAAGGAGTGGGGCCATAAACTTTGACTTTATTATATTTAGGCATGGATAGCACACGGCTTGAAGGCGTTAAAAGATCAACAGCACCGTCATATTCAGCAGCTATTTGATAAGGAATAACTTCCTCTGTTTTGACAAAAAAAGGTTCAATAGAAACAAAACCGCCTGTATTATAAATTGACTCAATAATATTTAACGGCCTGATAACTGCCCCAATTGCATCAGCAAATTCTTTTAACATGTCAATGGGGTATTTTTCTTGTGCTGAAAACTGCCCCCGGTAAATAGGATAATTTTCAACAGTCAGATAAATTTTTGTAGAATAATCACGTCTATACAATTCAGGGGTATAATTGTCATAAATAAATTGAATAGAATCACCCACTGTTGTATGCCGGGCTTGCCAAGGGTTTGCTTCAATCGCATACGGAATTTCTGAGTCTGTTATTGAATCAGAAAAGCCCTCACCTAAAAAAGCATGTTCAGACCTTCCCCATATTTTGAAGATTTCTCCCTTATAAACATCTTCTCTTTCTTCAATTAAAAATTGGAATGTTTCACTTGATACGGACTCATCAGGGAGTATTTTATTGAATACAAATCTAATTTTTATGGTATTTTGTTCAATTAAAGGATTGCAAAATTCCCAAAATTCAGAACCTAAAACATTTGCTGAAAATTCAAAGCAATAATTATCTTCATTTAAATTAATTTCCCAGTCTTCTATTACATGAGAGGCAGGAACTAACCCTTTTAGAGCCGTACCATTTTCTGTTGTCCATTTTTTAAATAAAAAGATTTCAACATTATCTATCACTTCAAATTCTCCCGGCCTTAACGATATATCAAAGGTGTAATCATCTTGAGCAATTGTTTCATTAGTATCTGATTCTAATAATAATATATATGAATCGTATTCATCTTCAGGGATTACAGATTCAATTCTGTCATAATATGATTCTGAAATAATTTCAAATTCATCTTCAGGAACCACAGATTCAAGTCTATCATAATATGCTTCTGAAATAATTTCAAATTCATCTTTAGGAACCGCAGATTCAGTAATAGATAAGCCGCCGTCTCCTGCCGAAAAATCAAAGAATAATTCATCACCGGCGGGTTGTGTATATTCTGTCGAAAAATCAAAGAATAATTCATCACCGGCGGGCTGTGTATAAATAGCCATATATGTTATGTTTCTTTTGCTGTTACATTACCAAAAGATAAAATTTGCCCTGACTCTGTTGTATCATCCCCATATGCGAAAATATCAAAAGTATCATTATCGGCTAATAATGGATATGTAACAGAATCAAATTCAAAAGAACCATCAGTATTGCTTGTCTGTTCACCTACAAACCCTTTATTGGAATGTTTTTCAACTCTTACTGTTCTTTGAAGTGGCGTTGCTCCATCCTTTACAGTACCGGATAAAACATAAATGGATGTGTCTTCAAAATATCCACTTAAAAATCCTTCAGGAACAGAATAAATAAAATCTGAAGCTCCAAAATTAGCAGTCAATTGAGAGTCGCCGGCTAACCCTGCCACAATTGCATAAGTAACAGGAGAGTTAAGAGACATAGATTGATTTAAGCCTGTTGCCGGGTCTCCATCATTCCAAACTCCATTAATACCAAACCATATTTTATTATCATCAAAATCAATTGCAATATTTACAATATCATTTTCAAAATAAGCTGGGTGTCCTGGGCTGCCCCCCGTTCCGTAATAGACACCGGTAGACCTGTAAATAAAGGCATTAGGAATATTATACATATTACCAAGCGGCTGACTTATATCAACAACGCCTATATCTATATCTGTAAGATCACACTGTTTTTTTACTTCAATATAAATTTTGCCAGAAACAATACTTGTATTTAATACGCTTCTAATTGAAATAAAACCGCCACCAGCCCCCCTGGATACAGTTAAATTATTATTTGATAATACAATAGCATCTGAATATTTGTCATCGGGATTCCAGGAAGTATAAAGTTTTGCCATTTATCGCTTCATCCTATGCGTTGCTGTAACTGAAATAATTGTATTGCCTGGATTAATCAATTGTGCGAAAGGGAACCGACCGATTGACAATAATATACCTCCACCTGCAATATCCCCTTTTGTATCAGGAGCGGAACCGCCACCGACAATGGCAGTGCCATAAATAGTAATAGGCGATTCAGTTTCATTTGCAACTGAAAATTGAGCAGGATTAGCCGCATTAGTCGCCTCGCCGTTTAAAGTCCCTGCATTATCCCATAAAACCCTAGTTGCTTCAGTATATCCGGTATACTCAACAAAGCCAGGAGTGGTATACGCTTCAGTACCTAACGGCGTATAATTACTATCAAATAGCAATAAATAAAAATCTGTTATCGGAGTCCCTCCTGTTAATGATGCATCATTTAAATAATTCAAGCCTTCATCCGTGATAATATTCCGCTTGGGTGGCAATCGTTTTCCATTTATTTCAACACTATATATAAAGCCTGGTCTTGACATATTTTTCATGATACGCTCATTTTTGTTCCACGCCGGAGCGCTGTTTGGAGTTGACTTATGACATCTTTATCACCCGTAACCGGATACGCCTTGCCATTATATTGTAAATCAGTCTTGCCTAGATCCTTAACATCGCCAAAAAAATCTTTTGCTGTTATCGGTTTCGGTGTAACTGCTTTCTGTGTTTGTACTACATCCACACTTGCCATAACCCCGGCTGCTTTGGCTGCTATTCCATTTAACGCCTGATGTGCTGAACTGGTATCAATATTTAATACCGCCCCCGTCCGTAATGAATCATAGAACCCAGTTACGCCCTCACGGGCTGCTGTAATAGCTCCTGAAAATGACATTTTCCCGCTTCCAGAATCAGCAGTTAGATTTACATTAGAATCAATTTGAGCAGTAGCATTTGATTTAAAATCAGACATTAACGAATTAACATTATTTATTGTCTCAGTTAATGGCAGAGTAGGGCTTGCAGTGCCATAAAAATTAACATATGTATCAACAGGCTTTTTTAACTCATCCATATAGCCTTTATATTTTTCAGTTGCAGTTTTTGCTTGATCTGCAAGAGTTTCATAGTTTTGCAGGATTAACCCTTGAAAACGTGCATCCGCTTCCTGAAACGATTCCCACATTTTGATCTTTTCTTTTTCCAGTGTAGCAGCTTGGGTGGCTGCTTCTTGTGCAAGTTCCTGAAGCGCTAATTTTGCTGGATTGACATCAACATTAGGGGACATGGGTTCTTCAACAGTGGCTTTTATTTCCCCCATTGTATCAGAAATTTCAAATCCCATTTGTTCAAAAACCTGTTTAAACATTGAGGAAAATTGATCTATGGCATTCTGCATTGAAGACACAACTGCTTCAGTGTTTTGCAACTCTTTTCTGGCTGCATCCTGCTGTCCTGACAAAGCATCTCTCTGCCCTTCTAATGCAGTAGTCGCTCCTGCCCCGGCCTGCTCAACAAGTGCAATCGCCTGTGTTGTGGCTTCTTCCAATGAGACAACGACTTCTCCATTAGCGTCTGTAACTTCCTGAGCCAGTCCTTTTGCCAAGTCTTGAGCAGCCAGCATTAATTCTTTTGACTTTTCATAATTCCCCTGCTCAAGTGCCGCTTTTCCTTCGGCATAAAGCTCATCAACTCTGGCTCTGTCTGCCATCCAAACTTCATAATCGGACATCAAGCCCTGCTGTAACGTCCGAATCTGTTCTTCTGTATTAGCTCCAACCCCCAATATCTCCGCTTCAATGGCTGCTATCTGATTCCCGAAATCAGAAATAGACTGCGTAAGTGCTGAAATCATTTCTTCTCCATGACTAATAACATCTTGAGCCATAGTCATGGCAGCCGCACCCCCATCTTGCATTATAGAAGCAAAGTCAGCCCCGTACTGAGTAGAACGCCCGGACAAGTCAGTCATAAGTGTATCAAAAGCAGATTGAACATATCCCAACCCGTCATCAAGCGTCTGGCTGTCTACGTCAAAGCCTACAACTCCCCGTATTTCAGCATCAGCAACTTTAGTTTTCATTGCTTCAAAATCTTCTGTGATTTGCTGAATACCCTCATGGAACGGAACCGGCCCTGCCCCTGAATCCGCATTAATATCTATTGTAGGAACCTGAACAGGCGACCCGGCTGCGACTGTGAATTGCTCAAAAAGGGATTTGCTTTCATGAATCCCTTCTTTGGCTTGTTGTGTATTAACTTTTAATGTAGATTCTTTCCCATCAACAGTATCAAGTGTTTTTTTAGCTTCAGTTCCAACCTCTTTTAAATTTTGAGAAACATTTTTATAAGCTGAAATCCTTACAGTTTCAAGCTCCTGTTCTGCTGCAATTTTTTCAGCTACCGCATTTTTATAATCAGCAGTTTCCTGTTTTCCGGCTTCAGCTAATTCAGAAACGGCTTTTTTAGCCATATCAAGCTTGAATGTGTAAAATTCTTTTTCAGCATCTATCTTTCTATAAGCAGCCGTCTCTGCGGAAATAACCCCGGCCTCAAGCCATTGCTCAGTTTTTGCAAGTTCCGCATCCATTTGAGCTTTTCTTAAACCGAGTTCAGCATCCTCAAGGGCTTTTATTTGTTGCTGTTTATTTCTGTTTACCTCGACAATTTTATCGCTTAAATTTTGTTCTGCTTTAAGCTTATTTTCAAGAGAGTCAATATATTTTGTTGAATCTGTATCATAAACTTTTGCAGCGTCCGCAAAATTTACCCTTGCCCTATCTGCAATTTTCTTATAAAAATCAATGGTTTCTTTTTCTTTTAGTTCATTAGCTTTTTTATATGAAATAGCTCCTTTGGATTCAAGCTTCTCAATCTCTTTTATTTTTGACTCATAGATTAATTTTTCCTGCTTATTTCGAGACTCTACACTTTTAAGATAATTCTTAACACTCTCTTTCTGTATAGACTCAATTGCTTTCGCTGCTGCTTTTTCAGTAGTTTCTGAAATCTTTACTTTTTCAGCTTCGTATTGTTTTATAATTTCATTTTTTTGTTGTGAAAATTGTCCTTGATTAACTACTTCCCTTTCAAGTTGATCTTGTAAAATCCGTAACTTTTCATCCCTGATACTTTCTGCAATGGCGATCTCATCTGCCGCAGTACTCTGGATATTTTCAGCAGCAGCTTTGCGGAATCCAATAATTTTATTTTCAGATTCAGAAATAATTTTCTGTTTTTCAGCCTGAAGTTTTTCTAATTCAGCCGTTTCTGTTTTGCCGGAATCCCTATAAGCTTTTTCAGCATCAGACAGGGCTTTTCTGCGGGCTGCCATTTCTTCAGTTATTTGCTTTTCAGTAAGATCGTTAATTAATTTTAAATGATTCTCATGTACTTTACTTGCCTGATCTATTGCAGACTGATAGCTTTCACCATAGGCTTGCATTTCCTGTTGAACTGATATAAGAGCAGATTTAACTGCGTTAAGTTTCTCTTTTGCATCTTCAATTAGGATAGCCATTTCCCGACTTCCATCGTTTGTGGCTTCTAATTGTGTAATATATGAACTCCAATATGTTTTTGATCTATTCAACTCATCATTAAGTGTTTTTAACGATTGAATTGATTCTGAAGCAATATCAGCAGGAAGCTTTACATTTTTAAATTCAGCATACTTATTAATGACTTTATCAGTAATCGCTATTAAATTTTCTAATTCTGCCTGATTTTTTTTGCTTGTTCCAGATAAAACATTCCTTACAGCATTAAATGAAATTACAGCGGCATCAGCTACTTTGTCAAAGTTAGCAATCAAAGTGCCTAATGCCACGCCGATAGCAGCCGGAACAAGGAAAAACCCCCATACCGTACTCATTACCGCCTGCATCCCCATTGCAGCCGTGCGGAGAATACCGAACTCCATTGTCAATCTTTGGATTCGTGCAATAGAAGTGCCTAAAATATCAGCATAAAAAACTTTGCGTAACATATCCATTGCAGCAGTTGTTAGACTGATAGCTCCATTCATCAACTCGATAGATTTAGAAGTCGTGAAAGCAGCAGCTCCAAAAGCTACTACATACGGTGTTATTTCAATAAGTTGTTTTATTACAGGTGAAAAAATATCCAGCAATTCTAATAAAATTTTAGAAAAAGAAACTATCTGATTATACGTTTCTTTAAGTGCTGTTACAAATAAATCTCTCCATTTATTAAGAGAACCATCTGTATTTAAAGCCTTTATTGTTTCTGTGAGATTTCTAAATTCAGCAGTAAGGAATTGAACAAAGCTTATAGCACCGCTTTCAAGCCCTTTCCCAAAAGCAATTTGAAGACCTTCCCATGCAGATTTTAAAGCCCTGATAGAACCGCCGAGACCGGCCTCCATTTCAGTTGCAGCTTTCTTTGCTGTTCCGGCTGCGGATTTGAGTGTTTGTTCTAAATTTTCAATAGATATTGAACTTTTAGCAGCAGCAAGGGCAGATGTTGCTGTAAACTTGCCAAAAATTTCAGTTGACTGAGCAAGATCAATCTGGGATTTACCCATATCTTTTAATATAGGAATTAAACCTCGAAATTTCCCTTCTTGATCTGTTAATTCTATTCCTAAATCAGAAAGCTGTTTTTTTGCTCTGGCAGTGGGAGACTGTAATGCCATAAGCATACGCTTGACTGCATTACCCGCTTCCGCCCCTCGAATACCTTTATTACCAAGCCCACCCAAAACAGAAACAACCTTTTCCAATGACATGTTTGAACCGTCTGCTGCGGGGCCTGCAATCTTCATTGCTTCCCCTAATTCTATTACACTTGTAGTTGCGGAAAAAGCAGTTTTTGTAAGAACATCGTTTACCCTTCCTAAATCTTCAATGGGGAGACTCATGCCGGATAAAACATTTGTGGCAATATCAGAAGCTTGCCCTAAGTCCATCATGTTAGCTGCTGCCAGTTCTAACACGCCGTCAATGGCTTCCATAGACTGCCCTACATCAAAGCCAGCCATTGATAAAAACTGCATTCCCTCTGCTGCCTGTGTAGCAGAATAACGAGTTTCAGAGCCTAAAGCCTCGGCTTTAGCCGTCATGAGCGCAAGTTGATCTCCGGTAGCTCCCGCAATAGCGCCCACGCTCCGCATCTGGTCATCAAAACTTGCAAATGTAGAAATGACTTGATTTAAACCCGCTCCCACTCCGATAGTCGCAAGCCCGCTTTTCAGATTAAACAAGGAATCTGAAACATTATTAGCAGCGCCCTGAATGCCGGTTAAACCTTTTTTTACGGAATCCAATCCGGCTTTAGTTGCATTTTTGAGAGCTATTATAATTTCAATTTTTGATGACATAAATTTTTAATTACCGAGCGAATTTAAAGTATTAGCGAGTCTTTTCCATTCCCCTAATCCATTATCATTATCTGTCTTCTTTTCATTTTCAGGATTAAGGAACTCATTCAATTTCTTTTCATCAGCAAAAGCCATATTTATAGCAACGGCAATATCTCTTTGATATTGCCGTTGTGATTCTATCAGTTCATTTATTGCTATTTCGGAGAAGTGCCATCCGTAATCCCAGGCTTCTGAGTGTCCGTTTCTGATAAGTTTTGCAACGATCTTGCATAACCCATCATAAACCCCTCCCATCCCAAGTTTGTCATCCTTCCCAGATTTTCTTTGACTTTCAACAGCTTGATTGTTTGCAAAAAAAAAGGGTTTATAGACTTGAACATTTCCCAGACTTGAGCGGTTTCGGAATGCGAAAAGTCTTCAAAATCTTCAATCGGAATATTTGAAACCCATTCTAAAATCTTTTTCAAATTTTGAGAAAAAAAGGCAGTCAATGAATCGAAGCTGTTTATGTCTTCCATTTCTTTTATCATCAAGATAATTTGTTTGGAATGGCTGTTTTTCAACTCCTTAATTGTGTACTCTTTTCTGCCTTCAATCTTTAAAATCTTTGCAATACGAGCCATATACACCCCTTTTATTTAGATATTATAATAAATCAATTTTTCCATAAGGATAGGTGGGGTTGGCAGTGGCATTGCTTATAATTGTTCCCTCAAACGCCATTGACAAAACATCACCATCGGAAATAAAAGCCAGTTCACCTGCAGGTTTGAGTGATACATGGACATCCTTCCATAGTGGCTGATAGCCAGATGGATTAGCACCCAAAAAGACCATCTTGCCTTCAATAGCTGTTCTTGTGAACATTGAAACGCTTTCATAATCTTTTGCTGCCACATCAAAAGTTGCTGTTACTGTTGTATCATCCGCAATTGTGGAGTCGGCGGGGATGAAAATGTAACCCATTTTACTATAAACAATGAAATCCGTATTTTCTGAATATGTCGGAATTGTTACATCCGATATATCTCTATATCCAGTGTCAAAATACTGGAATTTTTTTGATGTAAACTCAAAAGTTGTATCTATCCCCGAAGCCTGTGAAACTGATGTTTGATTTCCCATTGTGTTTAAACCAAAATTCCTGGCTGTCATATTATTAACAACAAATGAAATTTTGGGAGCTACCGAAATAACTTGATCTAATTCAAGTTTTTTCAAGCCTTCCATACTGGAATAAACCTGGAGCGATTCAATTTCAAACGAAGTTGATAACTCCGGTACGTTTCCGAATGGGATTAAACCGGTATAAGAGCCATCCACTTTTTCATCAAAAAGTAATTCTCCTTTACCTAACGCAAAATTTGTCTTTGATAATTCAGTGCCTCCAGCCATTTTTATATCCCCTTTGTATCATGATAATAGTTTACTGTAATAATAAGATAAAAGCCTATATACGGACTTTCTACCCCGTCTTCAATATCCGGCTCTAAATTAGTTAAAACTGCCAAGCCGCCCCGTGTTTGATCTTTATATAATTCTCTCCATAACTCATCTAAATAAAATGAAATCCATTTATCAGGGCTTGTTTTATGTTGAGCAAAAAATGATAATACAATTTGAAGATTTGAATTAATCTTAAAATCATTATCACCCATTTTATCGCCTAAAGTTTTTTCAGGCTTAGGAAGTCCGGCTGTTATGCCTATTCTCGGTAATTGCGTTGATGGAATTTTTTTTAATATAGTAGGGGTTGCCGGGTGGGAGCGCTCAACAGATTTTACATTCTCAATATTTTGAACTGTATCAATAACATTTTGGATTATCTGTTCTCTTATTGAGTCATGAGCCATTTTTTTACAGTCCTGTTTAATTGTTCCACGTAGAACATTTTATTTCAAAGCCTTTTTTATATCAGTTTCAGCAATACGCAGCATTCCTTTTTCATCTTTATCATTAAATTCAAAGAAATTCCTTATTTTGTTATTTACATAGGCTTTAAGACTTTCTTGTGGATTCAAAAAGAATAAATGAGCTTCATCTTTTTCAAGATAAAAAGATAAACTGCCAAGCATCCTGCCTGTTTTAAATAAATCAGGTTTTTTACTTGGCAAACCAAGCTTTGAACGGGTCTGCTTATATGCTTCAGTATATGGCTTAAATGGTCTGTTTAAATAGTCTTTTCCAGAAGATGTTCTGGAAAGTATTTTGGTTTTCCCATATGCTGCCATTTTTGACAAAGTACGCTCTGAATCAAAAATGTTTATCGGGTCAAGCTTTTTAAATAATTCATCAAGCCCCTTGATTTTTACAGGTTTAGCCATACATCCTTGCCTTTTCCTTTTCAACAGCAGCAGCATTTTTAGCTGTCATCAAGTCTGGCTTTTCATCAAAAATAGACTGAACTTCAATCTTGCCCTCTTTGATCCATTCCGGATCAACAGCATGAAATGAATGCCTGCATCTGAAACCACCCCGATTTGTCCAAACATCACCGGATTGACCTCGCCAACTCATATTATTCCAGGAGTCGATTTGAGATTCTGAAAAAACCAATCCAGCACGGGCAGCACAAAACGGTCTTGTATTAAACTGGATATTCCCCATATATAAGAAATAGTTTAATCCGGCTTTTTTTGCGGTACGCTTCTGAACAGTCGAATAATAAGACATTAAGCTATCATGTGCATATCTTGAGGCATAAGACGCTAAAGACGTGCCTGTAACCGTCTCAAGCCCTATAAGAGCGCCCTTCATTTCGCCTACAAGAGACGCAAAGTCAGAACCTAATGCCACACCGTTATATAAACTTTGCGATAATTCGTTTAATGCTTTATTTCCCAATTGATTAAAGGAATTATAAGCAGTTGTTTGTAATTCTGAAAAAATCTTTGAATCAACATTGGTAAAGCTTACCGGAACTTCAAGTGCTGCAAACTCCGCTTGAATGGCAGAAATGACTTTTGAATATTCATTAGTAATTGACTGCATCGCCGTATTATATTCAGTGTTCATAAGCCTTATCATTCCCTTATGAACTTTTGTAGCTTGAGCAATCTTAAATTTAGCTTTCCCCTTTGGGTATTCCGCCTGATAAAGATTTAGAATATTCTTTTCAAGCTTTTTTATTGACTTAACGATATTTGCATCGTTTGTTTTTAATAAGCTGTCAATTTTATCTTCAGTAGCTTGAAAAATGTCATTGATTTCTGCCATTGTTTTAAAGCCTTGTGGTTCCCGGTTTTTCTATATGCAAGACTTCAACCGTGCCTTCATCAGTTTCAAAATAAGAAACCCGAATAGGTGTTTCAGAAGATGTATTTTTTATAATTGATCTAATATCATCAGCTTCAATTTTAGGTTTTTTTGAATACTCAACCCGATAAGTAAAAGCATCCTCTGTTATCCGAACAAAATCTTTATTGACAGGATTCAGAACCTTATCAAGCCAATCAAGCAACCGGCTTCTTACTTCTTCTTTACTACCTGTTTTCAAATCAATTCCCATTTTTTTCACCAAACCGTTACGCTCTGCATTGCAGAGCGTACCTTGTTAGACTTAACGATATTTGCATCGTTTGTTTTAATAAGCTGTCAATCTTATCTTCAGTAGCTTGAAATATATCATTAATTTCTGCAATTGTTTTAAAACCTTACAAGTTTTCTGCCATTATTTTTATCAGCATAAATTGTTACCCCCGGAACAAAAGTAACCGCCTCGGCAACATTTTCCCCCTGTTGAGTTGTTACTTGAACAACACAGCCCACACCAGGTATTTCACAAGCTTTTGTAGATTTCATCCAGCCCTCTGTTTTTGAACTGGCTTTACAGAGAAGCCGAAACATATCACCGTTACCTACAACTTCCATATCTTTCACATTGTCCTTTGCCGCCGATACTGTTGAATTATGCAATGTTTTTTTAGTCATTTTTAAATCCTCCTTTTTTACCAAACCGTTACGCTCTGCAATGCAGGGCGTACCTTATTAGAAATTATTCGTTTTTCATTATCAGTATCGATAACCCCGGATTCATCCAGATCATAATCAATTCCGATTTCAAGTATTCTGGCTAACTCATTACGATATGCTTCTAAAAAATAATCCCTTTGCCGTTCAAAAGTGTTTTCCGTTTCGGAATCCCCTGCCTGATAACGATATATTAAAAATAAAGTTTGATATGCAGCCAAGTCCCGGAATAATGCCGGAAAAGTACATTCAATTTTTTTCCAGTTATCCGTATCTGTAAAGTCTGTATCAGTAAGATAATTTATTGATAAATCTGAATTTATTTTTTCATAAATAATTCCTTTTTTATCAACTCGTTCTCCTATCGACACAACTGAAACTCTTTGTTTATAATCGTAATCAAAAGAATAGGGTAAGAGCCGGGCGTTAAATGGGTCTGTTCCTGAATACCATAATGAAACTAAATCCATTTCGATATTCTGCCCGGCCATTTTTTGAAAATCTTCCGGCTGTAAAGAGTCAATTGTCAAATTTGACAATGCTGACTCTCTTATTTTTTCTATATCGGAATCATTACAATATCTCATGATTATCTCGGCAGGTAATGCGGATAAATTTCCACTTTCCCGGTTGCGGCTATATCATCATTTGTAATAGTTGCTTTTATATACGTCTCAGCATTGGAGGGGATTACAAAACGTCCTAATTCTGTTCCGATAGCTACTGAAGTAGCACCGGCTGCTGTAACTGTATACAATGTATGCAAGTCTGTATACGCATCAGCATCACCGTCATCAGAGCTTTGCTGAAGTTTGATAGTCATAACTTTTGTGTCTGCCAGATCAAGCTTTACAGAGCCAACGACTGCAACGACTTCAATACCTCCCATAGTCCCGGAAAGTTTTAACCCTCCGCCGTTCCCGTCTGCTGTATCATTTTGAGGCACTGTCTGATCTTTTGCAAGATAACCGTCATAATCCTTAACAGTATGATTATACATAATAAAAACTCCTTAGATAGCCACATCCACTTCAGTGCCGTTTGCAAAGTTGTATGAAGTCAAAATGGGGATGTCATTCCACATCTCAATCATGTTATTGATATTTTTATCATTCGGAACTGTTGTCATTTTAGCATTTTTCAGCTTATACAACATGCTTTTGACCGCTGGATGACACATTATATAAGTAGAACCGGATGTTCCCCTCGCCATTTCAATAAGTTCATCCAGCTGATCTGCTGTGGGCTGTTTTGTTTTCTTAACATTGACAATTGCTGATACAGTTTTCGGGTTGGCTATCTGAAAGCCAAAATACCCTTTAAGCCTCATTCCGTAAACATTAATACCATCTTCGTTTTTATACAAAGCCCCGCTATTCAGAGCCATAGCGTCAAGAGTCGCTCCGTTTTTGAATCCATCCGGGCTGTAAAGTCCTGTCGTTTCTCCTGATACAAATCTTACGCATAAAATTGTGTAGTTTGCATCACCTGCGGCGTCCGCTGGTTCAATCACATTCCCAGTTGCAATAGCATACGCCCGGATTGTATCGTGTAAAATAGCACTTTCAGCACTTTGACCGGATTTTCTCAGTACGGCTGGCATTTTAGTTGCAAAATACTTTGCAGCACCGCCAAACATTTTCGCTTTATCTTCCCCTACTTCGATTTGCCCCCCCATAACCTGCAAACTAAACTGTTTCAATTCTGACTCCGCAGAAACAGTGGGAAGGGGAGCATCCATCTCGACAAAAGATGCTCCTTTAACATCTTTTATTTCTTCATAAGCATTCCAAAGCCCGTGCGATGCTTTTTCAAAAGGAAACATCGCTAAAAGCGGTGCATTTTCTGTTAAATAATCAACCTGATGAGGCTGCTTTTTTGCGTATAAATTAGAAAGTTCTGGTAATGTTGCCATATTTTTTCCTATTAAGAACCGTCAAAGCCGAGTCCGCTTATCCACTCCTCAGTTGAAACGGCTCCCTCTTTTGTAGGCGTTCCGTGTCCTCCTGTACTGCCAGCACCGCCGGGAATTTCTTTTGAAATCCCGTCTTTAAATGTGTCTGTTTCATACAGCACTTTTAAACATGTTTCCATGTCAGCCGGTTCGCCTGCATTTTCTGTATTTGTAGAAATAATCTTTCTGTCAGAGTTCCAGTGATACCCGACCATTTTACCGGTTTCAGGGTCTCTTTTAAACCTGTCGCCAAAATATCCCATTCCGGCACGAAGGTTTCCCAGGGTTGTTTTTGATTTCAAAACGCCTGACTGCAAAGAATTTGCGATAGCACGCTCTTTCATCCCCTGCTCAATTTCATATTCAAGAGTGTCAGATTTCTTTTTATATTTTTCAACTTGAGATTTATACGTCTCTGAAGTCTCTTTTATTTTAGACTCGTAAGATTCCGCAAACTCACGGCGGATTTTTTCTTTCAGAGCGTCAACCTGGTCTGCCTTCAAAAAATCCCCATCTTTCAGATTCTTAACAGTTTCAAGGGCTTTCAAGGCTTGTTCCGGGTCGTCAAGGTCTTTATATTGCGTTTTGAATTGTTCAAAAGCTTCCTGTACTTCTTTGGCTTTAAGCCTGTGGTTCATTGACTCTTTATTTAATTCAGAAATTTTCTTGAAATAAGCTTCAGGATTTACAGCTTTTTCTGTTTTGTCGGTTTCGTCTATCCAGACGGGATTACCCGACTCATCCTTTACAAAATTTCCGTTGTCATCAAAATTCCAGGGCATCTCGCCCTCCCTTTTTAAAAGTGTGTTAGGCATCACGCCTTTTTAAATTAAAGTGTATTAGTACAATGTGTAAAGTGTACTATACAATAAAATACCATGTCAAGCTTTTTATTGACTTAATTATATTTTTTTGGTAATAATTATAAAGAAAGGAGAAAGTATGAGTAATAATTTTCAGATTGAATTAGATAAAGATCAAAAAGAAATAAAAATAAAGATTTTTGCAACAGGTTATGTTTTTAACAATCTCTTTGAAAGGTTTGAACCAGCACCTTTAAAAAATTTAATCTTTGAAAAGAATATATCTTTTCCAGAGAAAAATAATCAGGCAGATAAGCGATTTATTTTTGAGATTGAACCGGTTACAGATTTTGATGACCAGATGCGGAATACTGAGGCAGTTAGGGATGAAATTACACAAATAATTGATAAAATCAAAACTTTGGCTTCTCAAACTCGTTTACCTGTTAAACAGGTTGCAGAGGATGTAGAATTATTATTAAGGGTTGGTTTTAGCATAGACAAATCTATATCAATACTTTCCGACATGTACACAAAAGATATAGATAGCGTAAGTAGTTGGTCTGGTATAGCTATAACTGAAATAAGGAGGCATGATGACAATTCATGATGATTCAAATTGTACCGTACCAAACAGAGATAGGGTAAAACATTGGTTTGATATAGCCATAACCAAAAATGTCAAAGAAAATCCTGAAAACAAGTTTTCTTTGACAAATATACATTTGCCAAAACATGTATTATCAAAGGAGAAAATATGACACTTTTAGAGAAACAGGCGATAAGACTCCCACTTATTAATCCGTTTGTACCCAAAAAAGCAGATTGCTTAATCTGTTTGGCTCAAGCCGGAAAAAAAGGCAGGAAAGCGGGGTTTACATTCAGAACACAACTTTTAAAATCATTTTCAAAACAGAAAGATTTAAAAACTGGCTGTCATAAAAAAATGTGTCTACCAAGATTTGAGATTTTAAAAGCTTCTGAAATTGCAGAAGCTTTAGTAAGAACAAGCATTATTGAGAGGTTTCGTTTTGGATATTCTCATCCAGGCCAATTTTAAAATTGTCAATTTCATCATTAATAATTGATATTGTAGACAAATCCAAAGTCTTTAAAGTCCCAATGTTTACAATCTTTTTAGATAATTCTTTTTGAGCAGTTGGGGAGGCTTGCAGTAATGACTGCTCAACAAGAATATCGTCCATAGAAGAAATCATGCTCTCAATATCGAAATCCCCATCATGTCCTATGGATATTTCTTGAAATTCATCAAGCCGATTTAACCATAATAACCAATACCTGAAAACATTTCTTCTTGCCTCTAACTCATTAGAAACCATCCGTGCCAAGCTTCCCTCTAAATATCTGAATGACTGTTTTAAACTCTCACCGCTCCTGGCTTCATTGCTTGTTGATTGCAGAATCGCCCCCAGATTAGCCATTAAGTAAATTTCACGCCGCTTATCATCTGTTGAGGCTAAAATGGGCTGTATTGCACTCCAAGCCTCTGAAGAAATCCATCTATGAATGCCTTTTGTTTCAGGAGTTTCCGTTAAAAGCTGATTCACGCCCTTTTCCATTGTCTGCTCACTAAGGGTTGGGTCATCCCTATCAGCAGCCATTACCAGCGCCGGGAATGCAGCATTAAACAAAACTTTTTCAGATTTTAATCCATCCTTTATAAGAGACACGTCTATATCTGCGATACCCCTGACACTTGATTTTGTTTCCAGAGTTCCGGGCTTTTTGTCATTGATAAAAAGGAAAAAAGGGATAACACCCAATTTATTAATATCATTCCCGGCATTTAACTGTTCCGCTTCTTCATCATCTTCAATGGGAATTGAATATTTTTCTATTTTTTCCGGTGTTAAAATAATTACTCTATCAGGATTATATTCCCTCAATTTTACTTTACTAAAAAAGGGTCTATTTGTTTGCGGATTTCTGCTTATCTGCATTTCCAAAATATTAACAGGGTCATAGCTCGATAAATAAGGATAAATCCCTAAATCTTTTTGAGCCTGAAGATTGCCTTCTCCCGTTGGTTCAACAGGCATGTCAACTACTATTCCGATATGCCCCATATAAGAAACTACTTCCCGGCGTTCATTGAACCAAAGATTAAAATCAGTTCCGTATAAATCGCAATCCTGCATAAAGTTTTGAAACATTTCGTCATCTGAAAGTTTGCCATAATCGTTTATAAATTTTGAATTTGCGATAAAGCCAGTTAATATTTTATTTATCCGGCTTGTGTATTCATATCCATACACAGCGCCGTTCTTTTTATACTGTTCAGGCTCTTTAAATCCTTCCAATATCCCATATTCAACAAGGGCTTTCGCACCATCATACGCAGCCTGTAAATATTGCCAAGTGTCAATATGACTATCATAATAAGAATCTGTTGCTAAAAGTTGTTCTTTATTCATATCAAATCCTTGATAAACTCTGGATTATCTCTTATTAATGCAAGAAATGAATTGCCTAACACTGATACAAGTTGCTCATTGGCTGATTCATTATGGAATCCATTAAAATTAAGTATCAGATGAACTATTTCATGTAAAATTGTTGAATCTATTGCAGATTTTACCATTGCAGAATGAACTAAAATTTTGCACTGCTTTTCAGAACATTGACCCATGCCTCCATTGGCCCATTCTTTTGGGTCATTACATACTATTTCAATATCTTGTCCACATAACCTGATAGTTTTATCATTCAAAACCTTATTCATATCAAAAGCCTTTCTGCTTTCGCTTCCGGTATTTCACACCCCTGTTTTTCCAGTTGAGATATTGAGTCATACTGTCAATCTGATCGTCATGGGCTGCATTGGGGAATGCTTCTAATTCAGATTCAAATTCTAAAAGCCATGTTGCGCTCTCAGGCAGCCATACCGCACCGCTTTCAAGCGTGGGCGTTTCAGCATCCGCACGGAGAACAGAGTCAAGTCTGTAAGCTTTATTGCCTTTTGGCTCAATGGCAATAGCTTTTACTTTATATTTTAAATCCTGAATTAGTGTAGTTCCGCTTCCCTTGTCTTCAATAAGTGTAGCAGCAGGTTTGTATTTATCGAATAACATTTGCACTGCCCGCTTTAATTCAGGATATTCAAGCTTTTTTCTGAATACATCAATAAGAAATATCCGCCCATCTGCCAGTTCCCCCCACGTAGTACAGACAGAATAATCGTTTATCTCTTTAACTTTTTGCGCTGTATCCCATGATTGAATTATTCTATTGAATTTGACAGGCAAGGCTTTATATCTTGAACTTTTAAACCATGCAAGCTTTATCATTCCGCCGCCACGAGGGGAGGGGCGTTGCTGCTTTTGTCCTGCGACTCCGTAAGAACCAAGCCGCTTATTTATTTCAGCAATTTCAGAAGCTCCAAACCTGTCAGGCCATAAGAGTTCACCTTCATTCCGCTTATCTACAAAGCCTAAAGATGTATGACTTATGAAGGGGTGATTGCTTTCATATCTTTCAGGCAGCATAAGATGTTCCCACCCGGTTTCATTTTCCAGGACATGCCCTACTAAATCCCTTTTATGAGTCCGTTGCATTATGATAACGATAGCGCCCGTTTTCGGATGATTTAGACGGGTTCCTAATACTGAATCCCACCACAATAAAACAGACTCCCTCTTAATTTCTGATTCTATATCTTTAATATTATGAGGGTCGTCAATAACTATCGCGTCTCCGCCTTCCCCTGTCGCCACACCGCCAATTGAGGAACATATCCGGCAGCCGTTTTTATCATTCTCAAATTTTATTTTGGTGTTTTGGTCTCCCATTAACTGGAAACCATCGCCAAAGAATTTTTGATATTTATCAGACTCGATTAACCGTCTGCATTTTATTGAGTCTCTAATGCTAAGGGCATGAGCGTATGAAAAATAAAGCCATTGCCGGGCTGGTCTGTTTATCCAATCCCATGCAGGCCAAAATACGCAAGTGGACAGGCTTTTTTGATGTCTCGGCGGTACGTTAATAATTAACCGCCTGATTTTGCTTTCTGACACGGCTTGTAAATGTTCACAAATAGCGTCAATATGCCAGTTATGAATATAGTCAGATGGGTCTACCGTATTCCAGAAATGCCTGATAAAATATGATAAGGATGTCTGGCATCTGAATTTTTGTAGATCATCCAGGCGTGTCATTAGTACCTTTTTTCAATAACATTTCAAGCTGTTCAAGTTCTTCAGGCGTATACTTTGAATAATCTATATCTGTTTTCTGCGTTACTTCCTGCTTAATTTCCTGCTTATCAGACATGCCAAGAAAATTCTTAGCGTGAAATATCCATACAGCCGGGACTTCCTGAGCCATTTGAAAGCCTGTCCGCCTGAGTGAAATCTTGCCTTTTCCCCTTTTTTGTTTAAAAATTTCGGAAAAACCTTTATTATACGTGCGTTTACACCAAGACTCAAGCGTTTTATCATCGCAGCAGAACCAATCGCACATCTCAAGTTTTGTGCATTGAATCATGCAAAGTTTTTCAAATTCATCTTTATCAATTACTTTATACGGTCTACCGTTTTTTTTAGGTGTTTCTGGCATAATTATATCTTTTCTGCCTTAATTCCGGCATAATCTTCAAAGCGTTTAATTATTATATCACAATATTCCGGGTGCTGATTATAATTGCCTGGGTACTCTTGAATATCTGAAATTTTATATTTTTTTAGTTTCATTCAATATCTTTCCAAACTTTTCTCTCTGGATATTATACTCAAGCTGTTTAAGCTTCATTCTTTTTTCATTGTCAACTATATCATCCCCTACGATTAACCGGCCTTGCTGACACATAATTTCAACTTCTGCGATCTTTTCCGCAACCTGCCCCAAACTCACTTTATTATCTCTCAAGTGAAAAACTTTAACAGATAACTCATTACAAGCCTCTGCAATTTTGAGAATCTGTTTATCTTCTCCATAATGTTTTAAAGTTTTTTCATAAATCGTTTTGTCCATACTATTTTGGTAATTCCCTTTTTCTTATTTTATCCCAGTCAGAAAATCTGAAAATCTCACGAGCGTGTTTATTGTTTTTACAGGGATGCAATACATAAACACCGCTTTTATTTTTATTGAGACTAAACACATATTTTTCAATAATAACAGTTGTCCATTTGCCTTTGGCTGGATTTAATAACTGGCATGTGTCCGGGGTGTTTGGGTCTCTATCTTCATCAAAGCGCCTGTTCCGGTAGATTGAAAATGCTGTAATGAAATCCCCTATTTCTTTTTTAAAAAATGCAACAGATACAGGAATTAATACTAATGAGAATATAAAATGTTTAAGTTCCATAAAATAATAATCTTTGTTTTGCTGTTGAATAATTAGTTATTAAAATTTCATTATTACGATTCCTTAAAGATTTACGCTCAATAACATGATTCACTTTTAAGCCGGAAGATTTAGCCATATCAACAATGATAGGATTCTCAAATTCAGAAATGGCAAAACGCAAGCCGGAATCCATACATATCTGGAATAAGTCTTCAGTATCCTGCAATTTCCATTCTGAATTATAATTTGATGTAGTGTTTAAATACGGCGGGTCGCAGTATAGGAAAGCGTTTTGAATATTCTTTATTTCTATTTTCTTTAAAACTTCTCTGAAATCATAATTCAAAAACTGAACATTCTGGATTTTCCTAAAAACTTCTTCAATATTATTGAGTAAGATTTTTTTAGATTTCACCATGCCAAAACGAAGCGCTTCTGATACACCCATATACCCAAAATTACTTAAAAACAAAAACCTGACTGCCTTCATAACCGCTTCAGATTCTTTATTATGCCTCCAATGCTGAAACAATCCATTATGAACAGGCATAATCTGAAGCTGTTTAATCAATTCATCTTTATCATTTTTAAGTACCTGATACAGATTAAATATTTCATTCTCAATATCATTTGCAAATACATAATTACAGCGCTTTATCATTGCAAAGGATACGGACCCTGTTCCCATGAACATATCAATAAAAGTTTTGCATTCCGGGAATAAAGGAAGCAAATGCGGTAATATTTTCTTTTTGTTTCCAAGTCTTCTAAGCATTTACATCCCCATCGAATTTTTTTCGCTTTTCAAACTCCTGTTGTTTGCCATTATTCCAGCTTTGCACGGGTCGCATATACCCAACTACTCTGCTGTATATTTCACATTTTTGCTTTAAAGCAGGCTCTAATTCATAGCATTTTTGGCATTTAATGTTTTTTGTATACAAAGCCCCGCCTGAAATTTTAAACCCATCTATCAGCCTCTCAATTGTTACAGTTGTATCTTTACCGCAATCATGGCATTCACCCACAAAATCAAAAAATTTAACATCTGGGTGTTCTTGAAACAAATTTTCTATATCGTTATGATTCATTTAAACTTGCCTTTCCGTATAAAGCAAATCAGCGTCAAGAGACGTGCCACCAGCCCCGGAATAGCCTATAATATCCATATCTATCTCAGGAATCTTTACTCTTATATAAGCATTGGGAGGCACAAGTATTGACGCTAAACCTGTCTCAGGGTTAAATGACATAGCTTCTTTATTAACATAATAAGCTTTTCCATCCGCAGTTGTATATTCTAACAGTTGACATGACGGAGTTGCACTTGCAAGTATTGAATCATCTTTGTTTCTGCAATATTTATAAATCAAAACTACTGCTGTATTTTCAGGGGGGAGAGGTATCGCAGGGGTATCTGCAGGATCAAGGCTATCAGGATATGATTGTAGATAATCATGGAATTGAGTTTCAGTTATCCCTGCTGCTGATGTTAATTCACGGGTTGCATATTCCCATACTTCTTGTGCAGTCGCTCCCCCTGCCCCCGCCGATGTCAATTCACGAGTTACATATTCCCATACCTGTTGCGCACTTAAATTATTCAAATTTGATATTTCTGCGCTTGTAGCAAGGTTTGTTATATCCGCTTTGCTGGCATCCCGACTTGCTGTATCTGTTGTTACTGTAAATCCGAATGTAGTCAGTGTCCGGCTTACATAATTCCATATATCAGAAATTAGAGAACCAAAACTTGATAAAGTCCGTGTTCCATATGTCCAAACATCCGCAGCGCTCGCTCGTGTACTTACTGCAATGTCAAGCTTAGCTGTATCTGATAAAATATTCTGACTTGTTGCCTCAATCGCTCCAAGCCCATCGCCGATAATCATGTATGGAATAGCGTGAAGTGTTCCAGTAATGGCTTTGCTTATATATATTCCAGCAGAGGGAGGGGTATACTCATAATAATAGACTCCCGGCAAATTGCTATCTTCAGTCATTGCAGCACCGGTTACAAGTAACGATACCCCTGTCAATAGCTTTACAGATATTGTCGGGCTTAATCCCGTTTGAAATGCCCCTGTTGAATCCGGGAATACTGCTATAAAACGAATTGTATCCCCTAAATTTGCATAGCCGTTATTTGTTGTCATTGGCTACCTTTTTCAATTTTTCGTATAAATCAGCTATGAGTTTATGCCCATCTGCACTTGCGGGGATAGGAGACTGTAATAGATTATATAAAAAATTAATTTCTTCTTTTGTTAATTCCATATATTAAAACTCCAAAGTATCATATATTAAGCCTCTTGTGGCTTCTTTTTTTGCGTCAGCATCGAACATGGTTTTTATATATTGACAAATGTCTTGATTCATAAATTCTTTTTTAGTTTGCCCGCTTTCCTCAACATATCCTCTTGCCCGGCAAAACCTGTCTAATATTGCTTGTTTTTGTGCCGCTGTCATGCTTGCAACAGGGTCTTGACTAATTATAAATCCAACAATATCAATCATCTATGCTACCCCAATTGTTGTTATAGTTCCAGATGAGCCTTTATATTTTAATGCACCGGCTTCAACATATAACAGACCTCCTCCGGAAGGCGTTCCGGTGGGCGCTGTTCCGTTACCAATCCCTACTACTTTTTGCCCATTAGCGAAATTAGACATTCCAACGCCTAAATTTTTATTTAAATTAAAATAGTCTGAATAAATTTTAAATGACGCATTGGAATAATCTTCTGTTTGAGTCGCAATATAAAAATAAGTTAATGACGGCGGGTTCTCTCCAGATTGTACATCTCCGTATACCCCAATTTCTGCCATTTTCGCCGTTAATAAAGTATTTGTATTTTTAGCATAAAGCTGATTTGTATAAAAAGCGAATCCTCCGGCACTGCGCTGAACTTCCTGATAAATAGCCGGTCTCGGCCCTATAATATTTAATAATTTATGCCCAAGAGCTGTATTATCTGATTTTAAAAATAATTCCCCTCCAAGAGGCTCAATATAAGAATAACCATCGCTATCAGTGAATATGTCAGTATAAATGCTATCAGAATATTTCAGCTTTATTTTTTTATTATCAAAATCAACACTTAAAACATTGTTAGGGATAAATTTCTGATTATCATTATCCCATACAAGAGTATTGTAATCGGCTGTACCGGCATCCACAGGAGTATGAATATTAGTAGTTATCCCGGATAAATCAGAATGATTTTTTGTGGTAATATCAGCAAGAGAAGATGTTGTTTTATTAATCTGCGCCCACGTATAATCATTATTTTCAGCAATTACATTTCCTGTTCTTCCGAAAACAGAAGATACAGAATCCAATGGTGATAATAATTCTTGCCAGTCTTCCATATCTAAATTATCAGAATTGAGTGCAATATATGACTTATTCAAGTCTGTTCTTATAGCAACATCACCCTCTTGAACAGTAAGAAGTATTTGCGCAGCCTCGCTCGTAACCACATGTGTTGTAGTAATTGTTATATCAGGAAGGTATTGAGCGTCTATTTTCCCGGCTCCGTCAAATAAGCTAAAGACTTGTAATTGTCCAGAACCGTTAAAAGCTAAAATTTGATTTTCGCTCCCGGATGGAAGCGTTATTTGAGGATATCCAATCATAATATTTATATCTATCAAAAAAATCAATAAAATGTCAAGTATTATTTATTAAGTCTGGTCAAATCTCCGCAGTATTGTTATCAGTTTCGGCATAATTAGTTTTTTTACAAACTTTTTTATAACATACAGGACAATAAAACCAATTTCCCTGAGTGTTTTCATTACACAATCTGCATTTTCTGCCATTGTCAATATATTTTTTAAAATGAAAGGGGTCTTTTTTGATTTTAACTTTTTTAGGTTTAACTCTCATTTCCGCAGCTCTCTTTTTAACTTCAGGCCGGTTTCTATATTCCTGCCTATATTTAAGAACATGAGGGCGTTTTTCATATTCTCTTTTATATATTTTTATTTTTTCTTTAACTTCAGGGCGTTGATTATATTTTTGAATATATTTTTTTCTTTTTTCTCTAACTTCAGGCCGTTTTTTGTACTCTTTATGGTATTCTTTTTGTCTCTCTTTAACATCAGGACGGCTTCTATATGCTTGATGTTTTTTGCGAACACAAGCCTTACAGACTCGTCTACCCTTATAAAACTCTGATTCTACACCACAATTACGGCAAATCATTTTTTATCAATATCCTTACAAAAAGAAAAGGGGGTGATGCCCTGCGCACCATCCCCCTTTCTTAACATTAACACTCAAAAGGAAAAAATCTTTATGAAATAAAAACAGAAAGCTCCCAATTACTGTAAATATATATACAGGATTCATATTTGAATGTCAAGTATAAAAAAATAAAAAAACCGGACTCACTAAGGTGCGCCAACACCTTGAATAAACCCGGTTTTTAAGAAGTTTTGCAGACAAAAACGAATTTAAATCGGTTGGGGAACCAGATTAAACACCATGTTTTATCCGCTATAAATGGATTAATACACCCTTTTTTCGTGGTATATCAATCCATTTATATTTAATATAAAATATAATACTCTGTATTAAATCTATTGTCACGCCATTTTTTAACCACCTAAAGAATGACTTAATCCGTATTTATTCAATAGGCTTACAATTATTTCCATACATTTAATATCGCTTGGATGCACATTTTTTTCGCCTCGTTTTAAAGCTTTGTCTGTCATCCATACAGAATGAAACGCAAGCCCGATTGCAAAAAAATCTTTTTGTGTTTCATCCATTTCAGAAATTAAATTAATACGATCTCTGTCTATTTCTATTATTTCAGGGCATGTAAAGCCACAACTATCACAATACATATCATTGCTTGAAAACTTATATAATGTTTTTTTCCAGCATTTTGGACATACTGAGGGCTTTATATTATTATTTGACATGATGAACCTGAAACCCATTAGCCTTAAACACATTTCCATGAACCCCGCTCAGTGCTTCAGGCCATGTATCTGGGCAACAAATATCATACCTATCTGATACTAACATAAAAAAATCATACGGTACAATTAACATTGTATCGGCTTGAGGCTCTGGTAAGCCATTAACTTTATGGTATATTTTGAAAAATGGAATATCTTTTACATGGACAGAATCGACATGGATAGCTTTTTTTATTACATCCAATCCAATGTATTCAGGTTCTATAAATAAAACAGTTTCACCGGACAAATGATTAACTACTTCGATAGTACAATCTGTTAAATTCCTAAATTTCATAAACTGCTCCTTCCATTATCATAATTAGCAGTGGCTCCGGACTGATTTACATAATGAGAATCAGATTTTTCCATATAATTCTTTTCCGGCTTCCCGGACATTCTGAAAAATACAATCTGGAATAATTTATTACCGGGTTTTATAATCCGCTTAAAAGGCCATAGGCAACTAACTTCAAAAGTCAGTTGCCCTGGAAATCCTGGATCAATAAATCCGGCGTGAGAATGCTCAATCCCTTTGCGGCCGGCAGTGCTTTTACTATATAGCATAGCTGCTATATTATCAGGCATGTTCAGGTATTCAAGAGAATGAGCGAGGATAAAGGGGAAAACATCAAGATCAATACCTGCTTCTGGCATATGGACTTCATCAGACCAGCCCCCGGATTCCGGTACTCTGAATTTATCCCCAAGTGTAAGATCGTAGCTTGCGGGATTAAGATTTTTTATAGAGAATGGCTCAATCATACCGGCTTGAGCCATTTCTTTAATTTCTAAATCACATAGTATCATTTTTACTCCTTTTAAAAATGTTCTACGTGGAACAATTTTTAGCACATTGTTTATGGAGTGTTCTTATTTCACCATCTATAAACTTTTCAACACGATGATTTCCTTGAAGTTTTCGACCACAATGCCAGCAGAAATTAACTTTCTTTTTTTTTTGAATAGTCTTCAACAGTGGGATTACACCAGCAAGTTTTTGATTCTATATGTTTACACATTTAGCTTTATTCCTTTTAAAAATGTTCCACGTAGAACAATTATTTTATAAGCTTTGGAATATGTTCCAGCACTTTAACTTGACAATGTCATATCTGTATTGTTTATTCGCTGAAAAATTTCTTTTATTTGTGCTTTATCAGCATTTTTCAAATAACGTACAGAAACTTCATAATTCAGAAAATCTTCTTTTTCTTTTTTGGTAAGATTTGTAAATTTTAAAGATGTTTTAGGTAAGGCGAAAACATCTTTAGAATCAATAAAATTTACAATCGCATTTACTCTTTGCTGGCCATCAACAATCAAATCTGTCAATTCTAAATCATCAACATTCAAATCTCCTGGTGCTTTATATATCTCCGGGAAAGGATAATTAAGCAGTATAGTTTTTATAAAATTAATTTTATGTTGCTTTTTCCAAACAAGTTTTCTTTGAAAGTCAGGACTATGATCAAGTTGTCCAGCCTTTACTTTTTTGTATATCTCAATAATTTTTTCATTATTTGCAGGAATACTTGATTCCAAATTCTTTATAGTCATAGTAATTCTCCCGTTTCAATTTTGTTTTTTAAGACAGTTATGCTTTCAATTTGATATTTTTTAAAAAATCCCCAATTTTTATATATTGCAAAAGCCACTTTACGATCTAATCTTTTTCTCCACTTGTTAATAATATCTTTAATGTCAGAATGTTGTGTTGTTATTGAATAGTCTACCGGAGCAAAATCTGGACGATACCACCCCTTACCCAAATATTCTAAAAATTTATATTTTAATGAAACACCAAATTTTTCTTTACCATTAGGATAATAACTATTTTTATTCCAACTTTTTGAAAAACCATTAGTATGACATTGTCAAGTTATACTAAAGCTTTAACTCTGTCAAGCAAAAAAAAGGGAGCGCTCCCCTATGGAACGCCCCCCGACAAAATAAGTCCACACCCAATGTTGAATTATTTTGGCAAAAAAAACTTATGTTTGGTATACTATACTAACGTGTATCATATGTCAAGAACTTTTTAACCCTCCTTGCCTTTCACATAAAACAAATCCACATCTGAAGATTTATTTAAGTCATACATTGCCAAAATATTTTCCGGTACGGCTGTAATCCTAAAATCATCAATGTATCTTTTAGCCGCAAACAAGTAGGCTTTATTTTTTATACTCCCAGTTAAAGTTTTTTTTAAAAGTGTTTCAATGCGTTTTTCAGCATCTTGGGCATCATGAGCGATAAACCTGCACCAAAACTTAATATCCCCTGACTTTTTGATAATATCACACTGATACCATTTCATTATGAATATTTCCCCTTAATGTTTTTGGCAACTCATGAAGTTCATAACCCCTCATGGTGAGAGATATCAGGGAAGCCGGTGCATTAATCCGGCTTATCAATTCCGGGAGCTACCCGAAATCTATCCCTGAAATGTTCTACGTGGAACAATTTTTATAATCGAGAAATATCATTACGGTATTCGCAAAACAAATCAGAGACCGCCATATCTTTTATATGTTCAATGGCTTCTTGAACCCCACCGGAACAATATTTTGTATTTTGCCGTGTTAAATAAAATAACTGTTGAGCAATAAATCTGTCATCAACGATTATCCCAGTTGTTTTGCAGGATAAAGGGATGCAAGAGAAATCTAAAACGGCTCCCCTGATGTCTGCATGACTGAGATCAGCATTATGGAGATCAACATACCGGAGATCCGCATCTCTAATGTCTGCCCTTAGAAGAATAGTATGACTGAGGTCAGCACCACGAAGGTCAGCATCAGAGAGCTTAGCATATCTAAGGTTTGCCCTCTGAATGTCTGCATATCTAAGAGATGTACATCGGAGATCAGCATTTTCGAGCTTCGCATTCTGAAGGTCTGTATATCGCAGGTCAACATTCTGGAGATTCGCACCCTGCAGGTCAACATTCTGGAGATTCATACCCTGTAAATCTACCCCCTGAAAGTCAATTTTTATCTCAGGATTTTCTTGTCTGAATGAATTAAATTTATCTACCGATTCTTTAAGAAGATCAATCATTTTTTGGACTCCTTTCACGTAAAGAGTTATAGAGATTCACGATAAGAAGGATTCCAGGGAAGCCGGTTCGTGAATACCGGCTTATCAATTCCGGGAGCTACCCGAAATCTATCCCTGAAATGTTCCACGTAGAACAATTAAAGTTTAGTATAATATTTTTTATACATTTTATGATTTTTGAAATCTGGATAAGCCTTTAAAAGAGCGGACACATAAGAATAATTTCCCTTTAAACTAAATTCACATGTATCTCTCATTTCATTAAAAATATTTAAAATTTCATAAAATAAATCCTGAAAATTTGTATCACAATGTTTTAACTCTTCCTTTATTTCTCGTTCAGCTATATCAAGGGGGATAAAAGAGTCTTTTTCATCTTCCCATTTAAATTGTGGAATGTGCGCCGTTCTTGCAAGTTTTTCCGTGTCTTGCATTATAGGATTAATGAAACATAAAAAACAATCTACCGATAAAAAAAATTTATTTGTTAGGCCATCTACAACAAAGACATTATTTTCCATTTTTTATATCCTTTTGAACTGCACCCCGGATATTATTCCGGCTTGCATCCGGTTATTTATTTATTGAGATTTCCACAGAATCAAGAAGATCATCAAGGCTTGAAAAATTACCATACTTTGCAGCGGCTTCGATTTCAATTAAAATGCGTTCTCTTTTTGCAAGTTGTTCCTGATTTGCAAAGTTCCAAAGATCATTCCCTTCATGTCCAAAAACTGTAATTTGCACAAACTTTGCGACCTTTGCATATTCCCAATATTTTGAACCAATCTCAAATTTTGAATCAAGAATACGATTTAGAAATTTAAAAGAATCGCCGCCATTATTCCGAAACATGAGCAAGTTATCTGTTATCCATATATCAACAGCAGCCTCAAATTCAGGAGAAAGCCATCTGGCAAATTTCGTATAGTAATACGGATGCAACCAAGTCCCGCCATAGCGACCCTTTTTTACTATAATTAAATCAGTAGGTTTTAATTCCCCATTTTTCTGGGGAATTAAAATATTGTCTTGATTCAAATACTTACAAAGAGCCTCTAAATATTCTGAATGGTCATTTTCAAAAAACTTATCAAGGCGTTTTTCACTTTTTCCATTAGCAATTCGAATAACATTGACAGCCTTAAGTGCATCATTGCAATTCAAAAATTCACATTTTGACATTTGCCGAACTTGAAAAGTAAGAAAAGGCCGATACATAATAACTTCGGTTTTCATAAAAGCTCCTTTCACGTAAAGAGTAAAGATTTCACGAGTGAGGTTTTTAAGGGAAGCCGGTTCGTGAATACCGGCTTATCAATTCCGGGAGCTACCCGAAATCTATCCCTGAAAGTATTTTCTTTATAGCAACATCATTTTTATGTGTCAAGTATAAAAATGATGTAAATTTTATGATGATATGTTAAGCCATTTATCAATAAATCTAAAATGGAATATCATCATTATCAACCGGAGGCTGTTCCGGTAACTGCTGGTGTCCCTGCGGTATGGGTGGGGTAGGCTGATAACCGCTTCCTCCCTGCTGCGGCTGGTTATACGAATTCTGCTGGTAGCCTCCCTGCCGGCCTTGATAACCGCCGCCCTGTCCATTATCCGCTTTTGTCCCAAGCATTACCATATTATTTGCAACCATTTCCAGTGAAAACCTGGACTGCCCCTGTTGATCTTCCCATGTATTTGTCTGAAGCCTGCCTTCAAGATAAACCTGTTTACCTTTAAAAAGATATTGGCTGCATATTTCTGCCAGTTTACCGAATACCGTAACCCGTATCCATTCCGTTCTGTCTTCACCCTTAACTTTTTCATTGCAAGCAACAGAGAAATGACACCGTGCAAGCCCGTCTTGTCCGTATTTAAGTTCTGGATTGCCTCCAAGATTGCCAATAATAATGCCTTTTAACATTCCTGCCATTAATCTATTTTCCTTTCTTTTTTAATTCTTTCAGCCAAAGCTGAATATCTAACCGAAGTATCGGGCATTTTAATAGCCAGATTTACGGCTTTCTCAGTCCCAATTAACACAACACGCTTTTTGCCTCGTGTGATACCGGTATAAAGCAATTGACGCTTTAACATAATATAATTTTGAGTGTGTACCGGCATAATTATAGTATGAAATTCACTGCCTTGGCTCTTGTGGATTGTCAATGCGTATGCAAGTTGTAAGTCGTCAATCATATGTTTCGGATATAAAACCGGCCCAGTGTCAAACTCGATTTTGATAAATACCTGCTTGTCCTTATCTTCATGTATACCTGTGATTATTCCAATATCACCATTAAAGATTTCCAGATTATAATTATTCCGAAGCTGAATAACCCTATCACCAAGCCTGAAAAAAGTTCCTGGAACCGGTTCACCATCCGGGTTAAAAACCTCATTACGCAGCCGTTCATTAAGATTAAAAACTCCGATAACCCCCTTTTTTTGTGGGCAAAGTACCTGCGGATTGTCATCAATGTAATATTTACAGGCTTTTACAATTCTGTCTGCCAGTGTTTCCGGGTCTTCTTCAATACAGAATATAAAATCTGATTTTATATTGCCTCCTCGAATACCTTGCCCGTTATTAATCTTTTGAGCATTTAAATCAATCAATGATCCTGATTCCTGTCTATGTAATGTTGTCAACATTGCAGTAGGAACCCTGGCCTTAATCATATCAGCAAGACACCGCCCCGGCCCCACACTTGGCAACTGATCGGCATCTCCTACAATGACAACCCGGCTATCTATCGGTATAGCTTTTAATAAAGCTGAAAAAAGCCGGATATCAATCATACTGCTTTCATCTATAATAACAACATCATATTCAAGTTGATTCTTTTCATTATGCTGAAATCCTTCAAATGGTCTGTATTTTAAAAGCCTATGAATAGTAAAAGCCTGCTTCCCTGTACTCTCCTGCATCCTCTTTGCTGCTTTCCCGGTCGGACTTGCTAACGCCACTTCTAATTCAGAAAAGGCTTGCAATAACATTTTAAGCATATGAGTTTTGCCAGTTCCAGGCCCGCCCGTAATAATGCAGACTTTATTTTTAGTGGCAAATCGGAAAGCCTGTTGCTGGTCTGGCGATAAATCTAAAAAATCTTTCTGTGATATATCATTAATTTCCATATAATTATGACAAGAAAGCATCTGTTTAAGCTTCTCAGATACAGATTTTTCAGCAAAATACAAATCATCATTGTAAACTCTATTACCTTCAATTTCAAATCTATCAGCTTTAAACGCTTCAATGACAGATTCTATTGAGACTGATAATAATTTGCTTGCCTTCTTAAAAAGTTCAGCTTCCAGTAAATAACAATGTCCTTGATTTTCAGCGTCTCTCAATGTGTGCGAAATACCTGCATTAATCCGGTAAGAATTTTCCATATCAGTATTATTGATTGACAGAAATATTCTGTCAGCAGTCATAAATCCGAATCCGTCTACTCTTTCAATAAGCCCGTATGGATTCTTTTTAATTTGTCTGATAATAAAACTGTCATCATCACCTAAAGCATCAACAAATCTTGCTCTCAAATTTGCAGTAATACCATTTTCAGCATAAAATATATCCATATCTTGCCTGGCTTTTATCTCTTTGTATACTTCCGCTATTTTTTCGGCCTTTTTCTGTGATATTCCCCTGATTTCTGCAAGTCGTTCAGGTTCATTATCCAGAATGGAAAATATATTTTCTCTGAAATGCTGAACAATCGCTCTACCAGTTTTATTTCCGATTCCAGGCATGTGTCTTTTTAAATATTCCAGAATCCCGGCCATATCTTTAGGCATAGACACGCTGAATTGTGAAGCTGCAAACTGCTGACCGTATTTGCTCTCTTTATAATTTCCTGTAAATTTGCAATTATCACCAATTGCAATATGACTGGGTTTGCAGCCTGTTACCATTTGTCCATCTTTCAATGTCATGATAAACCAGTTGTTACCTTTTCCGTATGGCCCCCTGATTTGCTGTATAACTCCCTCTATTTCATTCATAAAATAGATTCCTTTCTCTAAAAATTGCCTTTTAAAAATGTTACCTTTTTCAAAAAAGGTAACAAAAGGTAACACTCTAAGCTGTTAAAAATATTACATTGTTACCTTGTTACCTATGTTACCTGATTTTTCACTACATATATAAATAAAAACATATAGGCTCGCACATATATACATACATATATCAGGTAACATAGGTAACAAGGTAACAATGTAATATTTTTAACAGCTTAGAGTGTTACCTTTTTGTTACCTATTCAAAAAAAGGTAACAAAAAGGTAACAAGTGAATATTTACAACGACTTAGATTATGATTGCTCAAAATGCTGACAATCTACCACTGATTCAATGGATGATCCATTGTGTTTTAGGCATGTAAATATCCCATTTTCCCTGTAAATCCATTCACAATTAAAGCAATTGTTAGAGCCAGAATTCACAGCACATGACATTTTTTCAATATCAAATACATATGATTTATATGTATTATCGCCATATCTAACAGTTTTATTACATGCGTTGAAAGCCTCATGCCGCTTGAATTGCTTAACAATTTCACTCTGTTTTAACCCTCTGAAAGATTCAACATGCTGTTTCACTGAAACCCAGTGGAAGCATAAAAGACTGTTTTGTAAGTCAATTTTTACAAATTGACTTAAATCTTTTTCTGCATTTGTATAAATATAATCAAGGATCATATCCGCTTCTGGCAAATCATTTGATTTATTCACCTGCTTTTCTCTTGTAAGCTGTAATATGTAATCCTTAATATCAAAATTATTGCCGGTAATAGCACAAAGAATATTATGAAAAGTCATAAGTATAGCCGATACTTCAGCAAGTCGGTTGTCATGGAGAGTCTGAATAAACTCATCTCTTAGAATATTAAATCTTTCAAACCAGTCAGATTCAATAACCTGCTTATTTAACATGACATCTATAAAAACCTGTAAAAATGCAGCAGGTTGATACTTTAAAAGCTCCCTGAATGCTGTAAAGGATTGTTCTGAAAGCTGGGATATCCGGAATGGAACAGAAAAAACTCTTTCTTTTTCCTGTTGGGTTGTGAATGGCTCAAAATTTTGTACAAAAACTATTCCGCACTCAAGCGGGCTGGATTGAGTTTTGTTATTATTTGAAAAAGCTGCACGGCCCTGAATACTGCTCCCATTATATCCAGTCAGGATAATACCTGGATAATCAAATTTACTATCATGTTTTCCCTGTTCTTCCAGAATTGCATAAAACAGATTGCTTCTTTGAGCGATAGACCGAGCAATAAATTTGATTGTATCAGCCTTTTTTAGTCCATGTCCTTCATTTCTGAACCCCTGACAATGCTGTAAAAGCTTTATCAAGTTACTTTTGCCGGTTTGGGGGTCGCCATATAACGATAAAAACGGAAAAAAACCGGCTGATTCAAGAATCTGAGACCGGAACCACGAAGCAACTGTCCAAGCCATAGCCACAAGACCTTGATTTCCCCATGCTTTGTAAATCATATTTTGCACTTTTTGAGCATTTAAAACAGGTTCAGAAAGTGGCTTTAATGCGTCCTCAGCTTCAAACGGTTCAAAACTTTTGATTATTCCGATTTTATCCGGTAAATGAAAATTTCCACGCTCATCAATCATAAAATGGGAATGGATATAACAACCGTCATTATATCCTACATTATCAACAATTTTGATTTCCTGAATCTTTGCGCGCCTGATTTTTTCCTGTAATTTTGTCAAGGCTTCATTATCTCCCACCCATGAAACCCCGGCCCTGAATCCAAAAACTTGTCTTGTATTATTTAAAACTGCCAAATCCTTACCGGATATAGTTATATCAACGGATTTCTCATTTTTTGGAGTTACCCGTAGGTAATAACTATATTCAGCAGTTTGTTTAGATTCCATAAACAATCGCTTATAAAGCGGTTTCATGATGAAATCAGAACATTTATAAACGTTAATCTCTACATCATCTTTCTTTTGCTTAATACCTGCCATCCAGTAACAGCCATTGAATTGAAATAATCCAGGCAGAAATTTATGAAATCCATAAAACTTTTCTGTGTATTCAAGGGCAGTCTTGGATAATGCCAGCTCTGCATTGAATTGAAATTTCCCACTCTTTTTCTTAAAAATTTCAGATGCTTTGTCATCATTCAATGCAAGAAAATCATTCCAATCCTGCCCCTTGTCCGGCAGAATAGCCTTGTATCCCGGAAATTTATCTTTCCATTTTTTCAGGGCGTTTATACCTGCGTTATCGTTATCAAAAGCTAACCATACGTTATGAAACTCAATCAGCTTTATATTTTCAGGTGTCTGCCCTGCTGAAATAATCGCAATTGCCTGAAATCCCATCTCTATAAAGGAAAGTGCGTCAAGAATCCCCTCAGTAACATACGTTTTTTTATCGGAATCATACTGTATTCCCGGATGCTTCCAGAATATTCCGCCATACGCCCCTTTTGTATGGCTTTTCCCGCTTCCGTTTGGGTTAAATAAACGGCCATTCCAAACATCTTTAGAAACAGGGAACATGACAGCGCCACCGCAGCCCTTGCGGGTTTTTTTCCAATATTGGAAGTCAAGCCCTTCCAGACTCTTATTAAGCCCTCTGGATTGTAAATAATGAAGTGCTGGTTTATGGGGTTCTGTTTTTGTAGCTGGATAATCCCTCTCTACGTTCTGTCTGATTTCCGGGAACAGGGATAAAGTCAGTGTTTTTGCGTAGCATTTATTTCCCCTGCTGCAAAATATAGCCATAGGGCTTTTGCTATACGCCCACGCTTCATTTTTTCCGCACTCAGGACAAGTTAATCCCGAAATTTTACTGCCATTGTCTTTTGTCTTTTGAGTCCAAAATTGACTGTTTTTTAAACAATCTAATACTTTATTTTTAAAAGATGGATTCATATTCTCTCCCTGAAATTTTTATCAATGCAATCTGAAATTTTTTCAATTACAGTATAGGACGGATTTTTATTTCGCTTCAACGCTGTCCAGATATTATTATATGAAATACCTGTTTCTCTTGATAAAAACTTCATGTTGATAATTTTTTTATCGACTAATTTCCTTATTTCAGACAATCTTAAAATTCTTTTCTGCATAAAACCTCTCTTTCTTGTCCTTTTATAAATATATATAATTAACAAGTCAAGATATTTTTTAACTACATATCAAAAAAAATTAACACACAGTCAAAAAAATGCTTGACAAGCATACACAGATTTTTTATAAGAAACCATCTTTTAAATTTCAGATCAAATGGAGATGTAAATTAAATGTTAAGAAAAGATTTAATGAAGCCTTGCCAATATTGCGGACAAGGCCCGAAATGGAAAATAGTTAAAATCATTGATAGCAATGAAAGATCAAGATTCCCTTATGCCTGCTCATTTTGCGGGAAGAGAACAACATTTTTTGTAAAAAAGAAAAATGTTCCTGAAGAAATATTGAATAGTGAACCTGGAAAAATTTATCAGCCAAATTTAGGCATATGTCAGAGATGCAATAAACATACTCACGTTGAAGAACACCACTGGGCACCGCATAAATTTTTTAAGGATGCTGATGAATGGCCGAAAAGTTTATTGTGCAGAGAATGCCATGAGGAATGGCACTCTCTTATGACAGGTGATTTAATAAGAAAATAAGGAGGGGATCATGGGAGAAACGAAAAGGCCAAATCTAAAAGAAATCTATGATTTATTTGAAAAAATAGCTCAAGTTCTCTGGGATGCAGAACGCACAACAGCCCCCAATTCAGTCTTGGCAATTGACAGAGATAAACTGACAAAGGAACAATCTGAATTTGTAGAAAGTTTTCATAAGCTTGTAAAAAATTTTGAAATTGAACTACAAACAGAATTATATCCTGTCTTACAAAGCGTCTATAATGAGCGCTCACATGATTAGAAAGGATTATCATCATGAAAATAGACAAACCCGGTATTATTCCTGATATGTCAAATCATGTTTATCATAGAGATGTTAGGGACCCAGAAGACAGATATATTCTGTCATCTTCTACACTCAAAAAACTGGCAGACAGCAGCCCTGCAAAAGCATTTCAAACATTTACCGAACCTGAACCGGAGTGGAATTTTAACCGCTTATCAGTTCTTCAAATAGGCACTTTATTTCATACATTAGTACTGGAACCGAAAAAATTTGGCGAACAATATGAAGTGATAGAAGACGGGAAAAAAACAAAGCTCCCTCTTGAATCCGGGAAATTGCCTGTACGTCAGAGAGATTTTGATACGATTAGCAGAATGCAGCAGGCCGTCATGAATCATCCTGAAGCCGCACGATTGGTGTCAAATGGATACGCAGAACATTCCGTTTTTTCAAAAGACTGGCGCGGATTCTGGAAGAAATGCCGCCCTGACTACTTGAAACCGACTGATACAGGCTTTACCTGCATCGATTTAAAAAGCACTTCTGACGCATCTATGGAAGGCTTTTCAAAATCAATAGGGAATTTTAAATATCATTGGAGCGCCGCATTTTATCTGGATGTATTGACAGAAGCGAACCCTGGGATAAAATTCAACGATTTCAGGTTTATCGCAGTAGAAAAAAAATTACCAGAACAGAATCCTGAAATTGGAGTTGCTGTTTACAGACTCCATTCCGCTGATATAGAATCCGCACGGCAACAATACCAGCAATATTTGGATTTATACGGAAAATGCCTGACTGCTGATGAATGGCCCGGATATTCAGAAAAAACGGAATATATTACACTCCCATCATGGGCAACATGGATTGAAGGCAATACAAAAACACAGAAAGGAATTATCTATTATGATTAAGAATTTTACACCACAACTGTTGCATACAGGCTCTGTAAAAGTCGGTTTCAAAGGCGAAAAGCGGAAAAGCAAAGCCGGAAAAGAATTCCGGCTTCCGCAAAAAACAGACCATTTTTTAATCACAAAAACCGAGCGTGGTTCAGATGACAATTTTATCCTTGATACTGATTTGATTGAAAAACTCAAAGCAGATCAAAAAAGACCGGCTTTATTGAATAAAGACGGGAATATAATTGGAATCCCTATCAGGCTCTTGCATAATTGCCAGTCTGAGCAGGATATGGACTTAATCTTTTATACCCGGTATGCTTATTACAATGGCTCTCAATGTCAATGTGAAGGAGACGGGCATATGGGTTTGAGTCTGAACCAGCAATCCGGAAAACGTGAGAAAGTAAAATGCACATGTCATTTGCTCAATCCAAATTCAAGCGGGGCAAGAAAATGCAAACCGAATGGCTGCCTGACTTTTTTGATAGATCAGGCAGAATACATTGGAGGCTGTTTCAGATTTCGTACAACATCTTTCAGGACAATCAGCTCCATTATGGGCAGTCTATATTTCTTGCAAAATTTTACAGGTGGAAATCTTGCATTTCTTCCATTATACCTGATGCTTGTACCCCAGGCCATTACAATACCGAATGGAGGGCAAACCACAATTCCGGTTGTTTCGATAGTTTTTAAAGGCTCAGTTGATGAATTACAGACTTTGGCATTTAAACAGGCGCAATCCATTGAATTTCGTTCACAGCAATTCGGACAAGTCAAAGAGCTTGCATTATCTCAAATAAAATCAATCGCTTTTGATTCTACTGTTGATGATTCTCAGGATTTTTCAGAAGAATTTTATCCTGAAAATTCAGAAGAATTTTATCCTGAAAAAACTGATAATGAAATTGTTACACAGACTGATGCCATGCCTTCAGGGGAATTGAATTTTGTTACAGCAAGTCAACAGCCTGATACAGAAAAACAGCAACAGCCGGAACAATCACCAGCACAATATACAGGAGCCAAAACAGATTTAATCGGAGACGATCCGGAGCGCAAACTGCTGAAAAAAATTCATGCTCAGGTTTCAGAGCGCGGTTATGATAGAGACGGCGTAAAAATCGCTATGCAGAATTTCAGCAGGCATCCAAAAGGCAAAGACAAATTTTTTCCGTTCCGGGTGGAGTCAACAAAATTGATTCAGGTTCAGCATGTTCCAATGTGGGCTGATTTTCTCACCGAACTGACAGAACATCATAAATTATTTGTTGATCTGGGAAAGAGAGAGCAGCGTACTCCTGGATTAACAGAATTTATAAAGCAGAAAATGCCAGAATTCGCAACACCTGTAAATTTTGATGAAATTGGGCACTGGTATTGCTTGTTGCCACGTACCATTAATTTTATTAATAAGAATTTAGACAAATTTGAGTCTGAATTTATAGTTGATACAGCAGAAACAGCAGAAACAGAAAAACAACCATTTTAAATAATCAATGCCGGGAATAATTCCCGGCATAAAACAGACAAAGGAAAGCTATAAATGGCAAAAATTTTAACTCATAATTACTCCTCTTTTGAGGAGTTAGTATTCTTTCATTGGCTTAAAGAATGCGAGCAGGCCGATCTGATTTCAAATTCAATTTATCAGCCTGAATCATTTTTGTTATCAGATAAACAATTTATTTCTATCATCAAAAAATATAAAACTAAAGTTCGACAAGAAGAAAAAGAAAAAACAATAAAAAGAGTACTTTTATCAAGCCATCATTACACAGCAGACTGGAATTTTAAATTAAATACTCATTTATTTAATACTGTATTTCATCCTGATACTACAAATATTTTTGTAGATATAAAAGGTTCTTATACAAGAAATGGAGATGGAAGAGATTTTATTATAAATCAAAAATGGGTTTATGATAAGTATGGAATATATATATATAAAATAATTCCAGATATTTTTTTTAAAGAAACTTTCGCACCTGATTTTATAAGAAAACATAGACCCGGCAAACAGAAGGAATATATAAAAACAAAGAAGAACAGAAAAAAATATGATAATATGCTGACAATCAAACAGTTTATAAGCTTGCAAAGCTGTAACAAGTCATAAAAGCTCAGAGAATCCATATCAATATGATATATACCGGCATAACCAGTGCTGCTGAAAGTCTGTCATTAATCAGATAGCTCGTATCTGTTACGCTTAATAAGAAAGATAAAGATCATGACACCAGAAGAACGCAAAGCAAAAAACAAAGCTTATTATGAGGCTAATAAGGATAAGATAAAAGCACGGAAGAAAGCTTATTATGAGGCTAATAAGGATAAAGCAAAAGCTTATTATGAGGCTAATAAGGATAAAGCAAAAGCTTACAATAAAGCTTATTATGAGGCTAATAAGGATAAAGCAAAAACTTACTATGAAGCTAATAAGGATAAAGCAAAAACTTACTATGAGGCTAATAAGGATAAGATAAAAGCACGGAAGAAAGCTTATTATGAGGCTAATAAGGATAAAGCAAAAGCTTATTATGAGGCTAATAAGGATAAAGCAAAAGCTTATTATGAGGCTAATAAGGATAAAGCAAAAACTTACTATGAGGCTAATAAGGATAAAGCAAAAACTTACTATGAGGCTAATAAGGATAAGATAAAAGCACGAAGCAAAGCTTGGTATGAAGCTAATAAGAAATGAGTAAAGCAAAAGACCTATTCAATAAAATATTGTCAGATATGGATATTGAAAAAAACAATATTGGAGGCAGAATGAAAGAATTATCTGTTAAGGAAATTATAAAAAAAATAGAGAAGAGTAAATGTGATTATTGCGGAAGGGTGTTCAATTGTGGAATCTGTACAAACCTTTTCCTATATTGCTCTAAAAAGTTTTTTTATGATAATATCCACAGCCCACGAGCTTGATCTTGAAAAATATTTCATGCAAATAAGTATGATTATACACCTTTTATTATTTCTTGTATGAATGAATTTCCAGGTACAGATAAAATCTTTATTGATATATGCGTTAAATAGGTTTAAGGACTGGCTATATATCAAGACATACAAAGACTGAATTTGAGCGTCTCCGGCCTATCTCTAAACGTATCGGAGTCGCTTAGATATGCACTCAAATATTCAGGGAAAAGATATGAAACTATATCACGCCACAACCCCAAAAAAAGCCAAAAGATACCAGCAGGTCGGCTTTATTAAATCCCCAGTGCGGGGGTTCACAACACTGCAAGCTGCCATGTTTTGGAGTATGAAAACAGGCCGGAAAATTATCTATGAAATCGAAGCCGGGAACCCGCATAAATTACCAGATCATCATAATCAGTTCGGTGATGCTTATTGGAATGAAGGTAATGTTCCGATAGAAAAAATAAAATGCGTAGTTTCAGCGATTTAGGTGGAGTGGTATGAAAAAATATGAATATTTTACAGAAGAAGATTTTTGGTATTTAAAATCTTTCAGCGAAACTATTGAAATATTAGAAGATATGGAAAAACCAATATTTTCTAAACATAAACCAAGTTCAATACCTCCGGCTGGCTATCCGGTAAAGCAGCCCAAAATTAAACTTTCATATGCGAAAAACAAAAGAATCAGAAAGAATAACAGGTTAATGTATTGTAATAGATTGGAGAAAAAATGAGATCACAAAAAAATGAATATACAATTGTCTTTAACGCCGTTAATATTCTGTCTCTTATGTGTTCAAAAGAAAGGGATGAAATAATAGACATCCTTACAGGTTACTTGTGGAATAAAGAAGAAGCTTCTATGATAAAAGAATCAGATGGGAAAATTTACACTGAACAGGAGAGATAATGAAAATTTTACACCTGACATTACATCGGAAATGGTTTGATCTAATTGCAACAGGTCAAAAAACTGAAGAATACAGAGAGATTAAGCCGTATTGGGATTCTAGGCTTAAAGATAGAGACTATGACATTATCCATTTTCGGAACGGATACGGCAAGGACAGGCCGTTCATGAGTGTTGAATTTAAAGGCATAAAGATAAAAGACTGCTATGCAATTCAACTGGGGAAAATACTTGAAATCCAAAACTGGGAAGGAGTTAAGAAATCAAAAAGGTAATACTTGAAATTGCAGACAAAGATCATAAAAAATTGACTGAGTTAGCTGGCTCAGTCGGTATAAAAAGATTTATTAAGCAAGTATTGAAAGTTTATATAAAGGCTGAAAATACTAAACAAAAATTCTTAAAATGGAAGGAGACAAAATGAAGAAATGTTTATTGATAATTGGACATACAGAAAAATCACCCGGGGCCATAAACTCAAATTCAGGTATATCGGAGTTTGAATTTAATGATAATCTGGCATGGAGAACACCGTCAAATAATTGTATTCGTCCGTATTACCGGACATCATATAAATCACTTCCATTGGAAGCAAATAGAATGAGGCCGGATTTTATCATTGAATTGCATTGTAATGCCTTCAATAAAAAGGCATCCGGGACGGAAATGCTATATTATCATGGCTCTGAAAAAGGCCGTCAAATGGCTGAAATTCTGCAAAATGAAATTGTAAACTGCTTGGGGCTTGCTGACAGGGGAATCAAGCCCAAAACTGAAAAAGACAGGGGCGGTTATCTTCTGAAGCATACAAAAGCCCCATGCGTTATTGCAGAATCTTTTTTTATCGACAATAACAAAGATTTAAAGACAGCTCAGGATAACATTGAAGCTCTGGCTGAAGCTTACGGCAGAGCCATCGATAAGATTGCGGAGGTAATATGAAATGTGAATTGTCAGAACTTGAAAAAAGCAGGTTGGAATGGTATTTAAACAGTCAAGGTGAACGTTTGCTTGATGACTATTGGCTTGCTGGTGGGGATGTAGATCAAGGCTTAAATTATTGCAAAGATTGTGTAATAAAAAAGATACAGATGTTAGAAAAAACTTTTCCTGATGAAACATTTTATTTAATGGAGGGTTTTGGATATGAAAGCGATTCAACTACTTTTTGTGATGATTGTAATGAATTTTTAAATCATACATTAACATCTTACGGTTGTTCTGAAGAAGTAACAGCATTTTCAAAGTATGGCAATATAGAATGGATATACAACAAGCTTGAATGCAGACTCTTTTTAATAATTATTGAGTCTTCAGATTGGCAGCCATTTAATTTTGAAAATAAAGAAGATTATGAACTTTTGATTAGCTTATGCCGTGAAATCCTTGATCGTCATTTCTGGATAATGCCATATAAACATTTACGTTATATGTGGGAGTGAAATATTATGAAAATTTTTGCTTTGGTAGTTCATCATTGGAACAGGCAACAAGTTTATATCATAACCGCAGAGAATGAGACTGCCGCTCTAAAAATAGCGGAATTAGAAGATATTCTCTCTGAGATTGAATATTATATTGAAGAAATAGACGCAACAAAGCCCGGCCTTGTTTTTCAAGAAGGTAATTTGTAAAAAAAAAGCTACTGATTAAGTAATAAAAAAAGCCCGTTATAAAAATAACGGGCTTTTTTTATATTCTTTTTGAAAAAAGCTATTGACATTATTTCAAGCCTCCTGTATAAGACTACTCAACATTAACCAATTCACAGGAAAAAACAATGAAATTCACATCAGTATTAATTAAGAAAGCATGGAAAATCAGAAGAGAAGCAGCAAAAAAATACAACTGTAAAGTAATGGAAATTTCTTGGGCCATGTGTCTGAAAATGGCAAAGGAAGAAAAAGAAAATTTTGGAAACTTTAATATTGAAATAATAAATAAAATTGGTGATGTAGATAAGAAAAGAAAAGCAAAAATAAAAGAATGGAGAAGTAATACAGGTAATTTTACCGCAGCCTGCCACGCAGCATGGCACTATGTAAATAAAGAAGGTGAACCAATGCTGGTTATCCGGCATCATGTTTGCAGCATGCTGGTAACAAAAGAAGTTTTTAGGCCGATATGGAAAGATGAAGACTTAACCCGCTACGGATATATTCCGCATGACGGGATTATAAAGGCTGATGCAGGATTAGTAATGCAGAATGGCGAAGTTTTACAGGTTCTTATTACTCAAACAAAATAAATTATAAATTACTAATTATTTTCTTGACAGATTAAACTGAATCCTATATAACCTTACTCAACATTAACCAATTCACAAGGAGAAAACAATCATGACAAAATTTGAAATCGGAAAAACATACTTTACCAGTTCAGCTTGCGATCACAATTGTATTTTTAAATACACAGTAATAAAAACGACTAAATGTTTCGTAACATTACAGAATGAACGAGGCGAAGAAAAAAGAGTGAAAATTCATAAGGATAGAGATGATGCTGAATATTGTTTTCCAGCAGGTCATTATTCAATGTGTCCTGTACTTTTCGCTACCGACACAAAAGTTTTAAAACCAGACTGGATGACAGAAGAAATAACAGAAGAAACAACAGAAATCATTGAAACTCCTGAACTGGAAAATTTTTACCCCCCCATGATTATTGAGTCAAAACCGCATGAAACTGAAATCACAATTATTGGCAGTCATGCTCTCAATCTCATTGAAAACAGATTTCCAGGATATAACTTTATAATCGGTGGGAATGAACAAAGGCATTTTATCGCAGTCAAACTGGACGGTGAACCTGATATAATAGGATATTGGAAACCAGGGGAGTTTACTCTTGAGTTTACAAGTTTCGGTCAAAATTTTAACGATCTGAATTATCACAATATCTCAAAAAATGACATTTTGAGATATAAGACAGCAAAAACCGACAATAACGGCGTTAGCATAATAGACGGCGTTTACGAAATTGATACAGATATGTTTCCGATTGAGTATACATGTGAAACATTATGGCAGTTTGAGCAAATGGACACCTCGGAACGTATACAATTTCTTAATGATAATCCTGATTTGATAATTTCTGAAATAAACAGCTTAAACGTACCGCCTGAAACATCCACCGCAGAACCGGAAATCAATGAATCAGAAACGGAAATTCTTGAAACATACAAAGAACTGGTTGGCAGCCTGACAGATGAACAGCAAGAAGCGGTATCTTCATTGATAGAAGAAAATCCAGCACCCCTGACAATCAAGACAAATGCAGGCTTGATGGAACTTAATAAATATGAACAGAGACAATCTGACAAAGCTGATTATTTTAAACTGAAATCAGTTGAAGCCGCTGACATGTCATCAGAACTTTATGAAGCGGACAGGAAGTCTGCTGAAGTGATTCCGTATAGTGAAGGCAGCCATATTATCTACGATTCTAAGACCGTGAACGCCCGGTCTAATCTGTCAATATCATCAGATGACCCGGATGCAATACCTAAAATGCAAGACAAAATTGCTGCAATGGAGGAAAGACAGCAATTCTTAAAGTCTGTAAACAAAATTTGCAGAAAACCAATCTCATCAGATGAGAAACGAGCGGCTATTGCTGAATTGGGATTGACTGAAAATCAAGTCAAGTCCTTCTCTGAAGCCCGACTATATGAAGGCTTTCCGGCATATGAGTTGGCAAACAACGCTGCAAACATCAGGCGTTGTAAAAAAGAATTGAAATTTTTGCTACTATGAATAACCTAAAGTTGACCGGCATAAAAGCCGGTCAATAAAAAATCTTTTACATTTTTATATTCTTTTTGAAAAAAGTTATTGACAATGTTTCAACTTTCATATATAACCTTACTTAACATTAACCAATTCAACAGGGAGAAAACAATGAAAGTTATGAATACAGAAACCAAAAAAATCGGAAAAGTTATTGATGTCGATGAAATTAATTTCACAGTAATTATAAATGGCAATATAGAGACATGGAACGGAAACAAAGTAATCCAGGTGAAGACAACACCAAACAGAGAAACCATTGTTGATGCTTACAATCAGGCAAAAAAAGATTTTTCTTTTTTGGAAATTTCAACATTGTATAAACACTTGAAAGGAATCAACATGGAAGACTTAAAGAGCTTTATCGTATCTGAAGCCCAAAAAGGCCGGGCAATCATGAGCAGGGGAGACTGGTCATTGACTTCTGAAGAAGTACATGAAGGGGTGATTGAGATTGACGGGTATAAATATCTGTTAGTCAAATTTATCTAATAAATCAGATAGTCAAGAAAATAAATTATAAATTACTAATTATTTTCTTGACAGACTAACCTGAATCCTATAAAAGAGAATCATTAACCAATTCAACATGGAGAAAAAATTATGAGAGAAAAAATTAAAGCAGCACTGGAAGCAGCACTTAAAGATACAAATTTCGTAATCGTTGAGTCATGCAAAGATGATCTCGAACCAACAGCCAGAGTCTTTTATGACTCTGAAACAAAGGGAATTGAAATCTCAGTAGGAACTCCCCCAGGGAACGCCTACCGGCCACAAATCGGAGAATACTTCATTGGATTGGGGATAATTGCGACTGATTCCTTAGAATGGAACATCAAGGGCGATGGGGATACAGACATCGCTGAAGATGATAAATGGTCCTCAGAAGAGGACTTTATAGAAGAAGTCAATGCCCAGCACCGGGAAGAAAGCATCTCTGACTGGGTAAGTGCCATTGAATCAGAGATTGAGGGCGAATACTAACATTAATCAAGCCCGGCTCCGGTCGGGCTTAAATAAAGGGGAATTTTTATGATTATGAATGAAAGAATTAAAATCCGGATAACATTGGAATCGACACCGTGCATTTACGCATGGATTTCTGGGACTGTAACAGAAGGTTTCTCAATAAAAATAATTTTAAACGAAAACGCAACATATATAAAAGACCCGGCAACACAATTGAGAAAAAAATTTGGCGGAGAACGTTCATGTTTTCCAGAAGAACTGAAAAACATCTGTTTAGAGTCTCTCAGAAATGGGGGATATAACAAAGGCATCCAAAGCGACTATTTTAATATCGCTGCATTGGAATGGTTAAAACCCATCCCTGGGTGGTATGAGGGGGGGCGTGAGATACAAGAAATATTAAAGGAAAGGGCAATTGAGATATTAAAAACATCTGAAACAATTGACTTCCTTGCTCTTGCATCTGTATTGGGGGGGATTAAATTAGATTATTGAAACTCAAGCCCGGCTCCGGTCGGGCTTAAATAAAGGGGGGAATCATGAAAGCGTGGATTTATAACGGAACAATGGGGAAAGGTTTTCAAGCTAACATATCCTCAATTGAGGATGGAATGAAAAAATCAAGCAAGAAAATGTTTTCAGTAGAAGCTCCTTGGTATGAAAACGATTCAGATTGTTACATATTCTTTATTGCATTTAATGGGAACACCTGCTGCTATCGAAGCAAGAATAATTCTCTAAGTGGCGATGCGATAGAAGAGCAAGAAGCCCTGGAAAAATTTAGAGAGATTAGGTATAATATTCCAATTTGTTATCCATAACACCATCCCAAGCTCGGCTCCGGCCGGGCTTAAACAAAGGAGAAAGAAATGATTAGAAGATTCCATGTATGCAGAGGGTATAAATCAGATGCAGAAACGTTTACAGTAACAGGTCGCACTAAAAAATTTATAATATTTACAGATAAAAAAGGTAAGAAGTTCAAGAGAAAATTCGATATTTGGAACAATATCGAATTTGTATCAATTGGCGGTTACGATAACAACAGCCCCACGCTAATGGCTTACAATGTCAACAAAATTCGACTTGGTTCAATTGTTAAAAACAAGCACTCAGGGGCAATTGGACTTGTTACAAATATTATTGACTCGAAACGTATTAATGTCATCATTCCAAATAAAATAAAAGAAAAAACATGGGCATTAAGTTCATGTATTCCATATCACGAACAACTGTTTGTTTGCTTTTATTCTGGTAAAAGTTTTACCGGAACAAAAGCAGAAATCTTAGAACATCTGCATAAATTTAAAGATCAAAATGTGTTTGACTCTATTGTAATCCAATTTGAAAACTCAAAGATACCAGAGAATTTAGCGGATTTGATTTTCGATTATGATGAAATTAGCTATATCGATTCAATTTCGTCATAAATTTTAACCACATAGCCGGGAAGTATCCCGGCTTAAACAGGAAGGGAAAAGACATGAGTATAGACAATGAGATAAAAAAAATAGTTAAAGCAAAGGCTTTAAAGCGACTGTTATCCGAAATTCGACTTATTGATTCAACTCTTTTCCATGAAGAATTGGCAGAAGAATTTGAAGAAGATGAAATTATTGACATGATTTTAAATGAATTTAATGATTTGAAATCAAAAATTTATTTCACAGCGCTTGATTTAATTTAGGAAGGAAAAGACATGGACAAAGCCCAGTTCTCCAGAGCCTTCAAAAAATCAGCAAGAGATTATATCATAAAGGAAATCAAGAGACTTACAGCAGACATTGAAGAAATCTATTTTAATAAAAAACACTTCAAAGATGTTGATTTAGATGACCTGGAAGACCAGCTTGATATGAGACATAACCAATTCAGAACATTTGAAAAACAACTTTTCAATGAAGTGAAACAGGAGTTTTTTGAAATGAAAAAGAAAGACTTATGGAAGATTTTCGCAAAGACAACCCATGATAAAGATCGCTGTTATTCCCGGAAATATGATTTCTTTTGGGAATGGGATGTAGAAGACAGGAAAGAATTTATTAACGAATTATACAAAGATATTGAGGAGTTTAAAAAATGATAAGTCTGCCCAAAAGAAAAGAGTTTTTCTCAGGCTGTGAGTCCCATTTATATCAGCAAAGGATAGGCTTTAAAGCCCGTGAAATCGTCTACAAGGTCAAAGAACAACAAGAGATTATTGAAGCTATGCAAAAAGACTTAGAAACGATTCACACTCATTTGAGCGCTGTTAAGTTTAATCCTCAAAAACAGCTTGATTTATTCTCAGCATGGGAAATCTCAAGCCGGTACAGTAAGGGAGAATCAAAATGACAAGTAAAAGGCTGTTGAGGCGGAAAACATGCAGCAATAAAGTAAAGCATGACACATTTTATGCTGCAAAAAAAGCTCTCATGAACATGAGATGCAATGATAATCTCACTGTTTATCATTGCAATTTTTGTGGGAAGTGGCATGTCGGACACAGGCTTGGAACAAATAGAAAGAATCCCCATACTAAAAAGGGATGGTTTCTTTCTCGATTTATCTATTAATTAATAAATTCTGGCTATTGCATCGATAGCCGGAAAGAAAACAGGTTTTGGAAAATGGTTCATGAATTAATAACAGATGAAATAATCAAAAAGCTTGAAGATAAAAGCAAATTGCTTGATGAAATTGTTACATGTATAGAAAATTTAGGTTTTGGTGAAAGCAGAGCGTTACCATTTTGTATTGAATCTTTTCCTGAATTAAAAAAGTTATTAGCAGAATACAAAAAAATTAACGATCCTTTTGCGCCAGTGATTTTATTCGATAGCCGGACAGAACAGGAGACAAAATGATATGCTTAAATTATTTGTATGGGATGAGTATAGCCCTGATTGTAGTTCAGGATTAGCATTTGCAATCGCTGAGAATAAAAATGAAGCAATGAAACTGGTTGCTGAAAAATTAGGGGATACCATTGAAGAAATTGACTGGGGGCCTTTAAATATATTTCCAATTTCTAAAATTGCTTTTTCAGTTGAAGGTGGAGCCTAAAAAAAAAGATACTGATTAAGTAATAAAAAAAGCCTGTTATAAAAATAATAGGCTTTTTTGTATTTTTCTTGAAAAAAGCTGTTGACAATGTTTCAAAGTTCCTATAAAAAGGATTCATCATTAACCAATTCAATAGGAGAAAAAAATGGCTAAAATAAATATTTATAAAAAAGGGTGGTTCGGAGCCACCTTCGCATGTGAAAACTGTAATATCGATTCGAATATCTCAGGGCTTGAATATCTTGAAACAAGAGAAGCGAATAAATTCGATAGCTGCTCTTTTTGCGGGAAGATATATACAGAAAAAATATCTATGCCTGTTACAGATAAATGCGATAAACATCTATCATTTTTTCCAGGATATCGGAAAAGCTATAAAGTAAGAGATAAAAGCGCTGCCTTAATAGGTAGCACAAAAATGGTCGAAGATGTAGATTATTCCCAAAAACTCATTGGGAAGCAGTCAGCAAAAATTTTTTATGAAAAAGCTGAAAAAAAACCAGATTTTTTCAAATGTCGGAACGAAAAAACCGGCATAACTGTCAATAACGATTTATCATATCTTGGAATTAAAAAGATAATTCTGTAAAATCAATGTTTCATCACTAAGCCCGGCTCCGGTCGGGCTAAAACAAAAAGGAGAAAATCATGGCTCGTGGCGGTAAGCGTAAAGGGGCAGGCCGCAAGGCCGGAGTACAGACAAAGCCCACACATTTAAAAAGAACTCAGCAACAGATTAGCCTGCCGAAAAGGATAAAAGAAAGATTAAAAAAAAATAAGCCTAATATTTCTAAATATATATTGGACTTGATTTTAAAGGATAACCCAACCTGGAAACTATGAAAGTAAGGCCGGGAATACGCCCGGCCTTACTTTTTGTTCTAATCATATCCGCCAAACTTGGTTATTAATGCCTCATCGACTGTATACAAATCCCCTCCCTGAAAACCAAGCTTTGCAATACAATCATGAACTTCATTGACTTGATACTGCATAATATCCCGCAACTTTGTCATAAATGTAATTTCCCCAGTTTCGACAGCTTCAATCGCTGTGTTGATAGCGCTCAAGACTGCATTATCATATTTTAATCCGATCTCCAAAACTTGTTTCGGCGACATTTCCGGGAAATCCTGAACAGGGGCCGGCAAATCAGTTATATGGATTTTACGCCTGAACAATGCAACATGTTCTCTTATCATTTCTGAATAATCCCAGCGCTCCCGACTCTCATTCATAGCAAAATCATGGAATCCGTGTAAATATTCAGCATCAAAGGCCAGAGCCAGCGCCAAGTATTGCTGCTTTGTCTTAAACATCTGATTGTATACATTATTGTATGTTTTAAATGTGGAATCTTTCATTATTCAACTCCTTTTTGAGATTTACGAATGGCCTCAGTTACTATTTTAGAACGCACAATAACATGACTTCCGCAATTAGGGCAATAATTAAAAAACTCCATAATAGAGTCCATTCCGCATACAGGACAAAAAAATTTATATCCCACAAACGTATCTAAGCGATTTATCTTTAAATGTTCATCAGAAATGATAATATCCTTATTGCCATATCCTAATTTTTCTTCTGAATGGATAGGACATGGAGTTGTTATAAATTCATCATTACAAGTGCATTTTGATTCATCTGTCATAAAAATATCCTTTATATTTTAGTTATTTATGATTTTTTTGTATTTTTTTGAAAAAAGTTATTGACAATGATTCAAAGTTCCTATAAAAAGGATTCATCATTAACCAATTCAATAGGAGAAAAAACATGAATACAGAAAATTGTACAAATAATTACAATCATGAGTACGCTGAAAAAAAGTGTACATGCGGGCATGTTTTTTGCTGGACGTGTTGCAAAAGCAATGGCGAGTATCAAGGGGAAAAATGGTGTACCTGTCCTAAGTGCGGGGCAGACTGGTACGAGGGATATTATGATACTTGGGAGCCATCACAAGAAGTATCCCCCGTTGAAATTAAGTTTGACGAAGATATTGAGAAGCAATTTAAGGCTGCATTTCCATCCTTTAATCAGTAATCCATCACCAAGCCCGGCTCCGGTCGGGCTTAAACAACAAGGAGAAAAACACATGCAAAAAGAAATCATCAAAGAGAGAGAAAAAGCGGAGAAACTTTTCCATGAATATAAGAAAAACTTTCTTGAAGATTCAAGAATAAACATTTCATTGGCAATCAGAAATTGCCAATTTATCTTAAAATTCGAGGAAAGAGTTAAGCTCTGGAAAGAAGCCGAGGCTCTGGAAAACAAAGATGAGTTGATTGCTTGGCTTGAATCAAAAACAATGGAAGCATTGAGGCTTCCAGCCAGGTATTCAACTTGCCAGTTGACAAATGCTGTAAATTTGATAAAAATTGAAGCTTTTACAGAGTTTAAAGAAGAGTTAAAGAGAAAAGATTTTTTATAATAATATCAAAGAGCTAAAGAAAAGCCGGGTAATAATTCCCGGCTTTTCTTATTGTCTTAAATAATTGTCTCAGGTTCCGGTGTAGGTGTAGGTGCTATCTCTGGTTCTGGTATAGATTCCGGTGTCGGTGCTTCATTTTCCGGCGTTACCGGTTCAACGGCTGGTGCTGGTGCTGGTGCTTCTGCTTTAGGCGGTTTACATGGCCCGAAATGATCGCCATGTGCCAAGTGTGCTGGAACAGCAGAGAGAGGGACTTCAATTGTCTGCTCTGCCGGTGTTCCAGGTCGATGACACATTGTTACTTTCAGCCCGCCGTTGCCTCCATTTCAGGAAGGACAGGGTCGCACTCCGCCACCACATCCACAGCCGCAGGTTGTCAGAATCTTTTGAGTCTGAAGCTCTCTTTCTGCACGGTTCAGATCACGTTCAATACCCCGGCTCTCAACAGCTTTGATCTCTGCTGCCAGTTCCGCTTTTACGTTACAAATTTCAAGCTTTGTATCGCAACAGCATTTTGCAGCCTCAGCACGGAAATCATTCATTTGAGCAGTAATAGCAGCCATTCTGTCAGATGTACGAAGCTCCTGCTGAAAAATAAGATCACGATTTGCAATAGCCTGGTTGTTCAGATTTTCGCAAATCCGAT
>Ga0180438_10000709_pt1 | contig 61501 bp, 79 predicted proteins | sample SS_ome_12_FD_132455 | JGI IMG/M metagenome (GOLD analysis project Ga0180438, IMG submission 132455) | Hypersaline lake sediment archaeal communities from the Salton Sea, California, USA - SS_3_D_2 metaG | ecosystem: Environmental > Aquatic > Non-marine Saline and Alkaline > Hypersaline >... | reverse complement strand
GGGCAATTGGGTAGCCGGAAGCCCTCCTGCTACCGTGTGGTGTAACAGTAGCGGGGGTGGGTGTATCGAGCCTGTTGACGGCGGTTGCATAGTGTGGGCCGGGAATGGCATGTGCGCTCAGGGCTGTATCGAGGCAACAGCGTGTCTGATCGCCAGTTCAGAGGTCCACGGAGGAGGCATTTGTGCCTCCTCGTATATGTGCGCTCCCATCTACTGCGGGTGTATGCACACCACCAGCCTGTGCCACGAAAGCGAAAGCGATGGATGCGCACTTGTGTACTGTGGTGCCAGCGGTGGCTGGGTGCCGGGCAGTGCAGGCGGTGCGAGCGTTTGGAGCGATGCCGGTGGGTACATCTGCGTGACCGATATGAATTGCACCATGTGTTTCCAGCACAGTTGCTTCTGCGGGTGCATCCTATCACAGGACAACTGCTTCTGCTATGATTACTCAACGCAGGCCCTGTGCTTGGGTTGTTTGTATGTCGGAGGCTCCCCTGTAGGCGCATCCCTGTGGGTGGACAATAACGGATATATCTCGCCGCCTACCGGGTGCGGGATCTGCTGGAATAGTTCCGGTTCTCACTGTGTCGGGGACGGAGGTTCGAAGTTCAACCTTGATTACAACAGTGACTATCTGTGCTTTGATATGGGGTGTATCTGTACCTCGTCGGGCTGGCAGGGATGGTACATCAACGGAGCCACGGCGTCGGGGTTCTGTAACTTCACCGACCAGGCAGGGTGCCAGTTCTGTTTCTGCAACGGACTGTTCATCGGTGCCTCATAGAAGAGAAAAGTGTGACGGATCCCTAACCAGGGGAGACCGTCGAAGTCCTAACCAAGGGAGAAGGAAGATGAACGAGAAGGCAGAGAAGAAAGCGGAGAATGTGCTGTTCATAGTGGACGGCGGAATCGGGAAGAACATAATGTCGACGGTGCCGATAAGAGGAATCAAGCAGAAGTATCCTGACAAGAAGCTGCTTGTCGTCTGCGGATATCCAGACGTGTTTGCGAACAATCCGAAAGTTCACCGGGCGTATTCTTTCGCCAACACCTCATTCCTGTACGACGATTTCATCGCCGGCGGGAAGGCAATCGTTCTGAAGACGGAGCCGTATCATCACAACGACTACATCAACGGAAGCAGACATCTGGTCGACGTCTGGTGCGAACAGCTTGGAGTGCCATTCGAATCGCCGAAGCCGGAACTGTATTTCACCTCGAAGGAGAAGAGAGAGGCAAAGCGTTTCGCGGAAAGCAAGAGAAAGCCTCTGTTCTTCGTTCAGTTCGAGGGCGGTGCTCCGCCACAGCCGAACAAGATGGTTCCGAAGATGTTCGTGAGAAGCCTTCGCAGGGAGACGGCTCAGGAAGTGGTGAACAGGATGAAGAAAAAATATCATCCGATGCTCCTGAAGGCGGCGACGCAACAGGATCTCGACGGTGCGGAGAACGTCTCATATCCCATGCGCTTGTCGATGTCTCTATTCGCTGAGGGAGCCAAGTTCCTGCTCATAGACTCGATGTTCCAGCACGTTGCCGCGGCGATGGACAAGAAGGCGGTCGTCTGTTGGTGCGCCACTTCGCCAGACAGGCTTGGATACAAGTCACACCAGAACATCAGGATGAGCGATTGTCCCACGCCAGAGTGTCACCGGCCGAACAGTTTTCTGTTTGACAGAGACGGGACCCAGCAACCGTGGAGCTGTCCTCACGATGAGAGCTGTACGGATCACGACGCGAAAATGATATTGGATAAACTGAGAAAGTGAAAGGGGAAATCATGAAGAGAATGGTCATGACCGCACTGATGTTGATCCTGTCGGTGTTCTATGTCGGTTGCGGAAACATAGCAAAGAAAACAGATCCGACGAAGATGGCCCTGGCGTACTACGGTCAGGAGAGAGTGTACAAGACGATGGAAGTCACCGGAGCGAATGAGATCACGTTCAAGGGAACAAACCTGAACTTCACCGTCTCCAATCAGCTGACTCCTCTCTCCATCTATCCCAGGGATCCATCCACGTTGGCCACGCTGATCGACGGTGCTGTTCGCCTTGGAACTGTGGCAGGTGCGACCTACGTGGGAGCCACGCTAGCAGACGGTGCCGCGAAAGACCCGACAGTTGTAGTACAGGAGCCGCTAATAGTGCGGCCTGAAGTGATCACGCCATAACAAGGGGGAAGAGATGGCTGGAGGAAAAGAAAGAAACGGAAACGGTGTAGCTCTGAAACTGGTTCTGTGGCTCTTGGCAGTCGCATTGGCGGCAGGTGGAGTGGTGGCGACAGTCAAGATGAGTGCCGGCACTCTGGTGAACCACGAAAAGAGGATCCAGGAGAACACGACGAGCATCTCTCAGATTCAGAAGCAGCACGCTGAAGAGATGGGAGAAGTGAAAGCGGAGATCGGTCGTGTGTCGATCAAGCAGGAGATGATGCACGACGACATCAAGTACATCAAGGAGAAACTGAAATGACAAGAGTCATGAAGGACAAAGAGAAGCAGGTGCAAAAGAGAAAGCGGATCGACAAGGAAAGAGAATTTGTCATCATCCGCGGCAAGGCACTTGACGTCGCTCTTTGGGAACACGCTGAAGATGATGATGTCAAGAAAGCTCTCGCCGGAATAGAGAAGGCGAAAGACAAAGTCAGGAACGCAGAAGCTGAGATCCCTGAGCTGAAGAACGCGGTCGCCGAGGCAGAGGCGACTCTCAACGCTCTCCTGGAGAAGTACATTCCGGAAGGTCTCAGAAAAGTGGAGAAGTAAAATGAGTCCTCCACTCAGTGCGGCCCAAGAAATGCTTGTCAGATTCAATACCGATGCCATTCTGCCTGCCGACATAATCTGTAGACGATCGGAGACCGGTGCGTATGGTCCTCTGATCAGGTCGGTGTTGGGATCGTATACGAATCACAACGCGATGCTAGTCAAGAAGCATGGACAGTGGAAGATTGGAGAGGCGGTGGCGCCCAGATCGAAGCTGACCTTTCTGGAGGACTACGAAGAGGAGATCGCCAAGGGTGAGGCGATAGTGAGGATCCTCCGCATCCCCGAAGACAGGATGACGACACAGGAGCGCGAAGCCGTTAACGATCTGTTCCTCGACTGTTGCCTCGGACTGAAGTATCCCATCAGCGTGGCTCGCCTTTGGGTGTATCGGTTCGTCAACAGACTTCCTTGGAAGATACACGGCGACTGGTGTACCAGGATCGTATGGGAACCTTGCGAACAGATAGCGCCTGGAATCTTTGATCGTCCGCCTGACGGAAAGAAAAAGAAGAACCCGACGCCGCGCACATTTGAGAACAGGTTGATCGCTGGCGTGGTGAAGGATGTCACCGACGAAGTTCTCGTACCAGCTGCCCGATTGCGATGATCCAGACCAGAGGTCCGGCGAGGAGTATTCCGATGAATCCAGTCCAAGGATTCTGAAACATCTTCTGATTCGACATGACGAAGAACACGCCTGCGATCGTCCACGCGGATCCAAGGATGAATATGCCTAGTGCTTCCCAGTTCATGTTGCTGTTATCTCCCCGCTGACTCGTATCTGGATGGTGTTTGTCATCCTGATCATTTCTCTCTCCATGCTGACGATGAATCCTTTGAACCTCCATTGAGAGTCGTCGCTGGGGAAAGTCACCTTCATGTCAAAGACCTGTCCCATGCTGTCTGTGCTCAGGCTTCCGATCTTCGCCTTTGACATGCCGAACTCATTCAGGACGACTGAGATGGTTGTCTCGCTGAAGGCCATCGTCTTCATCATCCCTCCATCCATCATCGTGTCAACCGGTCCAGACCTGTCAACTGAGATGTCCTCTATCTCGGCTTCGAAGTCTCCGATAGAGAGCGTTGCGAGAAGAGCCTTGAACGATCTTCCGTCCTGCTGAATCTTTGGGGCGGTGCTCGGAGCGTATCCGCCTGCGCCGAAGCTGACCGTCGTCCCCTTTCCGACGACTGGTTTCTTCGAACTTCTCTTTTTCTTTGCCTTCGCTTCTGGAACTGGAGCGTGATGTTCGACCTTCTCTCCTGGCAGTTCGACGTGACGCTTGTTCACCTCCTGTCCCTTGATCTTGTTGATCAGCTCTCCTATCTCAATCGATCTCTTTTTCATATGACACCTTTGTCATTCTTTTCCTCTGGATCGCTTCGAACACTCTATCTGCGCTCTCTTCGAGGTTCTGTTCGTGCGTAACGATGATGAACTGTATTCCGAGACGATCTGATATCTCCTTCAGCATTCTCGAGGCCTTCTCCTGAAGTCCTCTGCTCAGGAATCTGAAAGGTTCGTCAAGGACGATGCAGGGACGAGACCTCTTTCCGCGAAGGCTCCAGAGGGAGACGCGGAGACCAAACGCCGCCACGTCCACCGCGCCCCCTCCGGAAGCGGACAGCGGATCGATCTTGTCGCCTTTCTTCTTGCTGAAGGTCAGGTCCGCCTCGCTCTTGTTCCTGCGAAGTTCGAAGTCGAGATTCAGTCTGTATGGATCAGGAAAGACTGCCTCCAGGGCCAAGGACACGAGTTCGGATATGTGATACTCCAGCTCCTTCTGAGTCGCCTGCGCGGTCGTCTGGATGATGTCCTGTGCCTCTTTGAGATCCTCCGCCTCTGTCTCCAGTTTTGCTATCGCCTTCTCAACTCTTGCGACGACGGCTTCCACCTGTTCGCGGCGACCCTTCCTCCGCTCGTATTCCTGCCTCAACTCTTTGACTTCGTTCATACCCATCTTCCCCAGACGTGCCAGACCAGCGTCTTGACCCTGGGCGGAGGCAACCTTCCGTCTGGTCCCGCAATCCTGCTCTGTGCGAGGAACTTTTGAATGGTCGTGCCGAGGAAGTCGAAGCCTTCGAGATCGTCTGGAAGGAGATGACCTGTCCCTGCTATGTGAACTTCGTAGCACTTTTTCGTTGCGACCGGATCCACCATCGCCCAGACGCAGATCGTCTCGACCTGATCTCCTATGTGCAGGATCGTCGCACCTTCCGGCAGCTCTATGACCTGCCTGTCCTGTGTCAACAGAGGATACTTGAACACCTTCACAAGTCGAACTCCTTTCTGAATTCCTTCATCTTCGAATCCAGTTCCGAGTCCAGTTCCTCGATCTCCTTCTCCATCTCATCCACCTTTTTCTTGGCGGACTTCAGATCGTCGCAACCGAACTCATCCTTGATTTCCTTCATCACCTGCTCGTACGCCCCCTTCGCACGAGCATGATCCTCCTTTGCCCTCTCGATCTTGTCCCGGATCGCGGCGAGTTCTTCCTCAGTCACTGACGTCGTCATCTGATTTCTTCTCCTGCTTGTCGACGCGCTTGACCACGTACATCGTTCCGTCTGGAGTGTCGAAATCGAACAGACCGAATGGCGAGCCATCTTTTTCTTTCTTCCCGACTTCGTTATAGAAATCTATTGCCTCGTTCGTGATCAACAGGCGCCATTCATCCTTGTCCTCGATCTTCTCACCAAGCATCATGACGATGCCTGCGAGTCCCCTGGACAGACTTGAGATCTGTTTCTTCTGATCGATACCGATCATCATCGCCTCCAGGGCGAGACCGATCGTCCCCATACCTCCGACTTCCATCTTGATCCCCTTCACGGCGCAGTCGTCTTTCTTGTCACACTCTTCGCAGTCGACCGGCGGTTCGTTCTTTGTCCTGTCATTAGCACACACCATTTTTTCATCCTCCTGTCACTTCGTCGACGATCCTTCTGACCGCCTTTCTCGTTCTACTCTTGTCCATAACCTCTCTCAGATTCTTCTTGAAACTGAGGCTGATCTCCACCTTCCCCTTGCCAAGCCTGCTGACGAAGGCGTCTATCCTGTCGTCCCTCCTTTCCTTCGCTTTCAAGTGGTCTCTGGATACGTCCCCTTTGTTCTGAGGGATGTAGACCGTCTCCACCTGATTCTTCTTGGCGTTCCAGAGATAGACCCGCGGTCTGTGCTTGATCTGGTCCGCCGAAATCCTCATCAACGATCCTGGATTCACCAGAAGCGTTCCGTCTCTTTCTATCTCGAAAGGTTCGTGGTTGTCCCCTGTCACTATCAGGTCAAAGTTCTGAAGCCTCTTCATCAACCTGTGTCCCGGATCCGCGGTGCATCCCGGAAACGGAACGGACTTTGCGAAGGTCATCACATGGGCGACTGCTATCTTCCTCGCGAACTGGTTTCGCTTCCTTCCTGCCGCCCGTAGAGAGCTTCCCCACGGAAATCCATAGAGGCCCAGCCTAGTGCCAAGGTCGTCGAACATCTTTCCTCGGCCATCAGGAAGGCACTGGACGAAGCCTCCCTGGTGGAGTACCGCCAGAGCGGTCTCGTCGAACTTGTCTATGTTGTGATGGCGAAGGTCGTGCTGTCCCGGCACCACGAATATCCTTCCACGCGGAAGGTTGGCCATCACCCATCTCTCGAAATCGTGCGAGACCTTCCACTTGTCATAGATGTCGCCAGCGATCACCATCGGTGCGAAGTCGTGTTCGGCTTGGAGTTCGTTCAGGAAGTTGAGCGTCTCTTCCTGAGCCGAAAAGTAATCTCCCACCCATGCCTCTGGCTGATCTTCTCGAAGATGCCAGTCCGCAGATAATATCAGGTCAGCCTTCACGCTTCTTTTCCTCTTTCTTGAGTTCTTTCTTGACTGTCTCTTCGTAGTTGAGTCTTGCCAGTTCTCTTCCTGTCACCTCATCAGCCTCTATCACCGAAGCTATGTACTCGAGCCTGTCGTCGACGACAGGTTTCTGATGCTTCTTTTTCTTCTCTCTTCGCCTCTTACTCATCGACTATCTCCTGTCCGCAAGTGGGACAAATCCTCGTCAGATTCTTTCTTGCTTCCTTCAGTTCCGCCTTCGCTTTCTTGATCTCTGCCTCGTGGAATCTCATCAGGTCAAGCTTCTCCTGAGCGACATCCGATATGGCCCGGAGCTCGATGCTGTCCATCGTCATCTCCTGCCGTTTTTGCCATAGTCTCTCTACGGCCGTACACGGCCGATGTGCCTCCATTAGGGTCTTCCCCTTCCTCATACGAAACGAAGCCGATTCGGCCGTACCAAGGATGTCCATGAGCCGATCCTTTCGGCTTTGCGTTTCTTTCTTGCGGTCGGCAAGCCGGCGGATCCGCTGTAGCCTTTCTTCGGCCGGAAGGATGACGGCGGCCTTCTCCAAGACTGCCTTCGATGCCTTCGCCTTCGCCATGAGATTCTCCAGTTCGAAGGATCGTTCATCGACCTTGTCAGCTGCCTTCTCAATCAGCTCTATTGCCTTCAGTTTCTTCTCCATCTTTGGAAGATAGTCGAAGGCGGACAGGTCGTCCTTGTGCTCTTCGAGAGCCGCCTTCTGGCTTCTGAGGTCTTGCGTGTTCTGTCTGACCTTCGCTATCATCCGCGACAGGGCGAGATCTATGATGTCGAGATCGACAGCTTCGTTGAGCTTGCTAGCCACTTCGCCCGGCGTGTCTGAAAGAAGGAAGGGAGAGTCGAGTTGTCGTTGCCAGTTGACGGGATCCATAGCGATCGCTTCGGCTATGTCTGCCGGGACTTCGCTCCTGAATGACTTGAACTGCTCGGTCTGGTTACCGCGCATGATCGAGTACAGGTTGACGCTCTTTCCTCGCTTTTCCCGAAGGATAGTGACGCCGTCGTCCAGTTCGATCTCGACTCTCGTGTCTCCTCCCCAATCGCTTCTGAAATCGTCGCCCGAAGGTCTGTTGTTGCACACCCAATCGAGGGCGCGGATGATCGCTGTCTTTCCGCAGTCGCTCTGTCCGACTATCACGTTCAGTCCGTCGACGAACTCAACTTCCGTCAGCTTGTGGCTCTGAAAGTTCTCTATCTTGAGACGCCTGATCATCTTCTTTGATCCTTTCCATGATACTGGAGAACCGTTTGTACTTTTCCATCCACTTATTCCAGTTGATTATATCTGTTTCGCCGCGACTCACGCGAAGGAGTTCTGTCATCGCATCCATAGACAGGGACAACGCCATTCTCAGCAGGTCGTTCTTCTTGAGAAGGCACGGACCGCAATCGAAGTTCACCGTTCTGGATCCGCACGCTTCGCAGTGGCCATAGACGTCGTGCGTCTGTTCTTCCTTCACGTTCATGATGATGCCTTCGACCAGAGGTTGAGCCTCTATGAACTGATGAAGGTTCGAGAAGAACTCCTGGAATGTCTCGCGGATCGCCGCCGGACTTCCGTATCTGCCTCCGTCTGGAACTTCAAGCGTGAGCTGGAAACCGGTGTTCACTTTCATTTGAAAAACCTCCTGCAATACTCCGCGATAAGGATCCCGTCGCCGTCGCCTTCGTCCCTTCCATTCCTGTTCGTTCGCTTGATCTGTTTCTTGTGCTTGGGGAAGAGACGACAGGCTATATCTCTGCTCGCTTTCTTCAGTTCGGATGGACCTTTCACACCCTTCGGCAGCATCTCCTTCTGCCATTCCTTCGAGTCGATGTAGGTGATGGGAAAGTCAAGGAAGTTGATGACCACCAGCGTGGCCTCGAGAGCACGTAGCGCTGATCTTGTCGCAGCGAACCTCTTCGGATTCACCATCGGCCTCTCCATCATGATCTTCACTGTCTTGGCGTCCTTGGTGAAGTCGTACAGGATGTCGTCAAGCTTCGTGGCGTCCACCCTTGTGATGTTCCCTTTCTTCTTGGTGTAGTTCTGCTCGACGAATGTGGGCATCGGAACGAATATCGTGGCGCCGCACTTGATACCGCCGATGGATCCAGTGACGCCATTATCGATTCCGATGTAGGCTGTCATCTCTTTCTCCTCCTGTCTCTGATCTTGTTTGTCGTCTGCTTCCTTTCGTGTCTGGCGGAGGCGGACCTGTCTTCAACCACCTGAAAGTCTCCGGCGAAGAGATCCTCCCACCGCTTGAACTGCGGACCCTCTATGAAACTGTTCATGCCGTATCGCTGTGCGACGAACTTCAGACCTTCGATGTCGAAGTCGTCTTCGCAGATGTCGAGATCTTTTGTGGCTGGATGCGGAAGGCGGACCAGGCTCTCGTTCCTGTCTATCAGACCAGCTTCGATTGCCGCTTCGATCTTCTCGAAAGTCTTCGTGTCAGGATTCATCTTTCTCGTTATCCACTGTATCGCTTTCTTCTCGCCTACGCCTGCGACGCCTTTGACATTGTCCGAAGAACAGCCGCCGATGGCCTTCACCCTCCACCAGTCTTTCGGATGGATTCCGTACTCGATTTCGAACGATCTCTTGGTCCAGCTCTTCTTGCTTGACGGATTGAATATCTCCGTCTCTTCTGTCAGGCATTGGAAGAGATCCTCATCGGACGTGACTATCACCGAGTCGGGTACTCGTTCGGCGATCCAAGCCATCAGGTCGTCGGCTTCGATTCCCCACTGCTCGAAGATGTTGTTGAATCCTATCTCCTGGAGGATGTGATACTTCAGTTCATCCATCTGTTCCCATAGGATCGAATACGTCGCCAGCTCGTCGTCCGTGTGTTCCCTCCTGTGAGACTTGTACTCGGAATACTCCATCCGCCTGTAGCTCTTCCTCGAGTCCCAGCAGAGCGCGAACCTGTTGGACCTGAACTGATGGCCAAGATAGAGAAGGCGATTCAGGAAGCCAAAGACGACGCCGCTCGGCACGCCGTCGTGATCGAGATCTCGCATCGTGTAGAACGCCTGATACGACAGATAGTTGCAATCAATTATCATCGTCTTCATCTTCGAACCTCACTCCCAGTCTCTTCGCAGACTCCTTCGGCAGGAACTCTGCGGCGAGCCATCTCGCCAGATAGTCCACCAGCGACTTGGCTCTTCCGATGCGCGGATCCTCTGTCCATCCACTTGGTTCATGCCTTATGTGTGCCAGCTTCCCAAGGATCGGTTCGATGGCGTCGCTGTCCATCTGGAATAGACAGCTGAGGACCATGCACAGAGGATCGTGAATGTGGCCGTCGCCTTTCTCCCTGATGAATATCTCCCTCAGGATTCCATCTTCGTCGACGTTCGCTATCAGATAGAACTCGAAGTCGCCCTCCGAACTTTTTATCACGCCCTTGTGAGTCAGGCCGCTCCAGTTCGGATTTGTTTTCATGTCTCTTTTCTTCCTGTTCTTGAATGTGGTCATTCGTATCTCTTCTTTCTGTCGACCTTCAGACATTCTTCGATGACATTCCATCCATCCTGGACTTCGTCCTTCAGCTCTTCAAGCCAGCCGTTGTCGCTCTCGATCTTCGTGATGAGATCCTCCACGCTCAGCTGTGCTTTCATGAATCCTTTGGTGTTCACCTTGGACTTTGTCCCTGTCCAAACTTTGTTGGACATCAGCCAGTTGATCATCGAACCTATGTCGTCAACGCCGTAGTCCGTGTAGATCGGAACCTCGATGTCGCGCCGCTTTCCTGTCAGCTTGCTCCTGTGGCTTCTGATGACCACATCGTGCCCGATGGTCCTCTTCTTTCCTCTGACCGTGCGCTTGATCTGTCCCTTGATCGCCATCCACATCTCGTGAGAGGAAAAGAACTTCAGCCCCTTTCCACCTGCGCGTCTCTTCTGGGCTCCGAACGTCCCTGGATTCATCACATCCCTGGTCTGGCTGACGACGATGAGAACCGAGTCCGTCTTTCGAAGTTTGGTCTTGCATTTGCGAAGTGCCTCGTTGAGAATGGCAGGCTGTCTTGGGAAGTCCCTGTTCATCTCTTCCCCTTTCGCCTCCTTCTGCTGACGCTTGATCTCCTCCCTGCTTGTCATGCCATCATAGGAGTCAAGGATGTAGACGAACGGACTGTCATCGTCGAAAGTGTTCCAGACGTTGTTCTTGAAATCCTCGACCGTCTCACTGCATCCGAAGTCTGGATCGCCGTAGGGCGTTCCCCACGGATCCACTATTCTGTCGGCAAGCTTCGGGCCGAACACCTTCCTGACGTCCATCTCCAGAGCGCTTTCTGCATCGTCGTAGATGAACCGCCAGTTCTCCCAGAAATCATCGAGCGACATCTCCATCAGTCCGGACAGAACTTCGATGGTCTTGCCGCTGTTGCTGTCGCCCACGAGGTTGACGATCTTTCCGCCGCCGTATCCTCCTCTGGCTTGGTCGCTCACTGCCAGGTTCAGCATCGTGCTTCCCGTGGGAATGAGAAGCCGACTGGATTCGACAGCCGGCTCCTCTTCGCGGGAATGCTCACGAACTTGCTTCACCACTTTCCTGGTTTCGCTTTTCTTTCGTGGCATCTTGGTCTCCTATTTGCGACGCCTTCCTGAGCGCCTCTTCTTTGGCTTCTCCTCTTCCTCTTCTGCCTCTGGATCCTCGATGTACCCCTCGCCTTTGCAGATGCGACAGGTACGACCGCGGGTGTTCTTTCCTCTGCCTTCGCAGGCGGGGCAGATCACGTAACCGTCAGGAACGTCGTCAGGATCGATGCCACCTTCCCCGTCTTCGCCATCTTCGCTCTTCTCTGAGCTCGGCTCTGGCGAGGATTCCTGCTCCTGGCTCCCATCCTCCTCGTTTCCCTCCTCTTCCTCAGGTTCTTTCTTCTTGCGACGTCGCCTGCGAGGCTTCTCTTCCTCCTCTTCCTCTTCACCCTTTTCCTCTTCAGGCTCTTCCTCAGGCTCCTTCTTTTTCCTGCGCCTGCCACCGACTGACCGCTTCGGCTTCTCCTCCTCTTCGGGTTCTTCCTCTTCGCCTTCGCCGACGTCGTCCTCGCCTATCCCCTGGAACTTCGCCTCGATCTCCTCATAGGTGAGGATCATGAGAACTCCGTCAAGGTTGACGACCTGTTCCAGCAGTTCGTCGTCATAGTCTTCCCTGGACTTGAAGTCGATGCTGACGCACGGGAAGGAAGTGAATCCCTGACCGTCGCTTCCTGTTCCTTTCTTCTCTTCGAAGTCACAGATGAGCGTGCATCCGTTCTCCAATTCAAAGAAATCGCCGCGCTCTTCGAGGTCCTGTGCGACTCTCTTCTCCAGCAGTTCGCCGAAGAGAAAAGTGCTGTAGTCGAGCACCATCACGACCGGTTCGTCCGCCTGGATATCGACGACGTTGTACAGCGCTCTGTTCTTGGGCCATAGAGCCCGGAGCGTGTCCTTGTCTGCGTCGCCACTCCTGCTGAGGCTTTCGGCCTCTTCGCAGATCGGGCAAGGCTCGCCGATGCTTCTCGGACAGACGATCCTTTCGTTGTTGACTCCGACGTCCTTGTGGATCATGAAGGGACGCGTGTACCAGGTATCTCCCTGTTCCACCTCGTCAGGATGAGACTCATCCGTGACCTTGTACGGAAGTATATCCAGCTTGTACGTCTTGCCCTCGGGCGTGAACAGCTCGACATCTTCCGGCAGGTCGACATATCTCGCTCCGCTGAATGCTCGACCCTTCTTTGCCGCCTTCCGCTTGTGAAGGTCGTGTTTACTCTTTTTCTTCGCCATCTTCTCTGTCCTCCTTCTTTCTTCTCATCTCCTCTATCCATCCTCTCGCGAACGCCCGACCTGCTATCCTGAGAACCACCCAGATGAGCACGATAGCGACCAGCAAGAGGAACGCGGTCGTCAGTATGTTCAGGGCGTCGTTCATGACTTCTCTTTTCTTCTCCTCCTTCCTGCTCTTCTTGACTTGATTCCGTCGACAACTTCCTTCCTTTCCAGTGACCTGAGACGTTCTGCCTCTTCACTGAGATTCCTTGGTGCCTCTGGTGAGGCGAAATAGTTTGCGACGACAAGCTTCGCCAGGTTCTCGAGAGCGACTTTCCTCTGGTGGAAGGCGAAGACCGCACCATCAAGGATGTCGGCCTCCAGCTCTGCTTCGAAGAGTTCTTCCTTGGCGTCCTGATGATCCGGATGTGTTCTGTAGTATGCTTCTGCCTGCTTGTCAGTCTTGACTTCGCCCAGCTTCTTGGCTTCGATCATCAGTTCTGATCTCACGACCTTCACCCTTTCCGCTTTCTTCTTGGCTCGCTTCTTGGCTTCCGCTGCCATACGCGAATACTTGGCAAACAGCTCCGCCTGATTGAGCCATTCGACGTCTAGCGCATCAGGGTCTATTCTCAAATCGTCTCTGTAGTCTGTGTCCATCTTTCCTCCTCAATGATTATAGCCTCTTCAGATCCTGTCTTGCGGATCCAGAATTATGTCTGGAATCCTGTGAGCGTTGTTCACGATGTAGGCTATCAGCTCTGGCCATCGCTGTCTCATATCTTCCTGTTCGTAGCACCAGACCAGATAGGAGTCTGGAACGTCCTCCATCTTCCTGCCTTTGTACTTTCCGAAAGGCATCTCGTCATTGTGTTCAAGGATCGTTGGCATCATTTTCCTCCATAGCATCTGTGATACATGTCAAGAAACTGGTGCTCGGCCGCTTCTGGAGTCATCGGCACGATCGGTATCGTCTTGGCGACCTTCACCTTGATGAAAGGTTCTGACATCAACTGTTCTTCCGCCAGACGAACCTTGTCGTTTGCCTTCCTGACTTCTGGAGGCAGACCGAGATACGGCTCGTCTATCTCAAGAAGTCCAAAGCGCCTGAACACTATGACGTCCACGGGTCTGTTGGCGTGCCTGATCTCTTCGTACAGGTGATTGTCAACCTGCGAGGCGAGAACGTCTCCGTAATATGCCTTCGGAGCTTCGTGGAGAAGAGCCCACAGACGCATCTCTTTTCCCACGAGACCGGCGACGGTCAGACTGTGTTGAGCGACGCTGTAGAACCATCTGCACGCTCCGTTGAAGCAGCAGATATTGCTGAGGTGGTGGGCCACGTCTTTGATGTCTATGTCCTCCAGCTTCAGCCTGTCAAGGTTGAGTAGTTTCCCGGTGTAGGTTGGCATTGAATCCATCAGCAATCCTCCGTGTATCTGTGCATGTTTCCAACGCTGACGACAACCTCATAGCCGTCGACGTCTACGGCTTCACAAATCATACATGACATGCGACTGAGCACGTCCGTATCCTTCCTGATCATCTCCACGTCCTGAGATCGCTGGAACACGGAGCAATAGAGCTTGTCTCTTCTGACTTGAAACTGTGCCGAGACGTAGCAGTTCGGAAGCGGTTGTGCTTGACTGAAAGCGATGACTGCCTGCCTTGACATCGGATCGTCCTTGAGGATCCTCTTGACTCTTTTTATTTCATTCCAGTTGACCTTCAGTTTCTTGAGGACATAATCGTTCTCTTCTCTGTCCTGAGGAGAACAGAAGAAATCGTCGTTGAATGTGTATCCATAATTGAGTATCTCCAGAACCTTTCTTCCGTCCGCTAGTTCTCCCTGTTCGCCTGCGAGGTCGACATACTCTCTTGTCTTCTCCACAAGTTCGCTGGCCGGCGTCACTCTTTCGATGTAGTCTGCGACTTCTTTGTCCTTCGCGCAGTATCCTATCAGCCGTCTGTAGAAAACGTGGAAGGATTCAAGAGCGTAGTCGCCGATACCTGTCATGTCTTTCAGCAGATCCGCTTCGCCTTGCATGATCTTTTTCTTCTGAGACTGAGTCAGGCCGATCCATTCACCGGAGAAGTCTCTTATCATCTTTGCCTTGCGATTCTGGAGGCCGAGGCTTGCGAGAGGTTCGGCGATCTTCTCTTCATCCGAAGTCCATACCTTCGAGGGATTCCAGAACCGTTTGAAGAAACCTCGCATGACTTCCTTCACTTTCCTTCCGGTCGTACGGTTCAGCATGATACAGGCGACCATCATCTTCCACGGATCATTCCTGTAGATGTCTTGGACCATCATGACTGCACCTCTTTCGTCTCATACTGATCCGAACCGTACATCAATTCGTTGCGAGTCTTATCGTGGAGAGTCCAGTCATTCTCTCCTTCGTCGCTGACCTTGTGATCGTCGTTTCTTTTGTAGATACAGTTCGCCGTGTATCCTCGCTTCTGATGAAAGCACCTTCCGTCGCCGCAGTGCGACTTGAAATATGAAGTCATCCAGGGGAACTTTTCCGACACGAGAATTTTCATGTCCTGAACCATGATATTCATCTCCGGATGTTCTTCCTGATCGCATACGCGCTTGGCATATATCGACAGAAGAGTCGGAAGCGTGACGCTCACGTAGCACCAACTTGGAATGGTCTTCGGCAGGCAGAACCTGGCGTCGCCGTTGGCTATCTCTCCGGTGTCGAGAAAGTCTGAGTACAGTCTCTTTCCCTCCTGAACCCAGTTCTCATATCGTTCCAGAAGCTCCGGGAACTTCGTGAAGGCTCTCGGAACGAGGACGTCGCTGTGCCGAAAGTCTTTGACCGCTTGAGACTGCTGCATGTAGCAGATGCCGATCCTGTTTCTGACAAGCGAATGGGTGCCGTGAAGGCTCAGACCTTCGACGCGAAAGCAGAACTTTGCGTGTTCGAGTCCCTGTCCAAGCATCCTTCCATTCATCAGTCCATCGATGGTCTCTTCCACATCCTCTTCTGCGGCTTCCATCATGTAATCCTTGTACCACGATGCCTGCGACATGTTGACGAAGACTCTCTTCAGTCTCTCCGGATCCGGCCAGTCGATGAGTTCGACCTTGACCGCCATCAGGTTGTCGATGAACTTCGTCCTTGGCTTCTGACCTTTCTTGATTCCAAACATCTGCTTGATTCTTTTCAGGTTCATGCCTTCTCCACTCCATGCTTATCCACGTGCCGCTTGATCACGTCGCCGCTTTCGAGACGGACGAGGACTGTGTTGCGATTGACCTTTACCACGAACGCTATCACTCTTCTGGCGTCCACCATCACGCTGACTCTGTCTCCAACTTCCAGCACTTCCATCAGCCTTTCCTCCTCTCTTTTTCTTTCAACAACTTCCTGTATCTGTCCTCGACTATCGAAGACTTCTCGTCGAATAGCCGGAACAGTTCTTCAGGTGTGATTCCCCACGCTATCATGAGATTCAGGACGTATTTGAAAACATCGACGATCTCCATCTTGACAGCGTGTTCGTCGACGACCTTCGCTTCTCTGTGAATCTTGTAGTTGACGCCGTCGAGGATCTCTCCGATTTCTGGATACAGATGGAGGATGAAGTTCTTGGTCAGCTGATCCCTGTATTCGTCATCGGCGAGCCTATTGAAATCATGGAATCTCCGCGTGAAGTTCATCTGCCTGTTCCACACCATCCTGAAGTCAATGTCGAACTTCGCCTGCCGAACTACATCGCCGATCTTGATCCTGTGGTCCCAGTTGGCGAACCTTCCTGCGAAGAGGATCCGCTCTGGAGAAACGTTGTTCAGATTCGTCATGATGACGCTTCTGGGATCGATCCAGTAATCGACGACGGAATCTGGACCGCCGGGAACAAGCGAAGCCACCACGTCAGGCGGAAGCTGTCCGGGAAATTCGTAGAGGAATGGTCCCTCGCCTCTGTTCCTTGTCACCACTCTTGCCTGCTGATACTCGTCGTCGACGAAGTACATCACGCTGAAGGATTCCGGATCGATGTCGTCGATGATCCTGTCGCAAAGTACGAAGGTTGTGGCGCCGCTGGCCAGCTCGATTTCTGGATCCGGCTTTCGATGATAGAGTTCCCAGAAGATGTCAGCTGGAATCGTCGACACTATCTCGTCGTATGTGTAGCTTGTCGTGTCGCTGACGATGGCCTTGTCGGTGATGCGAATGACCTCGTCCTTGACGAACGACGCCCCGTCGGATAGTTTCTGTATCAGTTCTTGGAAGTCTATCTCGAAGGTGTCGATGTAGTAATCGCCTGTGCTGAGGTTGAAGTCTTTCGGCTCGAAGGCAACGTCCATCATCTTCTTTCGGATCAGTGCGAGCTTATCCTGTTCCGTTATCTTCTCCATCACCTTGCCGCCTTTGAAATACTTGATCCGTCTGGTGCTCTTCTCATATTCAGTTCCTGTGTCTATCAGGAGGCGCTCGGTGTCTTCGCAGGCGTGAAGGAAGATCGTGTTTGCCATTCCTTCCCTGGCGAGCTTTCCGCCAACTTCCGGTGAGATGATTTTGAATTCTGGATTGTAGTACGCCCAGATGAGACCGGATAATCCGCCGCCGATGATGTACTTGCCTTCGTTGCGCATCAGAAGAACTCCTTTCTGGATTTCAGTTGTTCGTGGATGTTGTTGATCTCAGAGAACCTATCGATGCATTGGTGACTGCAGATGTATGGGAGGCACATCTTGTTCAGCTTCGTGTGTTCGACAGCCTTTTTCCATATCGACGACCACGGATCCGAGAAGACGTTTCCGAAAGGTCTGATCAGTGGAGCTATGTCGACATCGTTGTTGGTCAGGCAACACGGAAAGACATCGCCGTCCGATCCTATGTACAGCTGATAGAATACCGCGTAACAGTTCCTGAACTTGAAAGGATTCCCCTCTGGATCCGCGCCGTCGCAGGTTCCGTGATACGCACCCTTACACTTGACTTCGATTCCTCTCTCTTCGCACCACGCCTCTATCTTCTCCTGTTCGCCTTCGTTGGCCTTGTGGATCGTCGGTCTGACTCGAACGGTGACTTCGCCCAGCACCATCTTCTCTATTCCGTCGAGGACCTCGCCGACTGACACGCTATCTCCTCTGACCAACTTGTAGACATCCGGATCGATGGCGTCAAGACTACAGCTGACGAACTTGGCTTGCGACAGGAGTCCCAGATCGATAGTCGGCGGCAGATAGCCGCTTGTCACCACGCCGAACGGAAAGTCTTTTTTGATATGCCAGTCCATGAGGATGTTGAAGTCGGTGTGGCAGAAAGGATCGCCGCCGGTGTAGCAGACCGTCTCGACTGGATCTCGTAGCCAGGTGAGAAAGTTGGTCCACTCCACGACCTTCATGATGTTCTTCTTTTTCCTGAGTCTGTGACGGCACATCAGGCAACTGTTGAAACAGTGATCCGTGATGGCAACGTGAAGCGAGACAGGTGCGCCAAGCCTTCCCGTCTTGACGTAGTTGACATACTGCTTGATCTTGTCTGTTCTGTCCATCACTCTCTCCCTGGCTTCTTGATGTTCTCTATCGCGAAGGCGGCGTAGCAGATGAGATCCTTCAGGGAATCCAGAGCCACTTCCGGATTCTTGATCGTCTCTTCCAAGCCGTCGACAGATAGCTGTAGCCTGAATCTCTTCAGCTTGTTCCTCATCTGATAGAACAGGAAGAGAAGTTCGTCCTCTCGATAGGTGTCGCCATACTGGTCTCTTCTATCCGCCCTGACCACCGCCGCCGAATGGAGAGCCTCAAGGAAGAACACGCCGGTGTTGTCCCTCAGCTTTTCCATCTGCTCCAACCAATGCTTTTTTTCTTCGTCTGTTGTCATGATTTCCCTCCGTAACATTATATCTCTATCCGACGTATTCGAAGAGACAGATTCTCTTTCCGTGTGCCTCTGGTCTGTCGCTGTGGATCGTCCTGACGAACTGCCATTTTCTTGTGTTGAAGATCGCACCCCACTGGGGATCCTCTAGCTCGACGTCATTGGCTTCGCACCAGCTTCTTGCTTCAAGGACAGAGACAGGCTCGCCTGTTCTGAAAAAGAGATCTTTCATTGCGTTCCTGATCCTGGCGAACTTTTCCTTCGTCGATGTGCCGCCTTTCCTTTCGACGCTCTTGAGGATCCGGTTCCTGATCTCCAATCCGCGCTGCCTTCCGGCTTCTCCTCTCTCCTTCTTGTCCGCCTTTCCTTCCACACGGCTTCGAGGCGTTCCGAGGTCGGCTCCCACGGCTTCCAATGTCCGCGCAAAGTTCTTCAAGCCGGATATGAGTGGACGCCGATTCTCAGCCGAATGGAGAGCCGAAGCCGGATGGACGCAATAGCATATCCAGGCGTTATGGATCGGGCTCCATTCCGTAGTCGCGTTCAGCGACATGATGCCGGACTTCTGTCCGCTGATCCACTGGAGAGGAGTGTTGCCAAGGACGAGGATGACCACAGGTTTGATCTCTTCCACCTCCTTGTCGAGCCACCTTTCTGAACAGGTTCTCATCTGCTTCGTCGTCGGCGCCTTCCCCTTCCCAGGAAAACACTTCGCGACGTTGGTGACGTGGATGAGATCGCGAGTGATCCCCTGCTTTCCAAGAATCTGCCACGCCAACTTTCCTGACGCACCTATGAACGGAGTCCCCTCCGCGTCTTCATCCTTCCCTGGTGCTTCGCCGACGGCCATCACATTCCATAGTCCCGGATCCGCCGGAACAGGGCCGCGACATATCTTGGAGAGCTCACAGCTTTCGCAATTGTCAAGGCTGACGAGGCACTCTGGATCCGCCGCCTGCTTGGAGACGCCTATCAGATCGACGTCCATGTCGAAGATGTCCGCCGACTTCAGTTGATCGTCGAACCATATCTTCTGGCAGAACACGTTCTTGATCCTCTGCTTGCCGCCGACGTTGATTCCTTTTCCTCTGGTGGATTCGATGACAACGTTCTTGCCTTTGCAGTGTTCGATCTCATCTTTCCTCTGCTTGTAAAGGTCGCCATCGAAGGTGATCATCTCCGCGGCCGAATCGTCTCTGATGTATCCGTAGACGCCTCCGAGCGATGAGGATCCAGCGCGTCTGGCGGAGTGGCTTTGGACTCCTTTCTTGTAGCTGTACTTCATCTCGTCGATCTTCCCAAACATCAATGCGGTCTTGTCCACATATCCTCCTGTCAGGATGTCGTCTATCGAGTAGAGATACGGATCGAGGAGGTTCAGGATTCCTCTGATGTCGCGAAGGGGATCCTGTGACATGTCGAAGGCGAGAAGGTCTGCTATCTCCTCCACTTCATCGTCGGTGAAGGACAGCTTCTCATCGTCGAAGGCATGGACTCTTTGGAGAACCTTGACGATGTTCGACGGCAGGTTCTTGTCGACTTCCTTCTCGGCGAAGAACCCCTCCTGAGCGACTCCTTCCCTCAGCTTCCTGATCTTCTCACACGCCTTCGGCCCTATGCCTTTGATCTCCAGAAGAGGCATCAACAAGTCTGTTCCTTTCGCCACCCACGACTCCGGTTCTGAAGTCTTGACCTTCGGCGGAACGATCTTCAGCTTCAGGCGTCTGGCTTCCTTGATGAGCTCGTCCTTGAGATCATCCTTGGCATGCGTCAGAGTCGCGGCCATGAATTCCGCCGGATAGTACACCTTCAGCCACATGTCCCAGTAGGTGATCATGGAATACTCGACCGAATGAGATTTGTTGAAGCCGTACGACCCGAAGCTGGATAGTTCGTCCCATACCTCGCCGGCGGCCGATGGATCCAGAGTGCCTTTCTTGCTACAGCCTTCGACGAACATCGTCTTGTACTTCGCGAAGAGACTATCGCCTTGACTCTTGCTGACGACCTTGCGGATCAGGTCGCAATTCTTCCAAGTCATTCCTGCCAAGTCGTACGCCAACATCATAATCTGTTCCTGATAGAGAATGATGCCGTGCGTGTCTTCGGTCAGGTCTTTCATGCTCGGATGGATGTGTTCCCATTCGCTCTCGCCATTCTTCCTCGCCCTGAATTCTTCCGCCGTTCCTGCTCTCAAGGTGCCTGGTCGCCACAGGGCAGTGGCATCCACGATGTCGGAGAACTTTTGGATGCCGAGCGCTTCGCAGAACCTTCTGAGCCCCGGCGAAGACAACTGAAAGGCACCGACCGTGTGTCCCATTGAGACTTCGGCGAGGACATCAGGATCGTCGAGCGTCAGGCTTTCATAGTCGACGTCGACTCCGTGGTTCTTCTTGATCATGTCCTTGGCATCGGACAGGACGCTCAAGGCAGACAGGCCAAGCACGTCAAGCTTCATCATCCCGAAGTACTCGACGTCGTGCTTGTCCCAGTTTGCGACGACGACATCCTTTCCTCTGACCGCAAGAGAACAGCGCCTTCCTTCCAGAAGGCTCTCTTCAGACACGCATATCCCTGCCGCGTGTTGTCCCGCTCCTCTGACCTGTCCCTCTATCCTCATCGCGAAGTCTGCGACGTGGGGATATTTCTTCTTGAACCGCTTTCCATCTTCGAAGGTCTCGAAGGCATCCTCTATCGTGTAGTCAGCGCGATCGTCTCCCATGGACCTGACGACGATGGCCTTCGCCGCCTTGTCTATGTCGATGTATGGAAGGTCGAAGACTCTGCCGATGTCTCTGATCGCCGCCTTTCCTTTCAAGGTCGAGAAGGTGGAGACTCCAGCGACGCAATCCTTCCCGTACATGTCTTCGAGATGCTTCCTGACGAGGTGCCTCTTCCTGTCTTCAAAATCCATGTCTATGTCCGGAAGGTCGATGCGCGCAGGCGATATGAATCTGGAAAAGACAAGACCGTGCACCAGCGGATCCACTCCTGTGATCCTCATCAGATAAGCGACAAGACTTCCGCCGACGCTTCCTCTTCCTGGACCTGTCATCACGTCGTTATGTCGGCACCAGTTTATGAGCTCCCAGACGATCAGGAAGTATCTCTGGAAACCGAGATTGCAGATGATCTCCATCTCTTCCTCTATCCTGTCGTCGTACATCTTCTCCGTCACTTCCCTGTCCTTGTAATCCAGCTTCGGAGTCTTTCCCTCGATCAGTTCCTCCCAGCCGTCCTCTATGACGGACCACATCGCCTCCGTGTCGTCGTCCGATTTCACTCCCTGAACGCGAGGCAGAGAGACTTCCCTGCCCGGAAGCTCCGGGAATCCTTCGTAGCATTCTTCAGCTATCTCCACGGTCAGGTCAAGAGCTTCGTCGACGCTGGCGATCAGTTCCTTGGATCCGCCCTGTTCGATGAAGGCGTCCATCATCTCTTCTCTGGATCTGAGGTGAAGACCTGTCACACTGAACCGCCATCGGTTTGGGTCTTTCCACTTCGCCTGCCGTTGTATGGCCAAGAGGACCTCCTGAAGTTCCGCGTCTTTTTCCAGCGGATAGTGGCAGTCGTTCGTCGCCACGACGCCAATCCTCCCACCGAATTCATCCGCGAAGTCAAGAGTCATCTCGTTCACGACCAGCTGATCTTCAAAGTCGTGCGGCATTATCTCGCCAAGCACTCTATCGTCGCCGACTTCCTGAACGAGATTCTTCATGAATTCGAGTCCCCACTTCTCCTTCAGGATCGTGGAGGTACAAGCTGTCATCCAGAACAGACCGTCGCAGTGTTCGAAGATCATGTCCGGATCCACCCTCGGCCGGCGATAGAATCCGTCGAGGTTCGCCTTCGTTGTCAGCTGTAACAGATTCTGCCAGCCTTTCGGATGGGCGACCAGAACAGTGACGTGAAGTCTCTTCTCCCCCTTCTCCTTGACAGACGCATCCTTGACGACGTACAGTTCGCTTCCGAAGACCGGCTTGATGTCGCCGGCTTGACATGCCTTCTGGAACTTCAGGCATCCGTCCACGTTTCCGTGGTCCGTGATGGCCAAGTACTCCATCCCAAGATCGTTGGCCCTCTCGACATACTGCTCGGCGGATCCGAGGCCATCGAGAAGGCTGTACTGATGATGGACGTGCAGGTGACAGAAGTCTTTACTCATTCCAAAGCCTCCCCAGTCTCTTCTTGATTTCATCTTCACCGATCGCCGAAGTCTTATCGCCGGCGAAGGTTCTCTCTTTGTCGTAACCGAACGCCCAGACATCCTTGGCGTACATCTCTTCAACCATGTCAGCTGTCTCTTCATCGTACAGCTCTTCCATCGGCGGCTTTTCCTTGACGTAGTGCATCCGCTGATGGATCGTCAGGTCGTGATCGAATCCTATCATGTCGCACATCGCATCCCAGTCCCAGAGAAGGTTCTCGAACCTTCCGATGAATGAAAGGTCGGGGTGGGTCCACCTCCACTGCTGATCTGGAATCCTGTAGCGTGGCGAATTCACGTCCAGAGAAGAGACGATCTTCTCGACGTGTAGCTTCCTGACGAAGTCTTTGAAAGTCTTACAGCCTTTCAGCTGTGTGTGTTGGGACGTGTTGCCGAAGACGAACCAGACGGACATCATCCGCGTCCACGGATTCCTGACGAAGCAGAAAGAGAGCACGCCGTCGAAGAACTCCTGCGGACACAGCCCCTCATTCATGATGACATTCAGGGGCATGTGGTTGTAGCAGACGTGGAAGCGATTCAGATCCGGGCGTTCGCCGCGCCGCAGGTGTTCGAACTCCGCGATCCTGCTCAGCCGTCCGATCCTGATGTAGTTGATGACGTTCCGCTTGAAGACAAAGTGCATTGACTCAGAAGCGGTCCTCGGAACCTTCAGAAAGATGAACGGCTTCACCTTCTGACCCGAGGACCCCATCTGCCTGTTTCTATCCTCGCAGTCGGCCAGGGTTTCCACGATGCTGTGGTCACTCCTGGCCGACCTTGAGCGCTTGGACTTGGCCGCCATTACACGACGACCTTGATGTATCCGTTCCTGGCGTGGTGATAGACAGCTGAACGTGCGCCACCCTTCTTGATGTAGGTCGCGATCTTCATGCCATCCTTCATCAGCTTGAAGCGGTCGTACGCCTTCGTCCCCTTCCTGTGAGGATTCTCGTCCACCAGGAACTTGATGACGCCTTCATCGGGACAGCTGATCTTCTTGCCGTTCTTTTTCTTCGCCGCAGGTTTCTTCGCCGCGGGTTTCTTCGCCGGAGGTTTCTTGGCAGCAGGCTTCTCTTTGGCCGGCGCCTTCTTGGTCGCGGGTTTCTTTCCGTTACCGTTCTTCGCCTTCGCAGGCGCCGCCTTTTTCTTTGCCGCTGCTTTCTTCGTCACTTTCTTTTCCTCCGGTTCGTCCTCATCTGCACTGCCGGCCTGGATCTCCACGCCGAGCTGTTCCAAGACATCGAAGGTGTCCTGTTCGAGCTCATCCTGCTCGAAGAATCCACCGTCATCTGCCTTGCCTTCCTCCAGGATCGCCTCGATGATTTCATCTTCCGATCCCTTGGTCGGTAGTGGCGTGTCCAGATCCAGAACCTTGTTGATGTCCTTCACCGCCGCGACCAACCTTTTCTTCTCTACCGCTACTGCTTTCTTCGCCATCGTCCTTCCTCCTTCTTTCCTTCCTGTTTGTTTTCGATTGCTTCTCCTTTATGATGGAGCATCCTGTTACGCTGTATTATATCATGATCAGACAGCTTCCCGCGAAAGTTTGTCCCTGTCAACCCTGTCTCTTTCTCCACCAGCTGCCGACTAGCGGACGACCTTGACCGAGAGCCTGAACGATACAGACCTGATCTGAAATCGTGTAGTGACCTTTGCGAAGTTTGAAGTACGCCCACCTGGCGATTCCTCTTGCCTTCTCCACATCTGTCTGGTTGATGCCTATGCCTCCGGTCAGGACATCATTCCTGCGGCGATCTTCGTTGAAGTTCTTCAGGTTGATCGTCTCCGTCTCATAGCTGTTGGCGTCCCCCTGATCTGCCGCTATCGCCAAGATGTTCCACTTGAAAGCGAGGCCTCTCATCGCGCTCCACTTTCCAGCTTCCTGATGACGGAACTGATCGAAGGCGTCGTCGCTAGCCAGCTCATCCATGTAGTCGACGATCAGGACGTCGGCAAGCCAATCGTCATAGTCGCTCCACCTCTGGAGAAGCGAATCCAATCCTGAAGGCGACACGCCTTTGCTTGGGAAGCACTGAAGCTTGAAGTCTCTTCCCTTCATCCTCTTCATGAATCTCTTGCCGAGCTTCACCGCCTCTGATCTGGTCAGCGGATCCACAGCCTCTCTCCAATACCACCAAGCCGCTCCTCTGAACTTCGGGTCATCTTGACAGACCGAGCACGGCTTGTAGTTGTCGGGCGCGTCGTCAGGATGAGGGAACTCCGCATCAAGAAGATCGCGGGGCAGACCGACGGTGCTCTTCCGTTGGCGTTTCTTGCACTGATCCGTCTGATTCAACCAGCAGTCGAGACAGGGAATCCACATGGCATCGCAGTCGTCCGGATCGCTCGACCTTCCTGCGAGGTTCTCCGCCCACCTGAGGGCGTATTCCTCTTCGGACATGTCTCCGACCCCGATGAAGGCCACGTTCAGCCTCGCCCTCGCTGCGAACTTCGCCAGCTCCTGAAGCGTGAAAGTCTTTCCTCTTCCCACCACTCCTCTGAAGCTGATGAAGTTCTTTCTGTGTAGCTGTACGGACAACAACTTTCCGGCGGCCCCCGGAAGGGTGAACATCGGCTTGGACATCCTCTCGAACGCTCTGTCGATGAGATCGATGTCGACGAATGGATTCACGCCTTCGCCGATGGTCCTCTCGATCTTCCTGTGCTGAGACCACACTGTCTCTGCATCCTCGATCCTTCCGTCCTCCAGAAGAGCGTTGGCGTCGTCGGTGGTGATCTTCAGACTCCTGAGGCGGAAGTATCTCATCGCCTGCTCCACAACGTACCCTTCGTTGAAGCCGTCGTCCCTTTCGAACTCCGAACTGATACCGGACAGGAAGTCGTTGACGGTGCTGGCCAGACTGGATTCCATTCCATTCTTCTTTTCGCGATGATAGACATCCTGTATGTGTCTCTTCGAAGGTTCGCGATGAGACCGCCAGAAGTCAAGCGCCTTCGTTGCGGTCCACCTGGTGAAGTCGGCACAGAAGAAATCCTCTTCGAATATTGGATCCAGCTCCTTGCAGACTCTTTCGCTGACTATCAGCCCCGTGCATATCAGCCTCTCTATCCTCGCGTCAAGTCCCTGTTTCTTCTGCCGCTTCTTGAATATGCCTTTCGTCATCCGCCGATCCTCCTCCGCGGCTTGTCAGGTCGCAAGACTGTACGCTTGTGCCCGTTGCCGCCCTTGCCTTTTTTCTTTTCGCTTCTCTTGATCGCCGCCTCGATCCTCTCAAACTTCTCTCTGAACGCTCTAGCGCTCCACGCCTCAGGAACGTAGTCGTCGCCTATGATCTTGGCGTATCCTTTCAGTGCCGCGTCGACTCTGTTCATCGGCACTCCGTCTAGCTCTATCAGTCCCCTGAAGGAATCATCCCATCGGAACATCTTCACAGTCTTGACGACCTTTCGTTTCTTCTGGATGATCGACAGAAGCCTTTCACTCAACGGCCGATAGATTTCTTCCCTTCTCTTTCTTTCCGATCCTTCCCGTTCAGACGCTTTGCCGTCTGAACAGATAGATTTCTTTTTATTATTATCATGGCAATTTTCTTCCATAGGGTCTAGCAATTTTTTGCCATAGTCCTGCTTCTTGTTTTCGCTGGCGTACTTCATCTGCTTGTCCATCACAAGACTTTCTATCAGACGCTTGTTGGCTTCCGATGGATCGATGCTGACGATTCTGAGGAAGCCCTGTTCCTCAAGGTTGGCGACGCCTGCACTGATGGTTCTGATCTTTGCGCCAAGAAGAGATCCCATGTAGGCGTTGGATGCGTAGCAGTATTGACCGCCGTCTCTGGAGTGGTCAAGGTGGTGGATGATCGTCGCAAGCAGAACTTCTCGCGGCGTGAGTTTACCCTCTCTCATCGCGTCCATCAGGACGGAGTAAACTGAGTAGTGATCAAGCGCATTCGGCTTCTGTCGTCTTGCCATTTTGCCTCCTCTCTCCAAAAAAAAAGAAGGAACCCCGCGTGACTGCTGGCGGCAAGGAGCGTCGAGGCGGACGCCGGCGGATGCCAGAGCACACGGGGTTCCAAAGTTCAATTTCTTTCAACAACATTTTGCCATCTCCGCCATCTCCATCACGATCGCGAATTTTACCAAAGCATTTTCGCTGGTGTAAAGTCCTGATGTAAAGTCCATCTCATCTCAACAATTCTCTGGTCAGAAAGTCTGCCTCTGTCTGGTCAAGTTCACCCGGATCGCCTTCACCTATCTCGTAGTTGAAAGCCTCTTTCCCCATTGCGATAACGGCATCACAAAGTTCCTCTGCCTTGCGTTGTGCCGGTGCTTCTGAATCGAACATTGTGATCACTTCATCGAACCTTTTGACGAGTAAAATAAATTGATCGCGACTCCAATCTTGACCGAAGGTCGCCACGGATTTGTTCACGCCTAGTCGCCAGACATCTGTGACGCCCTCCGTGACGATGACCTTTCTTCTGTCTGGATCCATCTTGTCAAGACCGTAGAGGACTCTCTTTACGTCTGATCCGGGACAGGTTCGATACTTGGCTCTTGCCTTGCCGGTTATGTCCCTGGCTTGCCAAGAAACCGTCCTGCCAAACTCGTCCTGTATGGGGACGATGATCGCCCAAGGGTATTTCCCTAGCGGACCTGTGTACTCGGCTTGCCACAGCCGAGTGACGGCTTCAGGATCGAAGCCACGTTCGGCCAGATAGTTCCAGTGCCGGGGAGTGATCTTTCCTCGGCCGGAAGGAAGAGCGACCTCTTCAAGTTCGCTTTCACCTTCCTCGCGGATCCGCGTTGGCGACACACCACCGCAGACGGAATCGACAAGGTCGGAGGCTTCTCTTCTCGTGCAGTTCAGCAGAAGCCTGAGCGTCTCGCCCAGGTTCTGCCGACCGCATTTGAAACACCTTCCGACTGGCACTCCTTCAGCGAAGCCGAGGTGGTATCCGCTGTCTCCACAGTGGGGACAGCAGACGTGGATCCACCCCGGCTTGTAATGCTTGTGCCTTTCCGAGGCCATCGGTATCCCTCTGGTCCTCAGCAAGTCTGTTAGTGTCGTCGCCATATTTCCTCCGCCTCATTATAGACAGAAGGATGGCTGTTGTTCAACCTGCCATCTCCCTCAGGAGTTCGGTGAGAAGATCATCTGTCTCCACTTCCTTTCCGTCAAGGACGCTGGCCAACACCTTTCGCTTCCTGTCTATCAGCCTGGCGATCCTCTCTTCGACGGTGTCCTTTGCGACGAGATAATAGGCGCCTACGCTTTCCGCTTCCTGACCGATCCTGTGAACCCTGTCTTCGGCCTGGTCGTGGTCGCCTGGCGTCCACCACAGTTCAAGATGAACCGTGTTGCTGGCTGCCGTCAGCGTCAATCCTTCCTTCGCCGCCATCGTTCCGATGAAGAGACGGACGTCGTCATCTTTCTGGAAGGCATCGACAGCCGCCTGTCTATCCTTCTGAGAAACACTGCCGTCGACCTTGACAGCCTTCAGCGTTCTCTTTCCGGATTCGTCCGACCGAGTCCAGATGCCGTAGTTGTTCATCAGCTCGTCGACGACGAACTTGTGATGACAGAACACTACCAGCTTCTCTCCGCTTTCCAGGAAGTCTTCGATCCACTGAAAGCATCCCTTGAGCTTCCCTCTGACGGCCGCCTGCTTCAGCTCTTCGATCTTGGCCAAAGCGTTTTTCTTTTTCTTCGGATCCGTCATCGCCTGTTCCGCCAGCACCCTGACGTCGGCATCGATCGAGTCGTACTCTTTCCTGTTGGATATCTCCAGAGGAATGACAGACCTGACCTTCGGCGGCAAGTCTTTCATGACGTCCGCCTTCAGTCTGCGGATCATACAGGAGCCCACAAGCTTGTCGTGGAGTTCCTGAGTATTGGAAGCGCCGGAGAAGTCCCATCCGTATCCGTTGTGCTTCGCGTCGCAGTATCGCTGAAGGAAGTCCCATCGTCTGGGGAAGAGACTAGGAGCCACCAGCTGTGTCGGCTCGTATATCTCCAGCGGTCTATTCGTTATCGGAGTGCCTGTCAGGCAGATGACGTGATCAGCCATCCGGCACACCTTCTTGACCGCCTTCGTTCTCTTCGCCTTCCTGTTCTTGATGTAATGCGACTCGTCGATGATCACGGTCTTCGGCTGGTTCTTCTTGATCCTGTCTGCCCAGTCGGAGAGGATATCGTAGTTGATGATCGCCACGAAGTCCCTGTTCTTCGACGCCTTCGCCTCACCTTTCGGCCGACCGTTTATGACGGCGATCTTCTTGGTGTCGGGAAGCCACGTCTCTGCTTCTCTCTGCCAGTTGATCTTGAGACTAGCAGGGCAGATGACAAGAGCAGGAAGTGCTTCAGGATTGAGCCTGAGCCATCCGAGCGCCTGTATCGTCTTGCCGAGTCCCATCTCATCACCAACGATTCCGTTCCCGTTGTGTTCGTCCAGCCACTTGACGCCATCCTTCTGGAAGCCGTAGAGGTCTTCGGTCCACTCCGGAAGCTTGGCGACCTTCGGTCTGGGTTCGGTGATCTTCTTGTACCAATCCCAGACTGGCTTGTCGATCTTGAAGCCAAGGTCGGACAGCTTCTCCACGTTCTTTGGATCCAGAGCCAAGTTCCACCAGCGGTCCTGTCCGTTCCTGACGAACTTCGGCCGGCTGAGGTTCATCGCCCTGACCTTCGCGACAAGGTCTTGATCGTAGTCGAACCTGACTTCGATCTTGTCCCCATCGACGTTGAATGTCACTCGCTTTTTCATGTCGTCTTGTCCAGCTTTCCGTGGATCCATGCCAGAAGGTCCACCGCTTCCCTGATCTGATCCGGATCCGTTATCGGTTTCTGATTGCTCATCCACGAGACGATCCTGCTCTTGATCTCTTCGTCCCTCTTCCGAGACTTCAATATCTCTTCGAGCGACGAGTGGATTTCGTTCACTCTCTGGAGCACTCTTCCTGTCAGATTGCCGGACATCATTCACCTCCTTTTCGATTTCGATTTCTTCGTTGACAGGTACCGAACTGAGCACACAACTTTTCGGGATCCAGACCTTGTCGATCTTGATCTCGCTGACCATCCTCTTCAGCTTCTCCGCGTGTTCCTCGGTGAAGCCGAACGGGCCAAGGATGCTTTCGTCCCAGAAGTGCTGACCGCACTTGGGTCCGATGCCAACCAAGCGGCTGACCGGATGCGTCAGCTCTCTTCCACAGGCGACGCAGGTGACCAAGTCCCCTGTCGTGCCGTGGCCGTAGAGCTGAATTGCCTTGGCCGTCTCTCTGACCGGGACCGCGACAAAGGTTCTTGGAATGTCCCTCTGCTTCGCGATCCATTTCTTCACTTCGTATCTGTTTGCCTTCATCCGCCTTTCCTTTCGTGTTAGAACCACGCGACAAGAATCAGGGCGGCGACGAGATGCCAGATGATGATCCAGCAAACCATCTCGATCCGCTTGTAGATTTTGATTGCGCGCCTGTCTTTTTCTTCCTGCTTCTGCCTCCTGTACTCCGAGTCAATAAGCAGACCATCGATGTTGAACCACGTCATTGTCTTGCCTCCCTCAGTATCTGAGTTATGCGAGCGAAGGCGATGGCTATCTCCTTGTCGCTGTATCCCTCTTGCCTCAGGACAGCCTTCGCACCTCTCTTCAGTGCTCGCGGTCTCATCGAACCAGCTTCCTCGATCACTTCGACGTATGACTTCAGCAAGACGTCTATGATCGAGCCGACTTCGTCTCTGATGTAGCCTTTCAAGTCATTCCATTCGACCTCTGCCTCGACCGTTATCGGAGAGACTCTTTCGTCTGGATCCTCGAAGACCGCATCGACGTGATCGTGCTTGTTCAGGTACTTGATGATCATCTGATTGCAGATGGTCCCAAGTAATGAGCTGAACTTCGCACCTCTGGCTTTGACGAACTTCACTGTGCATTCCATGAATGCTTCGTGACAGACGCCAAGCAGGTCGGAGAACTCCCTGCCGCTAGTCTGAGCCCACGACCAGGCGCGGTTGGCTAGCAGCAGTTTGTTCTCTTCGTAATACTGTTCCCTCGTTTTTCGCGGCATCAGTAATTCATCCTCCCCTCATCTTTCATGTGCTTGCGAAGGATTCTTTCCAGACCGTCCTTGATCTTCTCACCCCTGGCCTTGCACCTTCCTGCGAAGGAGTTCCAAACGTCAGCCGGGAAGTCCGGCACAGATATTGTCTTTCGTCTTTCTTTGGTCTTGTTCTTCATCGTTCTGCCCTCTTTCTACTCTTCATCACTCCTGTGACTTTTTTCACCTTGCGAAGAACCAGCACCTCACTGGTCGCACTTATCTGATACCTCTTTCCCTTGCCTTTCAGCTCGACTTCCTTCCCCGTCTTGCTGTCGGTGAATATCCTGGTGCGTCCCTCGCCCTCCTGCACCAAGGCACCGCAATCGTTGACGCTGATGACTGTGAGAACCTGTCCGTTCGAATGGACCTTGATCCTCATGCCCGGAGCGAGTCTGCCTCTGTTCTTGACCCACTGCTCAGTCGCCTCGGTCTTGCTTTTCATCCTCGACTTTCTTGGCATCACGCCTCCTTTCCCAGACCGTACATCATCCAGCTTCGGGACAGCCTTGCGGCGTCCTTCAGATCGAAGCCAAGGTCTCGCCTGAGGATCCTCACAAGAGCGGGAAGGCTCTTGCCATGACCCTTTCGGTCGAGTACTTCCTTCGCATTCTCCTCCCGTATGGCCGCGAGATCGACATCCTTCTCCCAGTCCTCTTCAGGGACGGCTTCATGGACATCCTCATCGGCCGGAGGCTTGGATAACGCCCCGGTTGTAAGGGTTTCCACCGTAGTGGGGTTTCGGTCTTTCCTCATCGGTTTCTCCTTCCTGGGGTGGGGATAGCACGAAGGCCATCTCCACCCCGGTCTGCTTCTCCTAGTCCGTCTCGATCTGGCGAGCCTTCACCGGAGCGATGAACTTCGTCTTGGCGTTCCGCTTGCCGATGCTGTCGACGGTTTCTATCAGGTCGGCTCTGATCTTCTCAACCGGTACTGACTTCAGCACCTTCTTGGCGATCTTGGTCTTCGCCTTTTCCTGATCCACTTTCTTCATCTTCTTGACCGCCTGCTTCGCCTTGTCCCTGGCGTCCTTCATGACGGAGCTGAGTTTCTCCGAAGTGTCTTCGGGAAGCATCCTGTCCAAGCTCTTCATCTGACCGAAGAGCTGGCGGAGTTTTCTGACGTCGCCGTCGTTGATGTACTCGGCCATCTGCTCCAGGAGTTCCACCGCCTTCCTGTAGAGGGCCGCGGCGATCCTGTCGTCGCTTGAGGATATCTGGAACACCGCGAAGTCCACCGTCAGCCTGGTGAGCCTTGCCTGCTTGTTGTAGACCTGAACCTGGATCTCGATGTCCTTCAAGGTCTCTTCCAGTTCCTTCCCCTTCGCGATCGGCACGAAGTATCCGAAGTGGTTGATGAAGGTGCCAAGCTGTCCGATCTTCCCGTTCAGCCTTGCCCGTTCCGTTCTGACCGCGGTGTTCTCCTTCACGTTCTTGACGTGCTTGTGAGTACGCCAGTCCGCGTCGAACTTGTTGTCGCCCATCTTCTGAGTGCGTTCCCTGGTGACGTAGGTGACACAGCCTGATGCGTAAACCTGACCGACTACCAGATAACCGGGGTTGATGTATCCTTTTTTCTTCGCCATTGTTCTTCTCCTTTTGCGGGGGCAGGATCGGCCCTGCCCCCAGATTCACTTCTCACTTTCTTCGACGTTCTACTCTATCGCTCTTCCCTTTTTCTTGCTGCTGGTTTCAGGAGCTGTCGCGAGGCGGGCTCTTCCCTTCGCCCACTTCCTGATCTCCTCCAACTTTTCCGCCATCGTCTTGGACAGGGGAACCCTCTTCCCGAACGCGTCCACAACGTCCTTCGTTTCCACCTTCCTTTCGCCATCGGCGAAGGCCGCGAACATGGCATCGATGAACGCCTGTTCGATTTCAGCACCCGTGTTCCCATCGCTGGCATCTGCCACCGCTTCTGGATCCACGTTCTCGCAGTTGTTGAACTTCGCCATCATGACTTCGGCGATCTGTGCCCGTTCCTTCAACGTGGGAAGATCGACGAACCAGATGTCGTCCCAGCGTCCTGCGCGGAGGAACTCCGGAGGCAGACCGCTGATGTCGTTCGACGTGGCGATGATGAACACGCCTTCCTTCCTCTCCTGCATCCAGGTGAGAAGCTTGCCGAAGACTCTTGACGATGTACCGCCGTCGGTTTCGCCGCCGCCCTGGCTGAAGCACTTCTCTATTTCATCGATCCAGAGAATGCACGGGGCTATCGCTTCCGCGGTATCGAGTGCTCTCTGTATCTTCGCTTCGCTGTCGCCCACGAACTTGCTGTAGAGACTTCCGACGTCCATTCTGATGATCGGAATTCCCCAGGCGGCCGCGACGCACTTGGATGTCAGGCTCTTGCCACCGCCGGGCATCCCCGTGACGAGCATTCCCTTCGGCGCCGGCAGTCCGTAGTCTTTCGCCTTCTGTGTGAAACCCTGACGCCTTTCCATCAGACATTTCTTCAGCTCGTCCAGACCGCCGATGCCGTCCATTCCTCTTGGATCCGGCTCGTACCATTCCAGCCCGGAACCCTTGACGACGCGTTCCTTCTCAGAACTGATCAGCTTGGGATCGAAGACCCCTTTCGCCGCGATCGATCTGGAGAGTGCACCTGCGCCCGCTTCCGTGGTCAGACCGAGCATCGCGGAGACGACCTTGTTCCTGTTGTCGTTTTCCTTGACCGCCTTGACCGCTTTGTCGGGAACGAACTCCAGGAAGGAATCGAGGACTGACTCCATCGTTTCCCTGTCAGGCATCTTCCACTCTATCAGCGAGACGCCGATGAGTTCTTCGGGCGGTGCGGATGCGTCCACCACTATGACCTGCTTGGCGTTCTGCTTCTCCAGTGTCGTCAGCTTCCTGTGAACGTCCTTCGCTGTGCGAAGGGTCATCGGGTCTTTCAGCCAGCTTCCCAGATCCAGGAACACTGCCGTGATCCTTCCGCTCATCTGTGCGAGCGTGGTCAGTGCGGTGGAGGGATCGCGAGTCTGTGCGTTGGTGGCTTCCTCGTTTCCGACTTCCACCAGACCTCTTGTCGCGGTCCATACCATCGTCTTGTAGTTCAGCTGTCCGGCGACCTGAGTGATCGCGTTTTCAACCCTGATTTCTTCCGGCGTCTGCACCCAGCAGATACCAACCTTCGCCCGCATCGCTATCTCAAGTTTCTGTTCTTCCTTCATGATCTTTCCTCCTCGTTTTCCTTGCCTTCGTATTCCGCTATCCTCTTCAGCAGGTCATTCCTGCTATCCTTCACTCTGTCGAGGTACTGTCTCTCCGCCTCGCTCAGACTTCCTTTCTCTTCGTACGACCTGATGGTCTCGTTCCTTCTCTCCAGACTCGACTTCGCCTCTTCGTAGTCCGCCTTTCTCGGATCCGCGAAGATCTCCTTCCTGCCTTCGATGAACTTCTCGATGGCGACCTTCAGTGCGGTGTGCGCTCCGTTGAGCATCGCGTCGATGATCGCCTTCCTTTCCACCCACGTCCTGCCGGCGTCGTAGATTCTGTCGGCGAGCATGTCGCTGAAGAAATCCACATCGTTGTACAGGTTGTCCGCCAGGGCTCCTTGCGGGTCGCCGCAGACCGGAATATCGAGTTCGCCAAAGTTGGGTCCCTCGACTGCTTCCATCGCGACTTCGCCGCAGGCTGTCTCTATATCAGAAACGATCCTGCGTGCCATATCTTCCGGTGTCTGATCCGAACGATTTCTCATGACTGATCTTCCTCCTAGTGTCCGTGCCCGAACGTGATCCCCTGTTCGACTGGAACTGCGACCGCGACCATGCGTCTGATCTCGAAGTCTTCGCTCTGGCGGAGCTTCCTGATCGCGCAGGCGTCGCACCAGCCACCGCGTTCTTCCCATCCCTCGATCGAGACCGTGTTACCGATCTTCATGATCTGGGCCGACTTGTTCTTCAGGCGTTCTTCCAGCGCCTTCATCTGGCGTTCGCGTTCCCGCTGTTCCCTCTCTTCTCTGCTGATAGTATCGCAAGGCATCTTTCTTCTCCTTCTTGGAGGGGCTGGCTGATTCCAGCCCCTCGGTTCTTGCTTCTGTTAGTCGATCGCGTCGATGATGTCGAGCGCGACGTCGTTTTTCTTCTCGTCCTTGATGCGAAGGTGACTGAGCGTGATCGTCCCCTTATCGTCATCGTAGTGGACTTCGACCGAGCCGTTCCTTCCATCGATGTGGTAGTGCGTCACGGTGTAGGTGCCCTGGTACCGGTTCCTGTAGTCGTAGCGAGACTTCTCTTCCTTCTCGACCCTGACTTCCCTGCCGGTGATCTTTTCGATCGCTGCCTTGTCGCCATCTTCCTTTTCTTTCTGTTCCTTGACGGCCTCGATCTTCCTTTCAGCACTGGCGACCTTGATCCGGACGTGTTCTTCCAGGTTCTTGACGACGGTCGTGATCTTCTTGGCGTTGCCGCCGATCTTGTTGTACGACTGCGTCAGCTTGAAGTACCATCCCGTCGCCCTGGCCCTGTAGCTGTTGCTGTTGTAGGTTGTCTCTCTGCGAATGTCGAATTCGAAGTCCAGCTTGTTGCCGTTGCTGAGCTTGACCGAGGTCGTCACCTTCACCGCGTTGTCCCTGTACCACGACTTGTCATTCTTGAGAGCGTCCTCCAGCTCCTTCCTGGTGGTCATCAGCTTGACCTTGTAGTCGGCTCCGAGCATCTGCTGGACTTCCTTCGCCATTCCGTGAAACCATCCCTTATCGAATGCCTCCAGCGTTTCGGCGATGCGCTTCTTTTCCTCTTCCGCTTCCTTCGCTTCCAGGATCGACTTGAACTTCAGTTCGATTTCGCTGGTGTCCAGCTCGATGCCGAGCGCCTGGAGCGTTTCGTCGTCAAGCGTCTTGAACCTGACCGGATACAGATAGTCATCCTGGTTCTCATCCTGACGCTGGTTGTACGGTGCATACTGCCTGGAGATCGTGAAGCTGTGATCGTTCTCCATTATCGTCGCGATCCCCTCCGCGCTGTTACCCTTTTCCGACATCTCCATTCCCTTCAGTTCTGCTTTCACTTTCTTCATTGTTCTTCTCCTGTGTTCGTTCTTGGTTCGTTCTTTCTTTCGCCTTGTTCTTCCGCCTTCTTGTGGGGACGACCAGGTGGCCGTCCCCGCCTCTTTCTATCCTTTCACTCAGTCTTCAATCTTGTCGCCGACCCTGAACGATCCTCCGCCGAGGTCTTCGACCTTCCTCCAGGCGACTTCGTTGTCGCCCCACTTGCGCCCTCTTTCCTTCCTGGCTATCACCTTCCCCATCCTGTACCTGTATCCTCTGGTGAAACCGAGGTTGCCAACCACTTCCACGTAGTCGACGTTCTCTATCCTGCGCGGATAGTCTTTGCTGTAGCTCTTCCCGAACGCCTCTGCCGCGTCGGTGATCTGGAAGCCGGCGACGATTGTTCTCTTGCCGGACTTCCTCACGATCCAGACTGTGACGTCCGCATCGAGGATCCTCAGTGCCTCCAGGTTCTCCTGATAGACCCTGGGGCATGTTCCCCACCACTTCTGTGTGTGGTTCTGGATCTGCGGCTTGATCGTGTACTGCCCGCCGCATTCGTACACCGGTCCATTCTTGAAGTACCGGGTGGCCTCCTGCTCGGGCTGAACCTTTGCGATCGGCGCCTCGCAGATCGGACAGGTCTCCGGAAAGACCATGTCCGCTGTCCGATCGATTGCGATCCAGCGTTCTTCGTAGATGTTGTTTCGTCCTTTCATACTTTCTTCCTCCTAGTCGTTGTACACCTTGACGGTGTGGGTTCTGTTGCTGACTCTGTAGCTGACGCTTATCGTTTCTCCTTCCTTGTTCTGGTGGACGCCGTCGCAGTCGTAAGCGAAGGTGCCCTGGTTATTTGTTCTCAGTTCGAATTGCTTCGGCCACTGTCCCGGTGGCAGTCCAAGGTCACTTGCGAAGACTGTCATCAGACTTTCGCTAATGACCGTGAACCTTTCATCCAGTTCGTACGATAGCATGATCATTTCGTTTCTCCTTTCTTGTGCTTCGCGCAAACCTTCCGACCTGTTCCCCTGATCAACCTTCCGTCGATGCCTGCGTCGTAGCAGACACCGCACACGTTTTCGTTCCATCCGTTTCCGCAGTAGAAACAGTCGCGATGCGTCTTCGGTTCCCTGCAGGTGCATACTGGATCCACCTTCGTGTACTTCTTGACGATCGCTTCCTTCACCCACTCGATCGCGCCGTACTGTGCGCGGCGATTGTTCTTCGCCTCACTCCTGCGGAGACGCTTGCCCGTTTCCCGGTCGAAGTATCCCTTGCGGAATATCCGAGAGCGATACTCGATCTTCTCTGCCTTGACCCCTGCCCTGGCGAGGATCTGTTCCACCTTCTTGGCGAAGACTGCCTTCTCCGGAACGAGCGTGAACATCTCGATCCTGATGGACTTGTCGGTGTAGAGCCTTGCGTACCATCCATCGCCGCGCGTCTTCAGCACGTCCTGTATCGAATTCAGCTCCTCGTTCGTGTTCCTTGTCATCGTTGCGTTCATCTTTCCGTCTCCTTTCATATGCTGATGTAGTTCCTGCAAGCTATCTCCGTCCACCTTTCCGGTGTCGTGTGGACGATGTACTTCTTTCCCTTGTAGCTGACCTGATTCCTTTTCTTCTCGTAGCGGCGCTGCATTCCCTTCCCCTTGTAGCCGCCCACCTTTGTCGGTATCCTTCTGATCGTGTCCACGATCTTCCCGTCGAATCCGTCGAAGCCTTCGACCACCAGAACTTCGATCTGGCGCATACGCTGGTTCGACTTTTCCCTGGCCTTCAGCTGGTGGATCTGATTCTGGAGCTCCCACTTCTGTTCCTCGAGTCCTTCCACATCCTCCCAGTGGCAGGTCTTCAGCTCTTCCTTGATTCCGTTGAGTTGTTCGACCAGTTCCGCGATCCTTCCGTGATACTTCGCCGGCGTCCTTCTGAAGAGAGGTTTCACCGTCACGTTGTAGAGATGACCGCCGAGCTTTTTCGTTGCGACCTTCACCGCGTGCTTTTCGTTCCTCGCCCTGACCTGTACCCCCACGTTGTCCCCGTCTACGTGTAGCGCTGTTACTTCGAACTTGTTCATCGTTTCGCCTCCTAGTTGTTCCTGCTGTCTGCCACCTTGATGGATCCGCCGTCCTGGAAGTTGATCCAGACTACTCCGTCCCTAACCACCGCCGAACCGATGGCGGGGACTTCCACGTGGGTCACCTTCGTCGTTTCTTCCTCTTCGATCTCGATCGGAATCCTACGCTGCATCCTGTTCGCCTGGTTGGCGGTCAGGCTGCTGAAGTTCCTGTTCTTCCTCAGTCCCTTCACCTTCTTGAGGTTCGCCCCTTCGATCTTCTTGGCCTCGCTGGAGAGGCGTGCCGACCTTTCGCCGTGGCCGGGATAGGTGTAGTGGCGCTTGCCTGTGCCCGGAACGGGGATGCCGCGTTCCAGAAGGATGGTCCTGACGACCGCCGCGTCGTCATCGTCCGCCGGAGTGATTCCGAAGATGGCGCAGACGCATGCGTATGATTCGTCCGCCTTCCGCTGGAGCTCCATCGCGTACTGCTTGTTGATGTTCTCCGCCTTGATCCTGTTCCATTCGCTTTCTCTTCCCTTCATCTTTCCTTCCTCCTTTTTGTTCCGCCTGTTAGTTGTTCGCCTCGATGTTTCTGCGACTGAAAGTGGGGGGATGTTTGAGGCACATCCCCGGAAGCCTGTCCGCTAGCTGATGTTCTGTTCGTACTGTTCCTCGATCCACGTTGTCCGTGCGTGGAGGATTCCGGTGGGGCGATCCGACAGGATGCCGAAGCGTGTTTCGATCTTCCTGCTAGCGAGCTCGTGGAAGATCGTGTGGAGCTCTTCGATCATCCTGCTGGCCTTGACGGCCTCGTACCATTCCTTCCCCTTCGCCGGGCGAAGGAGTTCGGGGAGCTTCTTGTGGAGCTCCGTGTCTATCGCCCAGATGGCGATCGAGGCTACGATGTGCTGCCGGAGGTCGTCGGGGAATTCCCGATCGCCCGCGACCAATAGTACATCGGCCTTCACTCTTTCTTCGGTCGCCTTCGCCGATTCTATCCCTTCGGCTGCTTCCCTGGCTGCTTCGTCGAAGTATGAACTCATCTCCTTCTCCTTTCTGCTAGTTGATCCCGTTGTTGAAGTCATCCTGCTCGCCCATGGCGAAGTCGGTGGTCTTGTCCGACTTGACCGCGTGCGCTTCCATGTGCTTCGCCGTGTCCTTGGCGTCCTGCTTGTCGTCCGTGAAGTAATCGGCGCCGGCCTGATACTCGCCATCGATGAAGAGCCGCACGCGATATTCCTCCGTGTCCCTGTTGAATGTGATCTTCGTTGTTGCCATCGTTCTTCTCCTTTGCCTTGTTCCGCCTTCGTTCGTTTAGTCCTGTACGTTGTGGACGTGGATTGCGCCCGCCGGTCCGCTGTGCCTCATTCCTTTCACTATTTTCGCTTCGCTGTAGGTGAAGACTTCGTCGTCGTCGATCTCCATCCCGAGATAGTCGCTGAACTCTTCGATGTCCTGCTTCTTGAGGATCTCCACCGCTTCCGGTCCGCTGTCGGCCGCCACGAGGACGACGTCCAACTGTTCGTTGCCTTCCGACTTCCTTGTGATGCTGTAGACCCTCTTGCGAGCGGCTTCCTGAACCATCCGCTTGACCGCGGCATCGATCTCGTCCTTTTCCATCCCGTAGCCGCCGCCGACTATCAGGTCTTTCGCTTCCTGGATCCACCTTTCCAAAGGAAGGTGGTTGAGCCTGCAGACTGCCACGCTGGAGGAGTACCATCCGGAAGGATCGAGATCGCTGGGCGTGTTGTCCGTTCCCGCGAAGTACAGGTAACCGTTCCCCTGTACGAGTTCGAGTTCGAATCCGACTGCTTCTGAAACCGCCTTCGATACTGTCTTGAGTGTGAGTCGCTTTGTCATCGTTCCGTTCCTTTCTTTCAGCTGTAGTTGAATTCCGCGTCGACCTTGTCCATCTGATCGCGGTCGATCGTTTCGAAGTCGGTATCGAAGATGCTGTCTTCAATTCCGAGGTAAACGATGAACGCGTGCTTCTTGTTCTTCGTCCTGACCAGGAAGTCGTTGTTGAATCTGCTTCCGGGGATCGCTTCGAAGTCTTTCGCTGACTTCGCCTTGATCTGCTTCATGTCCACCATCTTCACCAGTGCTTCGATTGCGTCCTGACTTGTGTAGCTGCGTCTGCGTTTCATTCTTCCGCCTCCTTCTGTTGTGGTTCGTTGTTGCCTCTGTGGTTTGCCTTGCCGTCTGTAAAGTGGCGAGGTTGATTTGTGGCTCAACCTCGAAAGCCTGAACGTTCTGTTGTAGGTTTCTCACTTCGCACGTTTCGTTGCAGATCACTTTCATCTGAGTACGAAGTCGATCCAAGCACTTCATCGATTCCTGGCCCCGTAGTTTCGGCTTCCGCCAACCAGATACGTTGACTGTCTGTCACTGGACTGTGTCCTGTGGGCTTCGCAAGCTTTCCCGTCGTGGTGATGAAGGAGACTTTCGAATCCTTCGCCCGACTTGTACTTCATAGCTGAGCAACGTTCTTCAATGCTTTCCTGTGGATCTCTCAAAGGGGTCTGGTCTCTCGACCGGCTGGCTGTAGTTGAAGATGGGGTCACTCCCTAAACTTTTTTCTCCCTAACACCTCAGTAAAAAAGGTTTGGACTCTCTCACCTTTTCCCCTATCGTCACTCCAGCGAGGTTGGGCCTCAGTCGACTTTCGTCTGCGTTGCGACTTCCGCCGCGCGGCCATCAACAGCTTTTTCCCTCGCCTTCGACGCTATGTCAAAGAACCTGACAAAGTCAGAAGAGTCTGTCGTGAAGTACGCGTCGCGAGGCGTCTGTGTCCTGCGTCCGCCAACCTTCAACTTACTATATCTTAACTTTATCATAGGGGAATCATATCAGCATCCCCATATAAAGGAAAGAAAAAAGTGAAATTATTTTCACTTTTTTAAGGTTTACGCAATTCCTGCTATTATTGCGTGAATCTGGGATATGGCAGATTTTTTGAACTTTTTTTGGCCGTCCAGCGAAAAGCCGGGGTACAATTGCGGAAAAGTGCTGAAGGAGAACCGATGCCGCGGAAGGCAAAAAAGAAGTCAGAAGCACAGACAGAATCAGGCAGCAAGCCTGGCAGAAAGTCTCTGTACAGACCTGACTTCGATGACCTTGGTTTTGATCTGGCGAAGGCAGGCGCGACTGTGAAAGAAATCGCAAAAGCATTTGGCGTCAGCACCTTTGCAGTTGAAGACTGGATGAGGAAGCACGACGCATTCGCTAGGGCCATAAAAAAGGGACGGTGGCAGTTCGACACGAAGCAGATCGAGAACGCGCTCAGATCCAGGGCGCTTGGATTCACATACGAGGAAGTCACAGTCGAGGCCATCGTTCTGCTGGACGGAGATGAAGAGGACACCTTCGTCGAAAGGAAGGACACCGTCGGAGGCAATGGAAAGAGTCGCACACGCATCAGACTGGTTCCCGGATACAAGAGGAAAGTCACAACGAAGCAAGTCATACCTGACGTCGGCGCTCTCTGTTTCTGGCTCTGCAATCGTCAGCCGGAAGATTGGAAGAACGTCCAGCGACAGATCGTCGAAGGAAAGGTCGAACACGAACACAATCATTATCTTGATCTAACGAAATACTCGAGGAAAGAACTTGAACAGCTCCGCAGTCTTATCAGCAAGGGAACTCCAGACGACCCCGATGCCGACAGCGAGGGAAGTGGACAACGCTCTGGCGTACGTCAGCCTGTACCACTTCGTTTGTCAGCTGTGGCGGGTAGTTGAGAAGAGACCGTTCGTACCAGGGTGGCACATCGAAGCCATGTGCGATCACCTTCAGGCGGTGTCCAGCGGATCCATCAAGCGGCTGATCATCAACATACCTCCTCGCCACACCAAGTCGCTTATCGTCTCCGTCATGTGGCCCATGTGGGACTGGCTTCATAATTCCTCACGCCAATGGCTCTTCGCCTCCTACGCTCAGACGCTCTCCATCCGCGACTCCGTGAAGGCCAGAAGGATATTCCAGTCGGCGGAGTACCAAGAGCTTCTCATGATCTACAGACCGGACCTCGTTCTCGTAGGCGACCAGAACACCAAGACAAGATTCGAGAACAACGACAGCGGATACCGGCTTGCCACCTCAGTCGATGGTGCCTTGACAGGTGAAGGCGGCGACATCATCGGCGTGGACGATCCGCACAACATCCGCGACGGGGAAAGCGAGACGAAAAGGAAGGCGACGCTGGACTGGTGGGATGAGGCGATGTCCACTCGGTTGAACGACATGAAGACGGGCGCCTATGTGATCATCATGCAGAGATCGCATCAGAACGACCTGACCGGACACATCCTTGAGCGGGAAGCCGACGAATGGGATCAGTTGGTGATACCGGCAAGGAAGGAAGAGAAGAGCCGCATCAGATCCAGCCTCGGCTTCGTGGATCCGCGCACGACCATCGGCGAACCTATGTCACCGGAACGCTTCGGCGAAGAGGAGCTGCGGAAGCTTGAGCGATCCTTGGGGTCGTACGGCACGGCCGGCCAACTACAACAGCGGCCCTCGCCCAGAGGCGGCGGCATGATGAAGGTCAGCGAGCTGAGTATCCTTGAAGCCATCAACAGGAACTTCATCGAGAAGTCCGTGCGATACTGGGACAAGGCGGGGACGGAAGGCGGCGGAGCACGAACCGCTGGCGTCCTGATGCACAAGATGAAGGGTGGTCCGGTGGAGTTCGTGATCGAAGATGTGGTCAAGGGGCAGTGGTCCGCTGGATCCAGAGAGAAGCGGATCAAGCAAGTCGCCGAACTGGACGCCGAAGAGATGGGGTCGAAGACCGCCGTGAAGGTGTGGGTGGAGCAGGAAGGCGGAAGCGGCGGAAAGGAATCGGCGGAGAACACGGTCAGGAATCTGAAAGGCTTCAGCGCGTTCAAGGAATCGGTGCAAGGGGACAAGGTCACCAGGGCGGAGCCTCTATCGGCGCAGGTGGAGATAGGAAACGTTGCGCTGATGAAGGGACCGTGGGTGAAGGAGTACGTCGAAGAGCTGGAGATGTTTCCGGCCGGCTCCTACAAGGATCAAGTGGACGCGTCAAGCGGAGCGTTCAACAAGCTGATGAACCTTTCCGGAAAGCGGAAGCGAGCCGGAACCTGGTGAGGAGGAAGAGATGAGTGACATCCTGATAACGAACACAATCAACATCAACAAGGGAACGATAAGAGACCGAGGACTGAAGGTCAACAACCTGGTGCTCAGCCAGACGGGGTCCGGCTATCAGAGCGGCACGCTCGATATAGGAGCAGGAGTGACGGTGGACCTCCCGATCGACGAGTTGACGACGGCAGGCGTCTGGAATCTCCAGGTGTCGGAGGCCGCCACGGGTGCCACGCTTCAGGTCGGTCCAAACAACGGCGGGGCCATCCTGCCGATGGACGAACTGAACGAGACGGAAGTCGCAAGCGGAAGGATCGCCTCCGGTGCCGGCGTCAAGCTGAAGGCGATAGGCGGCGCGGTCAAGGTCGAGTTCTTCGTCGCGGAGGATTGATCATGCCAAGAAAGTCGAAGATGAAAGAGACCGGAAGGGCCAACGTGAAGACGATGGCGGTGAACCGAGTACTTCAGGAACAGTTGAGCCTCTTGGCGGGCACGATCCAACAGCGACGTGCTCTTGCCCACGGTCTTGGAAAGTCTTACGAAGGCCAGCGAGATCTGTACCTCGCACTTGGCTACAAGAAGGTGATCGAGTACACCGACTATCTGGACAAGTACGAACGGCAGGACATCGCCAAGCGGATCGTGACCGCCTATCCCGATGCGACCTGGCGCGGTGAACCTGTCGTCTATGAGACGGAGGATCCAGAACCGACTTCGTTCGAAGAGGCGTGGCAGGAACTAGCCAGGGACAAGAACGTGCTCCAGTATCTCACCAGGCTGGACAAGATGGCGGGCATCGGACGCTACGCCGTTCTGTATCTCGGATTCAGCGACGTGGAGAAGCCAGAGGACGCGCAGGAAGAGGTGACGAAGGCGGAAGGCAACGAGCTACTCTTCCTTCAGCCGTACAGCGAAACGAACGCCGAGGTGAACACCTGGGACAACGACCACTCGTCCGAACGATACGGACTGCCGATGACCTACAAGCTGAAGGTCAAGAACCTGAACAACGCCACCGGAACGAAGGCGGATGAGTCCCTGTCCACCACCGACGTCGTCGTCCACTGGAGCAGAGTCATCCACGCGGCGGAGGGACTTCTTGAATCGAACGTGTACGGGACGCCTCGCCTGAAGGCGGTCTTCAATCGTCTTGACAACCTTGACCTCATAGCCGGAGGATCCGCCGAGTCGATGTGGCGTGGTGGTTTCCCCGGTCTGGCCTTCGAGCTGGATCCAGAAGCCGAGCTCACACCTCAGGACGCCGAAGACCTCGACAAGCAGATAGACGAGTACGTTCACTCGCTTCGGAGATATCTCAGGCTCCAGGGAATGAAGGCCAACAGCCTGAACCCTCAGATAGCGGATCCGGATAGTCACGTCAAGGTCCAACTGGAATTGATCTCAGGTGCGACGGGAATCCCCGTCCGTATCCTGACCGGTTCGGAGCGCGGCGAACTAGCATCCACTCAGGACAAGGAGAACTGGTCGGACAGGGTGTCGGAACGCAGGAAAGACTTCGCCGAGCCTTCGATCCTGAGACCTTTCGTCGACAGGTTGATAGAGTCAGGCGTCCTTCCTGAGCCGGCGGAAGGATACTTCGTGGCGTGGCCGGACGTCAACGCACTGTCTGACAAGGAACAGGCGGAGATAGCACAGATCAGGACGAAGGCGATAGCGGAATATGTGAAGGCGGGTGCGGAGATGCTCATACCGCCGTACGCCTTCCTGACATCGATAATGGGATTTGAACAGACGGAAGCGGAGGCGATGCTGGACGAGCTTGAACAGATGCTCAAGGAAGAGGAAGAGGACGCCGCCGCGATGGCAGATGAAGAGGCGATCAAGAAGCAGGAAGAGGAAGCTGCCATGGAAGATGAAGAGGAAGAGGAGGACGCCGCTTGAGTCACCTCTGTACATGTAGTCGGAAGCCGAAGAAACTGACGCTGAATCAGGTGGCGCGTTCTGCGGATCCGACTCGCACCACCACTTTGAGGAACAGATTCGCGGCCGACCTGACTGGACGTTGGCGACGTATCGCTACTGCTGTGAGGAAGTCCATCGTTGATAACGATGCGTTGGGACTGAAAGAAGGAGACGCACTATCGCACGAACTGGTCGGGTCGGCCCAATCTTTCGTGATGAACGTACAGCCCCTGCCGCCTGGAGCCTTCGCATTCAAGACTAGCTCCGCGAAGGTGGAAGGATTCATGAACTGGCTGAACACCGAGATGGACAGAGAGGTCCTCGGCATAACGACGGGCGCCTCAAGACAGTCCGTCGGACAGGCCGCCTGGGCGAACACCTACATCGACACCGCGTACAAGAGAGGAATGAGAAGAGCCGATGCCGAGCTGGCGAGGGCTGGAATCCTTCCGACGGGCGAGGCGTTGGCCTTTCCTATTGACGCCAGATTCCTTCAGCCGATACACGCGGATCGCGTCGGACTGATCTACACCAGAACCTTCTCGGAACTGAAGGGGATCACCGACACGATGGACCAGGAGATCAGCAGGATATTGGCTCAGGGAATAGCCGAAGGAAGAGGACCGCAGTACATCGCAAGGCAGATGAACAAGGCGATCACCGGAAAGGGACTGCCGTCCTTGGGAACAGGAAGGATGTCCGCCGTACAGAGATCGCGGATCCTCGCAAGGACGGAAGTCATACGGGCGCACCACGCCGCGACGATCAACATCTACAGAGAAGCACAGGTGGAAGGCGTGAAGGTGAAGGCGGAATGGGCGACAGCCGACGACGATCGCGTCTGTCCCGACTGCGGCTTCATGGAGGGAAGGATATTCACGCTGGACGAGATAGAGACGCTGATCCCCTTCCATCCGCAGTGCCGATGCGTGGCGTTGCCCAACGTCGGACAGAAGCCTGACGTCACCACGAAAGGCGAACGCTTCGACTACGTCGGTGACAGGTACAAGGCGAAGGACGGAACGTTCAGGCGAAGAGGATTCTACGAGCAGAGAACTGGCAAGACACTGCGCGGCGCTCCGAAGGCTGGAGCGAAGGTCAAGGGGACGCCGCCTTCCGCGGAAGAGCTGGCACGAAGGCAACGGGCAGCTGTTAGAGCGGCAAGGAGACGTGCGAGGGAAGCGGCGACACAGGCGAAGGTTGCTGGACCGACTCCACCCACGCCGATAGTTCCCCCAACCGCTCCGCCTCCGGCCGCACCTCCGCCGACTCCCGCTCCGCCTCCGGCCGCACCTCCGACGCCCACGGTGACCACGCCGACGAGTCCCAAGCTGTCCTTGGAGAATGCAACGAAGAGACTGAAGGACAGATACGGCGTGACGGTGAACGTCAGCAAGCTTGGTCCGACAGCAGGAAAGAGATTTGCTAACGATGTGCTCGCGACATTAGATGACATCAGTGAGAGATTTCCAGCCTTCAAGTCGCAGATGAGCGCCAGGCAGTTTGGGAAGAAACCGCAACTGACTCCGCTGATAGGATCGAAAGGGAAATCGTTCATGGGAACTGGAGGCAACCCCCTGTCCGGACGATACTACACGGGCAACGTTCAGCTTGCTTCTGGAATGACGAGGAACGCGAAGGCGCTCAGGATCGGTGGAAAGGCTTGGGATGTTGGCGACGATTTCTTCTCTGTTACCAGGCATGAATTTGGTCATCGAGTCTACAGACCGAACAAGGAGGAGTGGCTGAAGCTGCATAATGAACTTCGAGGCAACGTGTTCTTCAGTCAGAATGTGAGTTCGTACGCGGCAAGCAACGCAGACGAGGCCTTCGCCGAATGCTTCGCCGCCTACACGCATCCAGACTACGGCAAGGCTGGGGTCAGGTTGCCTGCGAAGGTGGAGAAGTTCTTCGAACAGGCTTTCGGAAAAGCGAAGGTGACAGCTCCTCCTGCCGCACCGCCTCCCGCTCCTGCTCCTACAGCACCGTCGGTGAAGGTTCCGAAGGCTTTTGACGAGAAGACTGCGACTGCGTTCGTCGAAGGCAACGGAAGCATAGTGGCGAAGAATGCCACAAAGGCTCAGCTGGAATCCGTTCTCAGCTACACGGAAGGAGACGCCCTGGGGATCAACCTGTCACTGCGCGCTTCGAATCAGAAGGAGGCTCTGGCGAGACTCAGTGCAAGAGAAAAGCAGATGATCAAAGACCTTGATGCCATGATGAAGAAAGCCCCTGAGCTGAGGAAGCCTTCTGTGGTGTTTAGGACAGTGGATCTCGGATCTGATGTAGCTGACGACTTCATAGGACCAGTCGGAAGCGAGTTCGTCGACGACGCATACGTGTCAACGACGCCTTCTCAGGAAGCATACAAGAAGATACTCAGAGATGCCGATGACATGTTTCAGATGTACAGGCCGGCTAATCTGAAGATTGTCCTGCCTGAGAACAGTCAGGGGATAGGTTTGGGCGAGTCCTTGCTTGGCGACGACGCGCCGTTCCTATATCAGAAGGAGTTCCTGCTGCCAAGAGGAACGCGATTCAGAGTCTTGGAGAGGAAAGTCGTGGCTGGTGTAGAAGAAATCACTTTGGAGGTCGTGACATGACGACGAAGTCTGAGAAGGCGAGAAGGAATGTGACGAAGGCTGATAGAGCCTTGAACTCGATGACGAAGTTCGTCTGGCTTTCAGGTCAGACGAAACAGGTCGAACCGAAGGTGGAGAAAGGAGCGAAATGATTCCTCAACCAAAGTGTCATTCGCGTGGATGCATGAACTTCGGCGGAGCCAAGTGGCTCGGTGCTACAGAGGACAGCGAAGTGCTGGTCTGTCCCGCTTTTCCGGAGGGGATTCCAGACAGAATAGCCTTCGGAAAAGATAAGCACCTGGAAGTCGCTCCTGACCAGACAGGGGACATAATTTTTGAGAAGGCAAAGGAATGAGACACAACACGAATAGACCGATGATGAAACGAAGAGCTGGAGACGCTAACCAGACCGCTCACCTCCGCTCTGCCAGTCGCGTCGGAGGCGGATTCAGTCCTGAGGGCGAGAAGAGATTCGCCGCGATCAAGTGGAAGTCGAAAGGAGGGAAGTGATGGTCGTCAAGAAAGGAAATGCCTGGTGCGTTGTCCACGGCAGCCCGAAGAAAGCGGGAAGCAAGACCGACAAGCCGAAGGGTACAGTCATCAAGTGCTTCAGCTTCTCGCCGGGGAATAAGGCAAGCGAGACGAAGGCGAGACAGAAGGCACAGGGACTTCACTATCGAATAACTCATCCTGATGCGAAGTTCGACAAGGAACTGGAGGAACTACTCCAGAACGCGGGGTCGTGCGAACTGGTGATCAACGAGAGGCACACCAGCAAGCTGGCCGACGACGAGCCGCCGTGGGAAGAGGCGCAGAAAGACCTTCCGCTGAAGGCCAACGTCTGGCAGGCTCCGGGGACCGATGCTGAGGATCCAGAGACGTGGGACTACCCGCATCACTTCATCTGCAACGGCGAGATGCTCCTGCATCGCGAAGGCTTGACGGAGGCATGGAGGAGGGCGACGAGGGAATCCGCACCTGCGTCTGTGATCCGTCACCTCGAGAAGCACGGAAAGACCATCGGACTGAACATGAAGACGAACGCGGAAGGACTCCGCCATCTGATGAGCAATCTCATCCGACAGGAGGAGCTGAAGGGGAAAGACTATCTCGTCTGCCCGACCATCCTCATCTGCGAAGGCGTCCACAACAACCTGTTCTATCCTTCCGATGAGATCGCGATGTTCCCAGATAGCTGGAACGGCAGACCGGTGGTCGTGGCACCGACGGGACATCCGAAGGAGAACGGCAAGCCTGTCACCGCAAGCAAGCCGAAGTACGTGGAGCAGATCGAGGTCGGCCGTCTGTTCAATTGCTTTTACGAGAACTCGAAGCTGAAGGGGGAAGTCTGGATCGACGTGGAGACCTGTTCGGAACTCGCGCCGGAGATCCTCACGATGCTCGAGCAGAATCAAAACATCGAGGTCAGCACTGGCCTGTTCACTCAGAACGACCAGAAGCCTGGCGAATGGAATGGGGAAAAGTTCCTCGGCACCGTCTACAACTACAGACCCGATCACCTGGCTCTTCTGCCACACGACAAGGGAGCCTGTTCGTGGGAGGACGGTGGTGGTATGCCGAGGGTGAACAAGAAGGAAGGAGGAGAAGAGCCAGAAAAGGAGGGAAGCGTAGTGAAGAACATCAGGGAATGCTTCCAAGCTCTTGGCAAGGCTCTCGGCCTGCAGACCAACGAACTGAGCCACGACGCGATCAGGTCTGGACTCAGGGACGTGGTCGGCACCACTCTCAACCTCGGCACAGATGAGTTCCTGTTCGTTCACGACGTGTTCGACAAGCACTTCATCTACGGAGTCGAGGGGAAGGAGCAGGCGGCTCTGTTCAAGCAGGGATATGCTGTCAGCGCCAACGATGAGGTCGAGCTTGTCGGGGACAGGATGGAAGTGAAACCGAAGATGGAGTACGTTCCTGTGACCAATCAGGACGAGAACACTGGTGGCGCCGATGATCAGGGCGGCACCGCAAACGAGGGAGGTCAGAAGATGACCCGAACCGAAAAGGTGAATGCTCTGATCGCGAACAGCGACTGGGGCGAGGACGACCGGGAGCTTCTCGAAGGCATGACCGACGAGCAGTTCGCTCGGGTGGAGGCTGCCGCTGAGAAGCCGCAGGTGAACGAGGACGAGGAGAACAAGGAAGGCGACGAAGAGAAGCCGGCCGAAGGCTCCGAGGAATCAGCGGAAGGCGAAGGGGAATCCAAGGACGAGGGCGAAGGGGAAGAGAAGTCCGAGGACGAACCTGAGGCCAACCAGGAGAAGGAGACCGTGGAAGATGTCATCGGGAACATCAAGGACCCCGCGGTCAGGGAGACCATCGAAAGGTCTGTCGCCAGGGACAAGGCGATAAAGGAATCGATGGTGAAGGAGCTGTCCGGCAACAAGTCTTGCCCGTACAGTGAGGACGAGCTGAAAGGCAAGTCCATTGACGAACTCGAGAAGCTGTTGACGCTCTCGGGATCAGCGAAAAAGGCAGTCGACTTCTCGGTGCGCGCACCGGCAGAGGTGACAGAGAACAAGGCAGAGGACGCCGTCCCTGCGATGCCGACTCTGTGCCCGAAAAAGAACGAGGGCTGAGAACAAAGAGGAAGGGTGATCAAACTCGAAAGGAGGCAATTAGATGCCAGTGAGGAATACGATCATCGTAATTGGGACCGGGATGCAGAGTGAAGCTGTCGCTGAGGCGGCAATCACTCCCGGTCAGGTTGTGGAACTTCTGTCCACCGGCAAGGTGCAGAAGAAAGCAACCGGAGGTACGATCGGGGAAAAGGCCGTCGCGATCGAAGACTACCTCCAGGGCAACACGGTCGCGGATGACTATTCCGCCGACGACAGAGTGCTGTACCGCGTCTTCAAGTCCGGAGATGAGACGTACTGCATTCTGGCCGATGGTGAGAACGTTGGAATCGGGGACACGCTTGCGTTTGCGGACGCAGGTGAGATGAAGGCCAACGGGACAACCACGGATGTCGTGGTGGCAATAGCCATGGAAGCAGTGGACGCGAGCGACAGCGCGGCGACTCCGGTTGCCGACAGGCGCATCGTTGTTCGGTGGCTCTAATCGCAACAAAGGGAAGGAGAAAGTTCAGTGAATAAAGAACTCCTGAAACAGATGATTGCGAACGGAGGCACGACGGCCCAGAAGCTCTTGATGAGCGGCATGGACGTGAACTCGCTTCGCACGAACGCCACCCTCCGCAAAGAGGAGTGGATTGAGTATGACACAGCGATCATCGAAGCAGCGCAGGACAGGCTCGTCGGCGTTGCGGATCTGCTGGGTCGCGGTCTCCGGTACACCTTGACCAACGGTCTTGGCAAAACTGTACTCGAGTCCGAGAACGTCGGGGATATGAGGGACGCGGAAGTCAACATGGACGGTGTGACCCGTGGCCAGAACGACGCGATCAACTACGAGATAGTTGGTCTGCCGCTCCCGATCATCCACAAAGACTACCAGATCTCCATCAGGAAGCTGGCAGCGTCCCGGAACACCGGGGAACCACTCGACACCACGCAGGCTCGTCTCGCCTCTCGTAAGGTCGCCGACACCCAAGAGGATATTCTCTTCAACGGTTACGGCACCTTCGCATTCGGTGGCTACAACCTCTACGGATACACGAACTTCCCTGACAGGCTCACAGGTTCGATCTCCCAGTGGGAATCCGCCTCCACCGACGGTGCTGCTATCGTCTCCGAAGTTCTGGAGATGAAGCAGGAGGCTCTGGACAATAAGATGTACGGTCCGTTCATACTTTACATCCCGGCAGCCTACGAGACAAAGATGGATGAGGATTACTCATCGGACAAGGGTAGCAATACCATCCGTGAAAGAATCCTTCAGATATCGAACATCCAGGACGTTAAGGTCGCCGACAAGTTGGCGATCAACAACGTACTCCTGGTGCAGATGTCCATCGACGTGGTGCGGATGGTCGAGGGTCTTCCCCTCACCAACGTCGAGTGGCAGGAGCAGGGTGGCATGGTGTTCCTGTACAAGGTCATGACCATCTCGGTCCCCCAGATCAGGACGGACCAGGACGGGAACTGTGGCGTCGTACACTTCACCTACGTCGCTCCGTAGCAGGCACCGTGAAGACACTTGGCAGAGTCCCTCCTAACCACGGAGGGACGAAGCCTTCAGAACAGAGAACCTAACCAGGGGGAAAGTTGAAATGAAATACAGAATCATAGCTGGAAAACACACTGTCAAGAATGAGGACGGCACAAGGACTCGTTTCGCGAAAGGATCGGTGATCGAGTCCGACAAGCCTCTCGACGAGATCCATGAGAACAAGTTCGAGAGGGTCAGAGACGACGAAGAGACTTCTGAACCTGAAGCTGTGAATCAGCCAAGGAACACCAAGTCGATGAACACTCAGGCGGAAAAGCGCGAGGCGAGAGAAAAAGAGGACGCAAAGCGCTCCGCATCCGACGATGAGGGGTCCTCCCCGGCCGATGAGGAAGCCGAAGGAAGCGAGGAAGGAAAGGAAGCCGGTGAAGAGAGCTCGGCCGATGAGGAAGCCGACGAGGATCAGCCGGAGATCACCCTGAAGGCCATCCACCGCGGTCGCGGAAACTGGGACGTGGTGAAGGTCATTAACGGGGTGGAGACAGAAGAGAATGTCAACGAAGCATTTTTGAAAAAGGCAGCTGCCAAGGAGATGGAAGAGGCAGGCTGGCCGATACCGGAGTAGAACGTGTCAAGCATCTTGCCAGTGAAAGAGATTGACGAGAAGGTCTTTTGGATTCCTCCCGAGATCTGGCCTGGCGAGACTGTCTTCATAATTGGCGGAGGTCCCAGTCTGAGAGACTTTGACTGGGACCTCGTCTGCCGAGAGAAGATCATCGGTGCGAACGATGCCTACATGCTTGGACCGTGGGTGGACTACAACATGTTCGCCGACAGCGGATGGTACTCGATGCACAGAAAGTTCTTCAGTGCGGCGACGGCAACGATGATCGGCATCACGAATCAGCCGCTGAGAAATAGATCGGTCAAGTGGGTGAAGAGGGCACAGCACGCCTATGGCGAGAGACCTTTCGAGATTCCGTGGTTCGGCAACACCGGGATGGCCTGTATCTGTCTTGCCGTGAAGTTCGGAGCCAAGCGCGTCTGTCTCCTTGGATTCGATATGAAGATCGACGAAGAATCTGGAGAGGCAAACTGGCATGTGAATCAGTTGTCCTCTCCAAACGCTTCGGCGTACGCCAGGTTCATGAACTGGGGAAAGAAACTGAAGAAACTGATGGACGAGCACCATCCCGATGTAGAGATCCTCAACTGTAATCCTGACTCGGCGATGGACCTGTGGCCGAAAGTGAAAATAGAGGAGGTGCTGTCATGATCGATCCGATTCTGATAACAGGATGCGCGAGGTCGGGAACCAGCATGACCGCTGGCATCATGGATCACTGCGGTGCCTTTGGAGGCAGAACGATACCGGGCGGCCACGCGAATCCGAAAGGCTTTTTTGAGAACAGGGAGATCCGAGAGAACCTTCTGAAGCCATATCTGATTCTGTGCGGGGCGGATCCGATGGGACAGAAGCCTCTTCCGGAGCTTCATCACCTCCTTCCGCTGGAGAATCTCAGGGCGAAGGTGGAGACCGTTATCAAATATCATGGGTACAAGGATGGTCCGTGGTACTACAAGGGAGCGAAGCTGTGTCTGGTCTGGCCGATCTGGCACAAAGCCTTTCCGGATGCGAAGTGGGTGATAGTCAGAAGGAACGACGAGGACATCATCAACTCCTGCATGAAGACAGGCTTCATGAGAGCCTACAGAGATCCAGAGGGATGGCAGAAGTGGATTGACCATCACAAGAAACGATTTGAAGAGATGAAGGAGATCGGTCTCCAGGTCAGAGAAGTCTGGCCGACCAAGTTTGTCGAAGGAGATCATTCGGAGATACGCGAAACGGTGGAATGGCTTGGACTGACATTCGATGAAAAGATCGTCGAAGAGATCGTGGTGCCTAACAGGTTCAACCGCGGATCCGCCAAAGTGAGGAGGGCGTCCTGATGGCAAGAGTGACAGCAACAGAAGTGAAGCAGATTCTTGATACAAGCTTGGACGACGCGATCGTCGACGTGTTCATAATCGTCGGCAACCAGTTGACCGATAGCGTCGCCGACAATGACAGCGAGGGACTTCTTGACTCCGCCAGGCTGAAGGAGATAGAGAGGTGGCTCTCGGCTCACTTCACGGCGATAAGAGACGTGCGAGCCGACATGGAAAAAGCCGGCGACGTTTCGCAGTCTTTCCAGTACAAGGTTGACCTGAATTTGAACCAGACGCAATACGGTCAGCAGGCAATCCTTCTCGACATCACGGGATACTTGGCGAGGCTACAGAAGGAAGCTGAAGACGGAGGGAAGGTCAGGGCGAGCATGTACGCGATGGGCACGCCTGAGGATGAGTATCCGACGACCGAAGCACCGGAGGACTAAACGATGGGAATGAGGATCATCAGAACGATGCGGAGACAGAAGGCTGTCTATTGGGGCAACCCTTCGTCCGATGGCCGCGGTGGAGTTCAGGTTGATCTTCCCGTGGAGATAGACTGTAGGTGGGTCGACACGAACGAACAGGTGAGAACCGCCAACGGAGAGGAAGTCACCTCCATGTCGAAGGTGTACTCGGACAGGGATCTGGAGATAGGCGGCTTCCTGAGGCTTGGAACGATAGCAGATTTGAATGGTGTCGAGGATCCAGAGGAGCTCGACGATGCGCACGAAATAATCAAGTTCGAAAAGCTGCCAGTTCTGAAGGTCAGAACCGACGGCTTGGATCCGAACGCAGACGAATATTTGAGGACAGCATGGCTCTGATGACCATGGGGGCGTTGAGGGTGATAGACCTGGACAAGGCTCTTGCCTCTCTCCAGAGAGACATGATGAGAGTTCCGCAGTTGACGCTGAAGGGACTCATCAAGGGAGGCTTCATCATCCAGAGACAGGCACAGAAGTTGACTCCAATCGACACTGGCAACCTTCGTGCTTCAGCCTTCACGATATGGGCGATGAAGACTGACGTTGAGGCTCCGAACTTCAGAGGGGAGAAGGGAAGAGAGATGGACATGCAACACGAGAAGGTGATCAGGCAGGAGAAGTCCAAGATGTCGACGAATCCTCTGAAGCCTGAGGTCGAAGTCGGATACACCGCGGCGTATGCCATCTTCGTTCATGAGAATCTTGACGCCAGACACAAGGTCGGTCAGGCGAAGTTCCTGGAGGCGGCGGTCGCCCTGAAGGCACCTGACGTCGTCGCCGCGGTGAAATCGGAATCAAGAAAGGCGCTGTTATGAATCCTGTTTGCGAAGACATCAAAGACCTGTTAGTTGGAGAAGGCGTCGGGGTGTTCGCGTCGACGAAGCCGAACGAATGGAGCATTCAGGTTGGCGACGAACCTGACTCGCCAAGCAGGACGATAACGATCTACGACACGCCGAGCACCGCAGACAAGACTTTCGATTCAGACAGGCACTTCCACCATAGTTCTTTCCAGGTTCGAGTCAGAGGAAAGAAATATCTGTCGGCGCATGCCAAGTGCGAAGAATGCCGAAGGACGCTGGACAGGTACACGACGAAGGTCGATGGACCAAAGGTGGCCCTGTCCTTTGGCGACATGAGATACGACAACATAACGATGGACAACGAACCGTTGCCTCTCGGTCAGGATTCGAAAGGCAGGTTCATCTTCGTGGTGAACGGAACGGCATTCAGACAGAGAAAAGAATCATCTGAAGAATAGAGAGGAGGAAGCATGCCAAGGAAAGAGAAAGTGACTATCGAGGAGGTCAAGCTGAAGCTGTGGAAACATTGTTTTGAAGCAGGCTTCGAGATTGGTCCGCTGAACTGTCTGTATTCAAAGGCTCCTCAGACGGGCGACAGGATCAGGCTGAACTTCCGCGATCAGAAGGTTCTGAAGTTGGAGGTCAAGAGACCTCTGACCGATGAAGAGAAGAAAGAGGCGCCTGACAAGACTTCCAGGTGGGATGTCATGGAGAGCGGTGCCTATGAGAAGGTCGAGATCGGAGAATCCGGCGAGCTGATCTTTGACAAGAAGAAAAAAGCCGAGAAGGAAAAGCCGAAGGCGAAAAAGAAAGAGAAGCCTGAGGCAGAAGGAAAGGAGAGTGAATGATGTATATCGGAACAGGAACAACTGTGTCATTCGGTGGCAGTCCGATCGGTGAGATCTTGGATGTGACACCTCCTGGCGTCAGCAGGGAGACAGTCCAGTCGTCGACGATGGGATCGGTCGACGCCCACACGTTCCTCGGAACGAAGCTGTACGATGGTGGAGAGGTCTCGCTTGAGATCGCTCTCAATCCTACATCGTCGTGGGTGATCAGCAGTGGTGATGCCGCGCAGGCCATGGTCATAACCTTCCCGGACAGTGGAAGTACGACCTGGGGATTCGACGCGATCGTCACTGGATACGAACCGGCGGATCCGCTGGAGGACAGGATGACTGCGACCCTGACTTTCAAGGTCACGGGCGCGATCACCATCACGTAGAAACAGAAACACACAAACAGGAGGTCTAACCATGACAACCAGAACAATCCTAACCAGGGATTCAATCGTCAAAGCGAAGGATTACACAATCGAAGAGGTGGAGGTTCCAGAATGGGGAGGCGTCGTCAGGCTCCGTTCCTTGACAGGAAAGGACAGAGACGAGTACGAATCTGCCATCGTGGACAGTTCCTCTTCGCCGGGTAAACCTGACGCACGCGTGGATATCCGCGGACTGAAAGCTCTGCTGCTTTCCATGGCGATCGTCGACGAGAACGACGAGAAGATGTTCGACAAGAAGGAGGTCGACATCCTGAATTCGAAATCGGCCAAGGTCATCGAGATGCTCTGGAACAAGGCGCAGGAGATGAACGGCATCGGAATCGAAGCTGTGGACAAAGCGGAAAAAAACTTGCAAGGCGACCGGAACGACAAGCCTGGTTCCGGCTCGCAAGAATCCTCGGAGGAAGAACAGTCGCCGAATGGCAAGAGGTGATGTCGGCAAAGGAGTTTGCAGAATGGTGCGTGTACGACAGAACGAATCCGGGCGATCCAGAGAGGAGCGATTTCAGGACCGCTCTCATCTGCATGACCATCGTCAACATGCTGAAGGGAAAGAAGGGACAGCGTGCGAAGATAGAGGATTTCATTCTGAAGTTCAAGCCGAAGCGAATACAGCCGAAGTCTCAGTCGGAGATAGCGATGAAGTTCAAAGCCTGGCTCATGGGATTGCCAAAGAACAAGGTGATTGACCTGAGGCATCTGCGCCCGAAGAGGAGGAAGGAGAAGAATGGCTGACAGAATCGTAACCTTCAGGTTGGTTGGAGACGTGACGCAGTTCAATGCGGCATGGACTTCGGCTTCAGCCACGATGACGAAGGTCGCCGCTCAGGCTCAGGCAGTCGGAAGAAAGATGAGCACGATGGGCACCAGGATGACCGTCGGCTTCACTCTTCCTGTTGTCGCCGCACTAGGTGGAGGCGTGAAAGCCTTCTCCAACTTCGACAAGGCGATGACAGAATCCCTGGCGATAATGAGCGGCGTCACGAAGCAGATGGAAATGGAGATGAGATCTCTGGCCAAGACCCTGTCGACCGAAAGCACCTTCGCGGCAAAGGAATTGGCTCAGGCGTATTTCTTCCTCGCGTCCGCCGGCTTCAAGGCTGAACAATCTCTGAAGGTGCTTCCTGTCGTGACAAGATTCGCTCAGGCGGGCGCCTTCGATCTTTCAAGAGCGACTTCGCTCCTCGCCGGATCCGTGGCGGCGCTCGGTCTCAAGTCTGCCGATGCCGCCAAGACGATGGAGAATATGTCGGACATATCTGACCTGCTAGTTGGCGCCAACCAGCTCGCCGACGCCACGACGGAACAGTTTGCGACCGCGTTGACAAGAGCAGGTGGAGTGATGAGAGCCTTCGGCGTGGATGCCAAGCAGGGCATCGCGGTCCTCGCAGGATACGCGGAGATTCAGAGGAAGGCGGAAGTCGGTGGCGAAGCATTCGCAAGAGTCCTTCGGCTTCTGATTCCCGCCGCGATCAAGAACTCAGCTGAATACGAGAAGCTTGGCATCAGAGTCTTCGACGCAGGAGAGAACATCAGGAACTTCGCGGACATCCTTGGCGACATGGAATCTGCCTTCGCAACCATGACTCCGAAGCAGAGATCCGCTTCGCTGGAGGCATTGGGATTCAAGAGGAGAATGCAGGGCGCCATCCTTCCGCTGATAGGGATGTCTGACAGGATCAAGGAGTTCGAAGGTCGTCTCGATAAGATGGGCGGAACGACGCAGAAGGTCCAGCAGAATCAGCTGAAGGCTTTCGCCAATCAGATGACGATAGTGAGGAACAGGATCGTGAATGCCTTCGCGGTCATAGGTGAGACCGTGGCCCCCGCCGTACTTGAATTCGCAAAGGGTATAGCGAGGATGGTGGAAGGATTCAACAAGCTGAGTCCAGGCGTGAGAAAGTTCATTCTGAATGCCGTGATGATAGCGGCCGTCCTTGGACCTGTCCTGATGCTGGTCGGAAAGTTGATAATGACCTTCGGGACATTCGTTGCGATACTGAAGGTCATCGGAACCGGCATCGCTCTCTTCACCGCGAAGCAGATGGCGGCAACGGCCGCGACGACAGTCGACACGACAGCCAAGGCTGCCAACACGGTGGCGGCAAAGGCACAGGCGGCCGCCAATGGAGCTGTTAGTGCGGCTCAGGTCGCGGCGGCGAACGCGACGACGCAGAACACCGTTGCCACCACAGCCAACACCGCGGCGAAGAAAGCGAACGCGACCGCCTCTGCCATGAGTGGAAAGGCCACGGCATTCGCGATGGCGAAGTCGGTTGGAATCCTCGCCGTGCTCGCGGCAGGTGCCGTCGCCTGGGGCGCTCTGGCGAAGTCCATCTGGGAAGCCAGGAAAGCTGAGAAGGCGAAGATCGAATCGGAGAAGGCTTGGGCGGCACAGCAGGCTGACATCAATGAGAAGTATGGATCGCTCGCCAACCTGAGACAGCTGAACAGGGAAAGGTCGGAGAGAAGTGCCGCGGCAGAGAAGCTGCTAGCCGACACCCTCAAGAGCGAGATACCGCTTCTGGAGAAGATCGAGGTTCTCACAGAGCTGTCTGGAAAGAAGGCTGAGGAGATAGGTGCGACGACGGTGGCGAAGATAGCAGAAGAGCTTGACCGTCTCCAGACTCAGGCGGAGGCCGTGGAAAAGGTTGCGACGAGACCTTTCGAACCAAGTGAAGAGGACATAGAGGCACAGAAGAGCTTTGAGAAGGCGCGCGAAAAGGCTCTCTTTGATCAGCTTCGTACGGAAAGCAAGATCAACTTCCTGATAGAGAAGCGGAAGCAGATTCAGGACGAGATAGCAAAGACTCAGGAGGGATCTGCGAAGTTCTTCAGGCTTCGCGAACAGGCTCTCGAGGCGGAGGTCGCCCTGAGAGATCTGGCTCAGGAACGTACGGAGGAGATCAAGGATCGCGCAGGAAAGCAAGCCGAACAGGCGAAGACTTTCGCCGGTGCCGTCGAAGCCGGAAGCGTGGAGGACTATCGCCTGAGGATCCGCTCTGGAACGCGTGACGAAGGTCTGAAGGTTCAGAAGGATCAGAAAAAGCAGCTCGCGGATCTGAACAAGAAGGTGGCCAAACAATTGGACGTCCTTCAGGAAGGATTCGCGGCGCAGCAGGACATCGAACTTGAATCGAGGAGTATCGTATGAGTGTGACATCCATGAACGAAAGATTTCAGGAACGAACCGCTCAGAAGGAGATGGGAAAAAAGACTGCGACTCGATCCTTCCAGGCGACGACCAACAACGTCAACGATGACGCCCTGACGGTGATAGACGAAGGCATCGCAAGCTGGGGGCTTCCGGACACGGGCGCCGATCATCCGAACGATCCAACTCTCTGGGCCACGAGCATAACGCCGAGACCTGAAGGCGACGCCTGGGGGATATGGCTGGTCGTCGTCAAGTATGAGCTGAAACCTTCGGACATCCCTCCAGGATCAGGAACGGATCCGTGGGACCTCGATCCCGTAATATCGTTCAGCTACAGTTCAAGACAGAAAGTCTTTGACAAGGCTTACTCTTACAACGAGACGATAGCGGCGGCTGGTGCGACCAGAGACGAACCGAAGGTCGACGTGGTGAACATGCCTTTCAAGCAGCCGTTCGATCCGCCGGCGATGATAGAGGATTACATAATGATCATTGCGATCCAGAGAAATATCATTGGAAGTGCCTTCAATCCGGATGACATACGGACGTATCAGAACACGATCAACAAGGAAGTGATCACTGTCGCTGGAATATCGCTTCCGGTGTTTACAGGATTCCTGAGAGACTTCAAGGCACAGAAGAGATGGACCGACGATCAGATAGACTATTGGGCGGAGACGTTTGAGATTCTGGTGGATCCTCAGACGTGGATAAAGCGCATCTCGAACATGGGTGTCTTTCAGGCTGTCGAAAGCGGAGGCACTCCGACCAGTCCCGGCAACCTGGTGAAATACAGGAAGAATCTTGACACCGATGGGGACGCGATAAGAGATCCAATCAGGATTGGTCTGGCAGGAAAGCCGCTCGGCTTCGGAGATCCAAGCGTGTATCTTGAGTATCACGGAATCTGGGAACAGGATTGGGCGGGATTGAATCTGCCCGCGACGTACTAGGAGAAGAGATGCCAAATGTAGTATTCGATGATCAGTCGGCACAGCGCATAGGCAATGTCGTCAGGGCCGTCGAAGGAATGGGGATGGTCACTCCTCAGTACAGGCGTCGTCGAGACTATGGTGCCGGAGGAAAGTTGAAGAGGAGCTTTCAGGTCAACAAGAAAGACTCTGAGACGATCCTGATACGAGCCGGTGCCTGGAGAAGAGTTGGACCGACTTCGGTGAAGGCACTGGCACCTTTCGAGCTCGACACTGGCACCAGCGGCTTCTCCGACGACCCGATAGATCAGCACGAGATTCCAATATCGGACTTCCTGTCAACTGGCGACGAGGCCGGGACATATTACGCTCTGGTGTATCTGGATAACGACGGAAGCGAACAGCACTGGGAACTCTTCCACACAGCCGAGCTGAAGTACACCTTCACGAAAGACTTTTCGACGTTCAGACCTGAGCCGGTGACGGCGACGTCAAGTCCCGACCCCGATCCTTTCGATCCGACAGGCGACGATCTCTGGAACGTCTACAGAGAGATCGCCATCATAGAGATCGTGGAGGAGGAGGGCGACTACGTTATCAACAGCATCAGTCAGCTGCATGAGGGAAACATCGACGACTTCATGATGATAACGGACACCGACTCGAAGTACAAGTACACAGACCTGTACGGAGGCCACAGAGCGACGATCGAGTACAACCCGGATGAGGATCCGTGGCACAAAGGAGTGCTCCAGCTGAGAAGGACGAACGACATCGGCGACTGGAGATGGGCCGTTCCGTACTTCAAGGCTGAGGACGAATCTACGGGCGGATTTCTACAGGGGGAACTCTACTGGGCGAACATAGATGCGAAGTGGCCCGAAGGCGACACCTCGAATCTGGAACCGTACTACAAATCGATCGACGTCTGGGGGTCATTTCCAGACGCAAGGCTGGAGATGTATGACTTCCACAATCAGTCTGCCACCAACGTTCAGGCATCCTATCACGGAGTGAGAGACGATCTCGGCGCCGGTTCGGACTTCCACGAGCTCTTCTGGCAACCTGCCGTGGCGCTCCACGAGTACTGGTACGACACCGGAGAGGATTCTGTACCGCTGAGCCCGTACGGATCCAATTCACCTTGGAGCGGAGCGTCGTCTCCGTCGACAGGTTCTGGCGGTTCGGCTTATTTCATCTCGATCGTTAACGGATCGGTGACAGGTATGCCTGACACTGCGACGACAGGAGGATACCCGGTCGAAGGTCACCTCAGAATTGAGGGCTATCAGATCTGGATCGGATCGGGGGCGCTCAGAGTACAGGATACAAGAACGACGATATTCGACGACGACTTTGGAGCCTGGATCAACTGGGAGAACGCGGATCCTCCTCATCTGTGGTACAAGCACACCGATCTTGACTTCACCGATAGCACGGCAGGCGCCGGAGGTCAGAACAAGGATCACGACTTCCGCTACTGGATCCAAGGAGACAACTGGACGAGATCCCTCTACGGAGAGAGCATCGGCTACGGGGTCGGTACGATGGGAACCGGGGCCGGACCTACAGGCACAGGCAACGGGGCCGAGGGCATCCGCATCCACCTCGGGGAGTGTAGGCTGTATGAGAATGTGGACACGGGGTCCTCCTCCGAGTATTCAGTGGACTGGTAT
>Ga0180438_10000703_pt1 | contig 62014 bp, 52 predicted proteins | sample SS_ome_12_FD_132455 | JGI IMG/M metagenome (GOLD analysis project Ga0180438, IMG submission 132455) | Hypersaline lake sediment archaeal communities from the Salton Sea, California, USA - SS_3_D_2 metaG | ecosystem: Environmental > Aquatic > Non-marine Saline and Alkaline > Hypersaline >... | reverse complement strand
TTTCCTCGTCATTTTCTCCCCTGATCCCTACGGCCGGATTTTGCGATTTCTTCCGGACGGGATCCTGAGAACATTCCAGGTTACGGTGCTCTCTATTCTTCTTGCTCTGGTGATCGGTCTGCTCGCGGGACTGGGGAGGATCTCGAGGATACGACCGATCAACCGCGTTGCGACCGTGTATGTTGAGGTGATCAGGGGCATTCCGCTGCTAGTCCAGATTTTCTACATCTACTACGCACTCGGAAGGATAGTGAAGATACCAGACATCGCTTCGGCGATCATCGCGATGTCCATCTGTTACGGCGCCTATCTGGGCGAGATCATCCGCGCCGGCATTCAGTCGATTCCCAAAGGGCAGATGGAAGCAGCGCTCGCGCTGGGGTTTTCCCGCAGAAAAGCGATGCAACACATCATACTTCCACAGACAGTGAAGATCATCCTGCCACCGGTCGGGAACGAGTTCATCGCGCTCTTGAAGGACTCCTCCCTCGTATCCATACTCGCGGTGTCGGACCTGCTCAGGAGGGGAAGGGAGTTTGCATCCAGGACCTTTGAGTATTTCGAAACGCTCACCGTGGTCGCCCTGGTGTATCTCGTTCTCACGCTCTTTTTCTCATGGCTTGTGGGACTGATGGAGGAAAGACTGAACAGAGATGTCAGATAGGGTTAAGATCAGGATAGAGAACGCCACAAAGGTGTTCAATGTATACAAGAGAGACGCCGGGACTGAGAGCACACGTCCCCTGAAGGCATCGAAGATGGAGAGGATGCACCTCTTTGCGGTAAAGAATGTGAACCTTACCGTAAAACGGGGAGAGGTCGTTCTGGTGATCGGACCGTCCGGAAGCGGGAAGTCAACTCTTCTGCGCTGCATCAACAGGCTCGAGCGGCTGACGAGCGGTAGGATCTGTATCGATGACCTGTGTGTGACAGACCCGAAAGCGGATATACGGAAAGTGAGGGAGGAAGTGGGCATGGTGTTTCAGAGTTTCAATCTTTTTCCCCACCTCACCGCGCTCAGGAACATCGCCCTCGCCCCGATTGTGGTGAAGGGCATGGTGAAAGAGATGGCCTATGAGAAAGCGAGAGGGCTTTTAAAAAGGGTCGACCTCGAAGACAAGGAGAACTCCCACCCCGCCCAGCTCTCCGGAGGGCAGCAGCAGAGAGTGGCGATTGCCCGCGCCCTGGCAATGGACCCCCACATCATGCTCTTTGATGAGCCCACCTCGGCGCTGGATCCGGAAATGATCAAGGAAGTGCTCGACGTCATGCTCGCCCTGGCAAAGGAGGGGATGACAATGATGGTTGTTTCCCACGAAATGGGTTTTGCCAAGGCAGCAGCACACAGGATAATCTTCATGGACGAAGGCGAGATCATCGAGGAGGGCCCTCCGGATACGATCTTCAACAGTGCACAGCAGGAGAGAACCCGGCGCTTTCTGAAGCACATCCTCTGAGGATGGAACGGTGTGTTCCGGTTGCATCGTTTACCGGCCGAAGGCACCCTTCCAGAGCCCCTGAAAGAAGTGACGTGCGTTTGAGCCGAGAACCCTGGTGCTGTACCCCCCCTCCTGCACCACCAGAGTCGGCAGGTCGAGCTCGCCGATTATTTCTCCGTTTCTTTCAAAATCCCGGGCTCTGAGGTTCCAGCTCCCGGTGGGATCGCCCCTGGCAGTGTCAAGTCCGAGCAGAACGATAAGAAACTCCGGCCTGAACCGCGCAATCTGCTTGAGCGCTTTTTCGAGCATTTCCCTGTACACATGACTGTCGATGTCCTCGGCAAGGGGGTAGTTTATGTTGTATCCCTCCCCGTTTCGTTCACCGATCTCATCCCGGAAACCGCTGAAGTAGGGATAGGCAAAGTTCGGGTGACCGTGGATGGAAATTGTGAGAACATCCGATCTGCTGAAAAAGATGTCCTGCTGGCCGTTTCCGTGGTGAAAATCCACGTCGAGCATGGCAACCCTTCCATGTACGCTCAGGTACTGGGCTGCGACTGCAGCGGAGTTGAAGTAGCAGAATCCCCCGAAGGTCCGGTACTCCGCATGGTGGCCCGGAGGCCGCACGAGTGCATATGCAATCCGCCTCCCCCTGAGGATTTCAAATGCAGCGGTCAGGGCGCAGTCAACCGCTCCCTTTGCAGCCAAGTAGGTTACCCGGCTTATGGGAGTGAAGGTATCGATGCAGAAGTAGCCTGCGCGCACAGCGAGCTCTCTGGGAGGGCGGGCCGCGTTCCGGATCGGAAACACATATGGATACACGGACTTGTCAGACGGCAGGGTGTCTGCGAGCTTTTTCAGATAATCGATGAAACGGTTGTCGTGAACCTGCTTTATATAGTTTTCCGAAAAGGCACGGGAAACTGCCCGATGAAACAGCTCGGTGCGTTCTATTTCAGCGAGGATCGTTCCCACGCGCACCGGGGATTCTACATATCCCCGCGCTCTCACGTGATGCAGTTCGTGCTTCTCGTTCACAACCAGGAAAATCTTTTCGTCATCATGGATCAGGGCGTGAACAGGAATCACGCTCTCTTCCCGGTAGTAGCGGGGCTCACGGATTTTTACCGGGTCATCCATAAAGGAATCCACCACCATTTGCACATAATCGAGGGGACACTCATCTGCATATTTCCGCTCGAGGATTGCTCTGACGATTTTTCTTGCGGTGTCTCTGCCCAGTAGAACGTCCCTTCCCAGAGGGTCGAAGACGAGATATGGAGGATTGTCATCGAGCGGTGAAAGCGGAGTCTCGTACCGGGTATTTACAATCGGCCGCGCGCCGTAGCGTTCATAGAATCGAACCCTAGCCTTGTTCTGCTTCAGAGTTACCGGATTGCGGCAGAGCGTCGGGTCGTCGGGGAGGAGCTCGAAAAATAGACCGATACAGTTCAGGCTCAGCGTCTCCAAACGAACCCGCTCGTAGAGCGCACCTCCAATCCCACCTCCCGATCTCTCTTTCTGGGTTGCAATGTAATCGAGATAGCAGAAATTGAGATCAGGAGCATATGAGAGTAAGGCGAACCCTCTCACACTCCCGAAACTGTCTTCAGCCACGAGCAGGACGGTCTTGAAGCGATGCTTCAGGGGATTCCTGAGCTGGTCCGGTATTTTATCGATTTTTTTTGCTGAAAGGTCAGGAAACTGATTCCGGAGGATTGTCTGAACCTGTGTTACTGCACGCTGGTTTACCCAGAGCGTGCAGTCGTAAATTTTACGAATCCTGAACATGGGGTTTCCTTTTCAAAGACATACCCCTACAAGCCTCCTCACCGGCGTTATGTATCATGATACCGGGTTTCCCCGCTGAGCTGAGTGAGTCGGGAGTCCTTTGATCCGATCAACGTTTTTAGGTATACGATTTTATGGTCACCGGGAGCATAGAAATCATCGAGGATTGCCGCGGTTTTATATCCGCAGCGCAGATAGAACTGCCTGGTGGGTTCGTAGAGAATACGGGAGGACGTTTCAATATAGATACGGCATCCTCCCATCTGATCCACCCTCTTTTCTGTCTTCTCCAGCAATTGTTTTCCAATTCCCTGACCACGGCAGTCGTTTCGGACAGCGATCCAGTAAAGATCATAACTGCAGGCGGTACCCGGAATCCTGCCAAAACAGCTGTAGGCGGTTACCTGGCCTGAACACTCAACAAACAAGAAATGATAGCCGCTTTTTTCTCCCCGCAAAAGGCGTTCTGAAACAAGCTCACAAGCGACATCTATCTCCTCTTCTGAAAAATATCCGGTAGAGCGAACAATATCTCTGACTGCATCGAGGTCACTGTATCTTATACTTTCCCGGTAGAGTGCAGTGGATGCATTCATACAGGTCCTACCATTCGCCCCCGACTCCAAACAGGGGATAGGATAATATGATCGATTATGCTGGGGTAGTCAATCCCGGACTGCTGCGCCGCTGCAACGAATCCGCTTTCAGGGGAAATGCAGGGATTTGCATTTATTTCCAGCACATAGGGATTTCCCCGCTCATCTGTCCTGAAATCTACCCGGGCGTACCCGTTCAGATTGAACAGAAACCAGCACTTCAAGGCAATATCCTCCATCCTGTTCAGGAGCTCGCTGTCGCTCTCTGCGGTTTGAAAGCTCCTCCTCGTGTTGCGGTATTCTTCTGAGTCTTCGTGCCATTTTGCGCGGTATCCGAGGATCTTCGGTGTCCCCTGGGGGAAGTCGACGAACTGCATCTCTGCGGGCGCGAGCAGCATAACCGAGTATTTGCTTCCGAGAAGCGAGAGGTTGAACTCCCTTCCCTCGATGTAGCGCTCGGCAAAACAGCCGCATACCCTGAAGCGGAGAAGCTCTCTGAGCTCCTGCACGTCGTTCACCTTGACTACTGAGCTCATATCGAGCCCTGCTGAGGCGTGCTCCCAAATTGATTTCAGCACGAAACGGCCAGGAGTAAAATTGTGCTCGAGCTCCTTCCGCCCCTCCACGCGTTTGTTCAGACTTGGACCGGGGGAGGCCTCCACACATGGATTGTCTTCCACAGTCAGCCAGTCCGGGGTGGGAACCCCGCCCATCCGCATGATCTTTTTTGCCAGAACCTTGTTCGAGGTGAGGAAAATAGACTCCGCCGGGCAGCCGGTGTAGGGTATCCCGAGATGATCGAGCACAGTGGGTATAAAATGGATGAACTCTCCCTCTCCCTGCAGGGAATCTGAAAGGTTGAATACAATATCAGGGTGAGCCCCTTCGAGCGTTTTCTCCACGCAGGTAAGATCAAGGGTGAAATCCAGGCTGACAGATGAATGACCTAGCTCGGAGAGTGTTCGAGAGACCGCCTCGACCTGCACGAGAATATCAAGGTCATCCTTCCCTGCCAGTGTACTGATCCTATTGTGTACGATTACGATTTGCATGAGACGGATTACACCCTATCAGCGACACGCACCCGTTGTATTGCAGATTCCATTATCCTCTGGATGAGGGTGTCATAGCTGATTCCTGCCATCGAGCAGATGATGGGAAGATCTGAATCAACGGGATTCAGACCTGCAAGTGGATTCACTTCGATGAAATTGGGAATGCCTTCATCGTCGAGCCTAATATCGATTCTCCCCGCATCCCGGCACCCAAGGCACTGCCATGCCCTCAGAGCGAGGTTCCTGCACTCTTCGGCGGGTCCGTCCTCCACGAGCCTGTAGTCGACACGCTCTTTGTAGTGCTGTTTATTCTCATAGGAGTACGAGTCCTTTTCAGCCTTTTCTCTGAGAATAATTTCCATGGCCGGGAGAGCTTCGGAAACTTTTCCGGTCCCGAGCATTCCCACGGTGAATTCCCTCCCCGGCAGGTATCTTTCCACAAGCACAGGCTGCCCGAACTTGCGAAGGAGCTCCCTACATCCTCTCTCGAGGCTTTCCTGGTCCTTTACCAGAGACTGGGCACTGATTCCCTTTCCCGTCCCCTCTGCCACCGGTTTCAGGAAGAGCGGGAAGGGCAGCGTAAGGGCCTCTAGATCCTCCATGTTATTGATTACCTCGAAATCTGCAGTGGGAATACCAAAATCTCGAACTACATGTTTTGTCATGCCCTTGTGGAGGGTGAGAGACAGCACCAGGGGATCAGAAAAGGTGTAGGGAATGCCGTAAGCATCGAGAAGCGCAGGTACCTGCGCTTCTCGTCCGATACCGTACATACCTTCTGCAATGTTGAACACGATGTCCCAGCGATTCCCTCCTGAAAGCTCATTCACGAGGTGTATGATCCCACCGATCCTCTCTGTTTCAAATCCCATGGCCTGAAGCGAGCCCTCTATTGCCTCCACAGTTTCCGGCTTGTCGAACTCGGCGGTCTGTTCTTCTCCGTATCCAAGAGCGTGGTACTCGCTTCTGAGATCGAAGGTAATTCCTGCTCTCTTCATACCTCACCCCTGCTGCTCGTTTCAGCTGTATCAAAATCCTCAGGGCTATCTGCATCAGGGTATTTGTACAGCTTTCCCTCGTAGTTCCGAAGGACCAGGTAGGGCCCCTCTCTTCCCACCATATATTCAGGGCAGATCGGAATTTTTCCTCCTCCACCGGGAGCATCGATGACATAATGGGGTACCGCATATCCAGAGGTGTACCCTCTCAGTCCCCGTACGATTTCCAGTCCCCTCGAAACAGAAGTTCTGAAGTGGGAGGATCCTGCAATTGGGTCACACTGATAGATGTAGTAGGGTTTCACCCGAATCTTCATCAGTCCCTGCATGAGCCGCTTCATGGTCTCGACACTGTCATTTATTCCTTTGAGCAGCACGGTCTGGCTTCCGAGCGGTATACCCGTATCAGCAAGGCGTCCGCAGGCCTCACTGACCTCGCTGGTGAGCTCATCAGGGTGGGTGAAGTGAATGCTCATCCAGAGAGGGTGATACCGTTTCAGCATCCGTGTAAGCGTCAGGGTGATTCGCTGCGGGAGCACAACCGGCACCTTCGTACCGATGCGGATTATCTCGACATGGGAAATTCTTCGAAGCCTGTTGAGCAGATATTCGAGCCGCTCGTTTGAGAGTGTGAGCGGGTCTCCACCGGACACGAGCACGTCCCTTACCGTTTGATGGCTCTCTATATATTGAAGTGCATCCTCCCACTGCTCTTTTCCGAACCGGTAGCACTCACTATTTCCGACGACACGGGAGCGGGTGCAGTATCTGCAGTTTACAGAGCAGAAACCGGTGACCAGGAATAACACCCTATCCGGGTATCTGTGCACGAGTCCAGGCACCGGACTGTGGTCATCCTCACCGAGTGGATCGATAGATTCTCCAGCAGTCAGTATCCTTTCGGTGGTCACTGGTATCACCGTCCTCCTGATTGACTGTTCGGGATCATTTGCATCGATGAGCGATGCGTAGTAGGGGGTGATTGCAACCGGAAGGGAGCCCTGTGACCCCCTGAGCGCCTGCCTCTCCTCTAAAGAAAGACTCACCACTCTTTCGAGAGCTCGCAGATCGGTGATCCTGTTCTTTAACTGCCATTTCCAGTCGTTCCATTCAGCAAGTGAAGCTCCTGGGAAATAGGTGTTGCAGAACAGCTGTGACTGCAGGCTCGCGGACACCACTCCCGATTGCCTGCGATTCAGCATCCTGATCCGGGGATGCAGGTGCAGCAGCGAGAGCATGTCGCTTCCCTCGATACTCAGGGGAACAGGCTTGATCATCGTTGAGCATGGTCCTGGAGGCTCTGTCTCCTCCTTTTTTACCGATATTTCTTTTTTCTCTCGTGGGGGTGCGGCGGGTGGAGGCTCAGCGTCCTCCTCGGTGAGCAAGGCATCCTTTGGTGATGAAAACTGGCTTTTGTACATTGCGTTCCGTGTGTTTTGATGTCTTTCAGACATTTATGTTTGTTTTCTTCCTCCTCGCGTAAGCGATACGTACAACAGGTCTGAGGTTTGAATTGAGCTTTTTGCGGGGCAACCCTCCTTTTTTAAAAATATAAATTTATTTACTATCAAAAATGATACATTTTCATTTTTTGTCAATAAAATTTCGAAGTATTTTTTTCTCTCTATAACACATATTTCGTAGAATAAGAGAGAAATTTCAAATTTTTTTTTTAAAAAATTTCAATTGATTTGATGTACACGTACCATTTGTTTAGATTAAAAAGGCGATCAACAGGAAGGAGAATGGACATGAAACGGAAAATATCTATGCCGTACTGGTGTGTTGCGAATCCCGTGGGAGACCCCTTCGGAGGGCACGTGCTCGACAGGATCGACTCTGTTGTGGTCACGGACATCCTGTGCGATGCGAAAAAGAAAGAGCTCATCGATTATACCTCAGCTCACGACGATGACCTGGTGGAATGGGACCCCGAGAATGAAATGGATGATACACAGGGCGGGAGTACGGCCCGTAAGACCCTGGGCACAATCAGGGGGAAGCTCGAAAAGGATGGACTCGGTTTCAAGATGATCACCTGTGACCTGCACGGCAATCCAGTGTTCAGAAACGGAGGGTTGACAAATCCCGATCCGCGGATACGGCTTCTGGCTGCGAAAAAGGTGATGAGGGCGCTCCGTATCGGCCACTTTCTTGGGGCTGAATTCTTCACCTACTGGGTTGCCAGGGACGGGTTTGAAACACAGTTTGCGATTCCCTGGGGACGCAACTACACCTATATCGTGGAAGGACTAAACCTGGCGGCGAGGTACGCAGAGAATGAAAAGCTCAGCATACGGCGTGGGACGATTGAAAATAAACCGAACGAGCCCAGGGGAGAGATGTTTCTCCCTACCGTTGGTCACTCGCTCGCGCTGATCTCAAGGCTCGAGCGGCCGGATTTCTGGGGGGTGAACCCGGAGCTGCTCCAGCATGAACAGATGACCGGTCTCACCGGTGTGGCTGCTGCCGCAATGGCTGCATATTTCGGAAAGCTGTTCTTCCTGCACATCGGAAACCAGAAACCAAACCAGTTCGACAACGACAATCCAGTGCTTGTGGGAATGGATGGGGTGAAGGAGTTTGTGAGCATTCTCTACGTGCTGGAAAAAATGAATTGGCAGGGGTATGTGGAGTTCGACAACCATGTACTGCGTACCGACACGGCCCCCGGAAAAAAGAATGCGATCGATCTGAGAAAGGAGTTCATCGAGCTCAACGTGGGTGCATACAGAACCGCAGAGCAGAAGGCGAACCTTCTGGTCGAGGATCCGGAAATCAATCGTTTGCAGAGCCGGCTCTGGGATTCTTTTCCCGCGATCGAAGAGGTTCTGAAAACCGGTGATCCTGAGAAAATCACGAATACGAAGGTGGATTACAGCGAAATCAATGAAGAAGCGGTGAGAATTGGAAAGCTGGACATGGTCGTGAACAGAAAGCTTCTGGGTCTCGATCGATGAAAATCGATGAATCCGTGAGATCGATACTGCAAAAGGATGGAGGAAAGAGTAGATGCACAAGATCAACATCGATGAAATTCCGCAAGACGGAATAAACAGGGTGTACATGCAGGGGGTTTCAATCAGATATCTGGTTGTGGAGGAGTTCGGTGCACCCAATTTTGAGTTGCGCTATTTCGAGCTCCAGAAGGGGGCAAGGACCAGCCTCGACCAGCACCCCTACGAGCATGAGGTGTTCGTGCTCAAAGGGAAGGGGAAAATGCTCATCGGTGAAGAGGAGCACGAGCTCCGCAGCGGTGATGCAGTGCTGATAGAACCGAACGAGGTTCATCGGCTGTTCCAGAGTGGCCAGGAGCCTCTTGGGTTTCTCTGCGTAGTTCCAAACGGTGTGAGCCAGAGCAAGAAAAAAGTGAACCTGAACTACTGAAGCTCAGGCAGTCACCTCGTGCGGATCTGATTTCTGCAATGCAGTCAGGGCTGAGCACGCTTCGAGATTCTCATGAAGTTATCGGCTCAGACGTGCCGTCAACAGCTGATTGGAGTATATTGAGTCCAATTGTAAACCACAGGAGTGAGTTTTACAAAAGCCTGGACTGTATCTTTGCGGCCTTCACCGCATTTCTCATCAGCATCATGTTCGTGATTGCGCCCACTCCGCCTGGAACCGGGGTAATTCTCCCCGCCTTTTCTTTCACCGTATCGAATTCCACGTCTCCAACGGTCTTTGTCTTGGGCTTTCCCTTTTCGTTGAGGACCGGATTTCCTTTTTCATCAAGAACTTTCACCCTGTTGATGCCTACATCAATCACGAAACATCCCTCTTTTATGTGTTCGGGAGTGATGAGCCCCGCCTTTCCCGCAGCGACGATGAGAATGTCTGCGCCGGTGGTGTGTTTGTTCAGATTCCCTGCCATGGAAGTAAAAATATGGGTCGTGGAAATGGTGGCGTTTCTGTTGAGGCAGAGAATGGAAATGGGTTTTCCAACGATGTTTGAGTGGCCTACGATCACTATTTCAGCCCCTTCAAAGTTGACCTTTTCTTTGTCCATTATCTCGATGCAGGCAGAAGGGGTAGCCGGTGCAAAGGTGATTTCACCGAGAGTGAGCTTCCCCATGTTGTAGGGATGAAAACAGTCGATATCTTTATTAACATCTATTGAGTTGATGATTGCATAGTCTGAGATGTGTTCTGGGAAAGGCCGAAGGGGGAGAATGCCGCTTACGTTTCTGTTCTTGTTCAGCTCCTTCACCACATTTACCACGTCCTCTTCGCGTGCATCTGCTGCAGGGTTTGTGTTCACATACTCGACACCCATCTCTTCGCAGAACTTTTCTACTTGACCGCGGTACATCTTCGCACCGAAGTCATCGCCCACGAGCACTGTGGCAATCCCAACTGTTGTCCCTTTTGATTTCAGCTCTTTGATTTCTTTGATGAGCTCGTCTTTGATTTGATTCGCTATTGCGACGCAGTCAATTACTTTTGCAGCCACTGTATTCCTCCCTCCACTCAGAAATTTTGTGAAAAAAGATCGTTAATAGTTTAACATTTTCTCTGTTTTTGTCCATACAAAATGGGATTATTTCTGAAGCTCTCTGAGCGTGTACTCAATCGCTTCTTCTTTGATTTTCTCTGTTTCTTCAAGGATTGAGGAAAGCCGTTTCTCGGTTCGGGTGACATACTCCCTGTCCTTCATCCAGCTGAAATTGATCCTCACGTTTACCATACCGCCGATTGCTGCGGCATCGGCAAAAAGGGCTGAGATTGCACCGTCAGAGATGGCCATCTTGTTTCCCTTTTTCAACACGCGTTGAGCGAGGTGGGAGACCTCGAGACTTTTTTCCATGATACCGAGCGGAACTTCCGTTGCTTTTTTCAGGCCGGCTTCTATTGCTTCGGCTCGCATTTTTTTCTGCTCTTCGGTGTCTTTTGGCATCTTAAATGCTTTTGATGCATCTTCGAAAGCCTCGGTATCTTTCTGGAGAAGGTCCAGGAACTCCTCCTTCAGCTGGGATGCTTTCCGATACAAATCCTCCATCTCTTTCTGCACGTCCTCATAGCCTTTCTTGTGTATGGTGAGGGAGGCAAGCATTCCAGAAAGGCTCGCTGCTATCGCGCCGGTGAGCGCAGAGGCGCTCCCCCCACCTGGCTCCGGGCTATTGGAGCACAGCTTGTCAAGAAAAAATCGCATCGGTTTGTCTGGGTACATGGATCCTCCTGTCGTCTGGTCAGGCTCGTCGCCTGACAAAATAATAATAAACTGGTGAAAGGGTTAATTTTTTTATGTGTCCGAGTCGCCCCGCTTTTGAGCAGCACGCTCCGTATAGCCGCTTTTCCTGAATGCAACAACAGGGTCCGGGTCAAGGCCCATCTCCTCGCGCACCTCGCGCAGGAGCGGACGTACGTCGCTCAGATACGCGTCTTTGACGCACTCCTCAGCGTCCAGTACCCTTCCTTCCATTCGTGCCTTTCTCAGAGAATCCCTGTCCACCATCAGGGCCTTTGCATATGCTTCCTGGATATTTATGACCGACTGGATGGTGGCCTCTATCTTGTTCTTTATGTTGTGGCTCTGATCGATCATGTAGGCAACCTTTTCTGCGGTTTGCCTCGTGTTTTTGTCCTGTGCAGCGTCAACCAGCTCGTTGTAAATGAGGAAAAGCTCGTAGGGATTCACGGAACCGACAACCAGGTCGTCATCGGCATATTTCTTATTGTTGAAATGAAAGCCCCCGAGTTTCTGCTCGTCAAGGAGTATGGCGACGATCTGCTCGATGTTCGTTCCCAGCGGGTGGTGGCCGAGGTCCACGAGCACCTGGGCCCTCTCTCCCAATTTTTTGGCAAGCAGGTAGCAACTACCCCAATCGAAAGTATCTGTGTGATAGAAGGCCGGCTCGAAGAACTTGTACTCCAGGAGCAGGCGCATGTGACTCTTGAGCACCCCATACACCTCAGTAAGAGTTTCCATAAGCCTCGCTTTTCTGTCCCTGAAGCTGTCCTGGCCTGGATAGTTCGTTCCATCAGGAATCCAGAGACTGATGATATCCGATCCGGTGATTTGCGCAATATCGATGCACTCGGTGATGTGGCCCACTGCTTTCTGTCTCACACGCTTTGAGGGGTTACAGAGGCTACCGAGCAGATAGTCTTCGTCCTGAAACAGGTTGGGATTGATCGCCCCGATTTGAAGACCCAGATCAAAAGCGAATGACTTCAGCCGCTCCCAGTCGTCATTTCTGTCCCAGGGAATGTGCAGAGCGACACTGGGACACACGCCGGTGTATTTATGTACCTGTGAAGCATCGGTGAGTTTCTCTTCGAGGGTGTGCGCCGCTGATGCCTGCCTGAAGACATGGAACCTGGTTCCTGAATCAGCATATCCCCAGGAAGGGGTCTCGATCCTCTGATTTTTCAATTTTTCTTTCACGTTCTTTCGGTATGCTGCCATGGGAGGCGCCTCCTTCCATTATAGTACTGTGAGAATAGGAAAATGGGCTCCTTGAAAGATCAATAGAACATGGTCAAGATTTGCTCGTCAGAGACCTGACGGTACCTGCGGTACAGGAGTACCGATCGTATAAAAGAGATCACGAGAAAAAATGCCCATTTTCATTTTTTATAATAGCTGTTTGAAACAGCGATGACGACTAATATAGCAATTATTTCACTCTTCGTGGGATAGAACCAAGCGATTATTTGATAAATAATCAGAATTTTATTGACAAAGATTTAACTATTATTTAGTATGGAGAAAAATTCCAATAGGAGGGTCCGATATGGCGTACGATGCCACGAAAATGGCTGACTGGCAAATCGCTGAAGAAGCGGAAAAGAACATGCCCACTCCAGAAGAATGGCGTGACAAATTGGGTCTGGAAAAAGAAGAGATCATGGCATACGGTCGTATTTCCAAGCTGGATTTTATGAGGATCATCGAACGACTAGGGAGTAAGCCGGACGGAAAATATATCGAGGTGACGGCGATCACTCCAACCCCTCTCGGAGAGGGAAAGACCACGACCGCCATGGGTTTGATGGAGGGTTTCGGAAAAAGAGGGAAAAATGTGGGCGGGGCAATCCGGCAACCTTCCGGTGGCCCCACGATGAACATCAAGGGCACCGCAGCGGGTGGAGGAAACGCACTCCTCATCCCGATGACGGAGTTTTCAATGGGGTTAACCGGTGACATCAATGACATCACGAATGCACACAACCTCGCCATGGTTGCATTGACCTCGCGCATGCAGCACGAGTTCAACTACAGTGATGCAGAGCTTGCAAAGAGGAATCTCAAGCGTCTTAACATCGATCCAGCCTCCGTTGAGATGAGGTGGGCGATGGATTTCTGCGCTCAGGTGCTGCGAAACATCATCATAGGAATTGGAGGAAAGATGGACGGATTCATGATGTCCTCCGGTTTTCAGATTACGGTCAGCTCTGAGCTCATGGCGATTCTTTCGATCGCGCGCGACCTGAAAGACCTCAGAGAGCGCCTCGGACAGATCACCATCGCCTATGACAAGAAGGGGAATCCCGTCACTGCAGATGACCTTGAGGTCGGCGGAGCAATGACCGCCTGGATGAGAAACACAATCAATCCGACACTTGCCTGCACCGTAGAGTATCAGCCGTGCATGGTGCACGCGGGACCTTTTGCGAATATCGCGGTAGGACAGTCATCGATTATCGCAGACCGGGTGGGCCTGAAGCTCTTCAACTATCACGTGACAGAGAGCGGATTTGCGGCAGACATCGGGTTCGAGAAGTTCTGGAATGTCAAGTGCCGCCTCAGCGGGCTGAAACCGAATGTGTCGGTGCTCACCTCAACCATCAGGGCAATGAAGATGCACGGCGGCGGACCAAAGGTGGTTCCCGGTCATCCTCTTGCGGTGGAGTACACCAAGGAGAACATGAAACTGCTCGAGAAGGGGATCGAAAATCTCCTGCATCACATCGCCGTTGTCCAGAAATCAGGAATCAAGCCGGTGGTGTGCATCAACGCCTTCCACACGGACACCAAGAACGAGATTGCGCTCGTTCGGAAGCTCGTGGAGGAGACTGGCGCCAGATGCGCTCTGAGCGAGCACTGGCTCAAAGGCGGGGATGGAGCGCTGGAGCTTACCGATGCTGTGATCGATGCGTGCAACGAAAAGGTGGATTTCAAATACCTCTATCCGCTCGATATGCCGCTCAGACAGCGTGTCGAACGAATCGCAAAAGAGGTGTACGGAGCTGACGGTGTATCCTGGGCTCTGATTGCAGAAGAGAAAGCGAAGAAGTTCGAGTCCAATTCGGTATTCAAGGAATACAACACGATGATGGTGAAGACACACCTCAGTCTTACTCACGACCCCACTCTCAAAGGAGTTCCGAAAGGCTGGACTCTTCCCATTCGAGACATACTGCTGTTCTCCGGCGCGAAGTTTCTCTGCCCCATGGCAGGCACCATCAGTCTTATGCCCGGAACCTCTTCAGACCCGGCCTATAGGAGGGTCGATGTGGACGTGAAGACCGGAAAGGTGCAGGGTCTCTTCTGAGCAGCATACGACTGTTTGAGAGAAACGGCCAGGTGCCCGGGAGGTGACAGGTACCTGGTCTTTTTTTTCGTACGGGGTCCCCGAAGCACGACTTGGCGCACGAGAGCCCTCTATTGAGGAAAAGCACATGGACTGCATTCTGGTCTCACTGAGGAAAGAAATCGATCTGTTTCTTGATCTGCTGAAAAATGTGAAAAAGAAAAAAGAATCAGGTACCAGCATCTATGAGGGGGAGCTGAACGGGAAGGGCATCAGAGTGCTCATGACAGGCATAGGGAAAAAAAATCCGGGAGTCGAGAGTCTCAGAGGGTGCACGAGAATCATATCAACCGGTTTCTGCGGTGCGCTCGTGCCTGACTTGAATCCGGGAGATGTCTTTATGTCAGCGGAGATCCTCAGTGCTGATTCTGACTATCTTGCCCATCTTTTCGGAAAGAGAACTCGGGCACCTACCTCCAAAGCACGGCGTACGGTGCGGGTGGAAATCGATACCCCGCTTTTTGAGCAACTCGCCTGCTCTCTCGAGCAGGAGGGCGTTTCCTTTCATGAGGGCCGGGCCGTTACAGCAGACAGAATCATAAAGACTCGCAGGGAGAAGGTTACCCTTCACAGAGCAACGGGCGCACTTTCGGTCGATATGGAAGACTTTCATCGCTACTGTATTGCACAGGACGTGAGTGCACATTTCCTGAGCATCAGGTCGGTACTCGACGGCATCGAAGATGAGATCCCGGGTTTCAAACGGGGTTTTCGTCTCGGGAGCGACCTTTCGAATATCCTGCGGCACATTTCAATCGCCCAGATTGGCATTGCGGTTGCGCTTGAGAAGACGCTCTCCCTGCGCCTTCCCAATTTTCCTTGACTCTCCCCCCTTTTTGCAGTACATATTACATCGTTGTTGAGGCGGCGTAGCTCAGCTGGTTAGAGCATGCGGCTCATATCCGCAGTGTCCGGGGTTCAAGTCCCTGCGCCGCTAATTCTTATATTTTTTCTTCTGTGTTGATTTTTCTGATTTCCTCTTGTATCCTAGACTGCAGAATGAGCTCAGTATATTTTGACCTGATCATTAAATCTGCGATCAGCGAAGATCTCTGCCCATACCCTGAAGACAGAATCGAGATAACGATTGACACACGTGAGAACGAGCTGATCGATGTGACCTCCGATGCGATCTTCGGGGAAGAGGAAGGGCAGGCACGCATCGTCGCGAAGTCTGTGGGGGTGCTCTCAGGATGTCTGCCGGTGAAGCGAATTTTCGAGCTCCTGGATCCATCCGTCAAGCTGCAGTTTCATAAAAGCGACGGAGAACACTTCAGAAGCGGAGAGATGGTTGCCTCACTCGAGGGGAAGGTTCGGTCAATCCTCCGGGGGGAGCGGATCGCGCTTAACTTTCTCGGGCATCTCTCGGGAATAGCAACCGAGGTGCGCGTGCTGGCACGGCTCCTTGACGGCACCCGTATCAAGATACTCGACACGAGAAAGACCATTCCCGGCATGAGGGAACTCGAGAAAAAGGCTGTTCTGCATGGAGGCGGTGCAAACCACAGGATGGGCCTCTACGACATGATCCTCATCAAAGACAACCACATTGATGCTGCAGGTTCGATTGCCGAATCCGTGCGCAGGGTGAGACAGCGCTATGGCTCGCAGTACAAGATCGAGGTTGAAGCCCGTTCGCTCGAAGAGGTGGAGGAGGCTGCCTCCTCAGGAATTGACAGGATTCTGCTCGACAATATGCCGAAATCACTCGTGAAAAAAGCGGTCAGACTCATCTCCGGAAGGACCGAAATAGAGGTATCCGGGAAGATGGACAGAAAAAAGATCAAAAGACTCAGAACGATTCCTCTCGATTACGTGTCTGCAGGCTACATCACAAATGCTGCCGGTCACTCAGACTTTTCCATGCAGATAATCAAGTAGGCGCAGAGAACCCGGATGACACCGGGCACACATCGGATTGGAGCTAAAATAGTTCCGGCGAAAGAGGCTCTTTCAATCATTTATTTTTTTCATTCAGCGCTTCCGTCGGCTTGCCTTCGCCTCTTTTTTCTTCCTTTTTAGCCTTCGTTTCGCCCGTTTCCGTTTTTCACGAGCGTTGTATTGTTTGGTCATGAAATTCCTCTTTGACGAAAAAAAATATCTTCGCCACGGACTATTGTAGCCTTCCTTCTGCGTAGCGTCAAGGAATTCAAAAAATGGATAGGAATATGCATGAGGTGAAAAAAACTCTCTTGAGAAACGGAGTCAGCTGTGAGTATACTTAATTGACCGAAAAAAGGAGCGAGCAGGAGGGCGCGATGGCAGCGAGCACGAACACGTTCAGGCAGCCGCAGGGCGGTTGGTATGGAAGAAACATCGAAGAGTTGTGTGCGGAGCTTGCCTCAGACCCCCATGCTGGGTTGTCTGAACCGGAAGCGAAGGCGAGGCTCGCACTGTATGGAGAGAACAGACTCCAAGAAAAAAAGCGGAAGAGTCTCATCCTGCTTTTCGGAAGGCAGATGAACAACATTTTGGTGTTCATACTGATTGCAGCCGCGGTCATATCCGCATTGCTCGGTGAAATCTCCGATGCACTCGTCATTGCGGCGGTCATACTGCTGAATGCGGTGGTGGGAGTGATACAGGAGTCGAAGGCGGAACAGGCTCTTGCGGAGCTGAAAAAGCTCTCCACTCCCAGGGCGGTGGTAAGAAGAGATGGTGCGCTCAGGGAGATCCCTTCAGAAAAAGTTGTTCCCGGAGACATCGTGGTTCTGGAGACAGGGAGAGTCGTTCCCTGTGACCTGCGGCTCATCCAGAGCGTGAACCTGCGAATCGAGGAATCCGCGCTCACCGGAGAGTCAGTGCCGGTTGAGAAAATCGACGGTGTCCTGCTCTCTGATGAGGACGCACCCAAAGATATGCACGGCAGCGGGTTTTCTTCGAAAGAGCAGCCCCTTGAAGGGGTTCTGAAAGAGGAAATACCGCTTGGTGACCGTAAAAACATGGCCTTCATGTCCACGATCGTCACCTACGGGAGAGGTACTGGCATTACCGTGGCAACCGGGATGAGCACGCAGATTGGGAAAATTGCAGCGATGCTTGAAGGTGGGGAGGACGAGCACACACCCCTGCAGAAAAAGCTCGAGCGGTTTGCCCGAATCCTCGGATTCATTGTGCTGGGGCTCTGTGGAATCATGTTCGGTATTGCAGCAGGCAGACTGTATTCTCTGGGAGGTGTTGTACCCAGAGAGCAGTTCTTTCAGCTCTTTCTCACTGCCGTGAGCCTTGCCGTTGCGGCGATACCGGAAGGGCTCCCTGCAATCATCACCATCGTGCTCGCCCTCGGCGTGCAGCGAATGATACGACGGAATGCGATCGTTCGGAGGCTTCCAGCAGTGGAGACCCTGGGTTCTGTGAGCGTTATCTGCACGGACAAGACGGGTACCCTCACTCAGAACAGGATGACCGTGAGAGAATGCTATGCAGAGGGAAAGCGCACGGCGCTTTCCGGGATCGACATACAGAATCCGGTGTACAGGATGCTCTTAGAAATCATCACACTCTGCAATGACGCAGGCTACTCTCCTGAGGCATCTGCGGGGGACCCGGCGGATCACCCACAAGGTGTTCCGCCAGCTGATCTGACGGATCATCCGAAAGCTCACCGGGTTGTTGATCAGGCGTATCACCGGGTCGGTGACCCGACGGAGATTGCCCTTCTGGAATCGTCGTTCGGGTTCGGGATCACAAAGGAGGATCTTTCCTCGCGTATGCCGAGGGTGGACGAACTGCCCTTTGATTCTGAGAGGAAGCTCATGACCACGGTGCATCGGGATTCCAGGGACACTTTCAGGGTGGCCTCAAAGGGGGCAGTGCACGTGCTTGCCGATCTCTGCACCCGTCTGTACACATCCGAGGGGCTCGTTCCATTCACCGGGACACTAAAAGAGAATGTTCTCAAGGCAGCAGACCGAATGTCGGAGGATGCACTCAGGGTGCTGGGCGCTGCCTTTAAAATAGTCAGGCAAGACTCCTACACAAAAGAGGATGTGGAGAAGGAGCTTGTGTTTTGCGGATTTGTAGGAATGATCGATCCACCACGTCTTGAGGTGAAGGGCTCGATCGAGCGCTGCAATGAGGCCGGGGTGAGAACAGTAATGATCACGGGCGATCACAGGAATACGGCTTTCGCAATCGCACGTGAGCTTGGGATTGCATCCGAGCCCTCTGCAATGATAGACGGGAGCGGGCTTGATGAGCTCTCACAGGAAGAGCTTGACAGCAGAGTGGATCGGTTGCGGGTGTTTGCTCGGGTATCCCCCGAGCACAAGGTGAGAATAGTCAGAGCATTGAAGAAGGCTGGACACATTGTCTCGATGACAGGTGACGGGGTGAACGATGCGCCGTCCCTCAGGGCTGCAGATATCGGTGTGGCTATGGGGAAGAGCGGAACGGATGTTGCGAAGGGTGCAGCAGACATGGTGTTGACTGACGACAACTTTGAGACCATTGTTGCTGCTGTGGAGGAAGGGAGGAATATATTCCGCAACATAAAGAAGGTGATTGTATTTTTACTGTCGAGCAATTCGGGGGAATTTATTTCAGTGTTCACCGCTCTGCTCCTCGGGTGGCCGCCGTTGCTTCTTCCGATTCACATACTCTGGGTAAATCTCGTCACCGATACCCTCCCCGCACTCTCACTTGGCATTGATCCTGGAGATTCCGATGTGCTCAAGGAGCAGCCGAGAAGACCGGGAGAGAGCCTCTTTGCCCAGGGAGCGGGGTGGAACATACTGGCGAACGGCCTTCTCATCGGGTGCATCACTCTCGGAGCATTCTCCCTTGGTCTTCTTCTCCATGAAGGGTCGCTCCTCCACGCAAGAACGATTGCCTTTGCGGTTCTGGGCTTGTCACAGCTCTTTCACGCCTTCAACCTCAGGCATTCGTACAAATCGATCTTTCAGGTAGGGGTTCTGAGCAACGGCTACCTCATCGGGTCCTTTTTCCTGTGTGGGCTTCTCCAGCTCCTGGTGATAACCCTTCCACCGATGGCTTCGGTGTTCAAGGTGGTACCGCTGCAGCCGAATGAATGGGGCCTGGTCATCGGTATCTCAGTGCTTCCCATCGCATGCAATGAAATTGCAAAGATATTTTTCCGAATGAAGCGTCACTGAATACTGTTTACTCTCCGTTTTGCGCAGTACAGTGTGAGCAAAACGGGAAAGGATATGCATGATGATCGATGTCAAAGGACTCACCGATGCCCAGGTGGATGGATACATATGGAAAATAAAGAGAGAACTGGGAGACGGTCTTTTCATACCAGTGCACCACTATCAGAGGGACGAAGTCGTCCAGTTTGCAGACTGTATCGGCGATTCTCTCGAGCTTTCCAGGATGTCAGCTGGCACTCCGTCTCGCTGCATCCTCTTCTGTGGTGTCTACTTCATGGCGGAGATCGCCCGAACCCTCGCTTCGGAAGATCAGCAGGTCCACATTCCAAACCCATCGGCTGGCTGTCCCCTTGCAGATTTTGCGTTTCACGAGGATGTGGAATACGTGTGGGCGCTTCTCCAGGAACTACACCCCGGTGAGTATGTTCCTGTCACCTATGCGAACTCCCACATCGAGGTGAAGGCTTTCTGTGGAGAAAATGAGGGATTCGTCTGTACATCCAGCAACGCTCAAAAGATTTTTTCCCATATTCTCATGGAGAAAAAACGAGTATTTTTTCTGCCTGACAAAAACCTCGGATTGAACACTGCGGCAGCACTGGGAATGACGGACGACTGCTGTGTTGTCGACAGGCACAGCCAGGACGTCCTTCGCCTCGGGGAGTGCAGTATCGTGGTCTGGAACGGTTTCTGCATCGTGCACCGGGCTTTTACCCTCGGTCAGGTGAAGGAATGGCGCGAGAGAGAACCGGAGGCCAGAATCATCGTACACCCGGAGTGTGATCCAGACGTAGTGCAAGCCTCAGACGAGAGCGGATCGACCTCAAAAATCAAAACCATGGTTGAAGGATCGCCGGAAGGGAGCAAATGGGTGATCGGAACTGAATACAACATGGTGCGGCGACTCAAACGGGAGAATCCGGGCAAGCTCGTCGAGCCCCTCGAAGTTTCCATATGTGAAAACATGTCGAAGAATAGCAGGAGGGATCTGCTCGAAATCCTGCTCGCCTACAGGAGTGGAGATTCTGCGCGGCAGGTAGTTCTTCCGGCAGGCGTGAAGGCGAATGCACTGCGCGCAATTTCACGGATGCTCCGGATTAGCTGAATCTGTGCCGCATTCAGGATTCATGCGCAATGAGCTGCGTGGCAGACGGTTCAAAATCCAAGCGTACGGAAAAGAGAAACTATGCATACAGAAGTGTACTACCTCGATCAAGACAATCCGATGGAACCGGTTGGTGCGGTTTCCTCCGCTTTGAGCAGAGGAGAAATCTGCATCATTCCAACCGACACCGTGTACGGGATCGTTGCGCTGGACGGTTTTCATGATGCGATTAGGAGAATATACGAGCTAAAGCAGCGGCCTCCTGAAAAGCAGTTGATCAGGCTGATTGGAAGTTTTGAATCTGTCGCTGCGTATACTGCGCAGGAAATGCCTGAGCGTCTCAAGAAGTTTTGGCCTGGTCCGCTTACCGTGATCTTTAGAGCGCGATCAGGAGACACCATCGCACTGCGGTATCCTGAAAACCGCTTTCTCGCGCTGCTCTTTGACGCAATAGGGCCGAGGGCGCTCGTTGCTCCCAGCGCGAACGTAAGCGGCGGTGAGGTCATTCGTGAGTGCGGGAGGATTCTCAGCGCCTTTGGGGGGAAGGTGCCGGTGATCGTGTGTCTGAGAGAAGCTATTGATGACAGGCAGCCATCCACGTTAATCGACATATCTGGTAAAAAGTGGCGTATTCTACGTCAGGGGTCTGTCCGGGTTCCCCTTGATTGAGGCAGGAGGGAACGCTTCTTCAACCAGGTAGGAGTGTTTGCTCTTTTGTCTGATCAGGAAATCATACCCTGTCGACTGTGACAGCACCTCGTTGATGTTGCGCAGGTCTGAACGCCTGAAGTGATGGAGCGCCTCGATCCTCGTGTACCCTCCTCTGCGCTTTCTCTTCATGATTTTTCTTTTCAGGTATTTTCTTTTCGGGAGTAAGAAAAGTCTTGTATGAAAAAAATGAATCAAATCTTTCCACAGGGGAAGGTCTAAAAATAGATAATTTCCCTCTATGATATAAATCGACCCCTCAGGGGTGACGAAAATGCCCTCTTCCACAGGTTCGTGAATGGTCCTGAGATACACGGGCCAGTAGAAGCTCTTCCCTGAATAAAGCTTTTCCATATATTGTACAAGCTTTTCCACATCATAGGTTTCTTTGGCTCCCTTCAGATCCAGGAGTGACCGGTTTCGCCCATCAACAGTGATGGAAGTCTTTTTGAGCTGTTCGTTTTTTAGATGAAAACCATCCAGGGGAAGCAGGAAGGCGTTCAGACCCCGCTCAGTGAGCAGCTGTCGGAACACACATGAGAAGGAGCTTTTTCCGCTTCCAGGAGGACCTGCAATGCCGATCACGTAGAGGTGTCCTTTTGTGTGAAGAAACTCCTCTGAAATCTTCTCGATCAGGGGGAGGATCTGTGTTTCAACTGTGCTCTTCGTGTAGGTAATGAGAGAAGTGAAACCAGACTCCTCTATGGGAAAGCGGAGGAGCCTGTATAACTTTGTTGATTTTTTTCGTTTTTCCATTATATTTTGAAGGGAAATTGTGTTGTAAAATATACAGAACAAGAGGAGGTGCCTTCAAGAGTGAACTTTGAGAAAGTTCGCAAAAAGTTTCAAAAACTTGAAAAAGAGTATCAACTTTCTTTAAAACCGAAGGAAACCGAAGAAATCCTGAACCAATTCTTTAATAGACCTCTGGCCTATCTCACTGCCAAGCTCTTTCACAGGCTGAGACAGAGCCCCAACTTCGTCACCTGCCTTTCGATGACCTTCGGGATTTCTTCAGGGTTTCTTTTTGCCCAGGGTACATACCACTATGTGCTCGCTGCTGCAATCCTGCTGGAACTGATGATCATCTTTGACTGCGCAGATGGGCAGCTCGCGCGTATGCTCAGACATAGCTCACCGCTGGGCAAGACCCTTGACGGTCTTGCAGATATTGGCACCCACATGGCCATATTCTACGGTGTGGCATTTGCTCTGTACAGGGAGTTCGGCTCCATCTACCCATTCTTCCTCGGGCTCGTTGCTCAGCTCTCCATGTACTTTCACATTATTCTCTACGATCACTTCAAGAATGTATTCATCAGTGTTGCGAAACCCGATTATGTTGACAAGCTCGAATCCCTGGAAGAGCTGCGAGAGAGATCCATGCGGGAAAGGAACAGGAAAGCATCCGGAAACCTGAAGTGGCTCATTTCACAGCTTCACTATCTCTTCTATAAGTTCGAGAACTATGTCGTTTCTATCGGGTATCCGGCCCCTGCGAACAACTTTTTTGACCTCTTTCCCGAACCAGAGAGAATCGATTCTCACACCAGGGACATCTACTACAGGGAGATGCGTGTATCGGTGAAACTGTGGTCCTTCGTGGGGGATACCACACACCTCACGATCTTCGTGCTGTTCGGGATCATGGGCAGGCTCGGCTGGATCTTTCCTGCCATCGTGATATACATGAACCTGCACACCGCGTTCATGCTCGTGTTTCAGAGGATCAAATATAAAAATCTGGGTCTTGAACGAGAGGTATTCTGGCAGGAACGCTTCGATTGACGTCAGGCTTTTTTCTTTTTCAATTCCTCGATTTCTTTCATGAGTGCGTCTATCTTCTTGTTGAGTTCTTCCATCTGTTTGGTGCCAGGTGAGAGCGTGTCTTTGACCTTTTCGGTAACCTCTTTCCCCGCTTTCTCCATTCTTTCGAGTGTTTTTTTAATGAACTGATCCCTGTCCTTTTCGTAAACCTCGCCCCTTTTCTTCAACTCGTTAAATATTTTTTCCACCTGCTCCTTGGTGATCTGGGTGAGCCCGACGCCGGCATGAATGATGTCCTCGATAAATTTTCTCATGTTCATACCCTCCATACTCTATGATACCTCCCTGTCTGCAATCAGTCAACTAGGTTGTCTGAAACCATGTCGCCGACCTCTGAAGTGGAATAGCCCATGCGACCTGCGCCCATACTCTTGAGCTTCTGCACAGTCTCTATGATTCCCTTTTCCACTGCGACCGCAGCATCTGATTCGCCGAGCACATCGAGCATCATTTGAGCTGCTGCGATTGCGGCGATCGGGTTGATACTGTTCTTTCCCGTGTACTTTGGTGCTGATCCGCCGATCGGTTCGAACATCGACACCCCCTCGGGGTTGATATTTCCCCCGGCTGCAACTCCCATTCCCCCCTGAATCATGGCCCCCAGGTCTGTGATGATGTCTCCGAACATGTTTTCAGTGACTATGACATCAAACCATTCCGGATTTTTCACCATCCACATTGTGGTTGCATCCACATGAGCATAGTCAGTCTGTATGTCCGGATATTCCTGGGCCACCTGGTTGAAAACTCTGTCCCAGAGATCATGGGCGTAGGTGAGCACGTTGGTTTTTGCGCAGAGTGTCAGTTTCTTTTGCCTGTTTCTCTTTCGGGTATATTCGAAGGCAAACCGGACGCACCGCTCTACCCCCTTTCTCGTATTCACGTGCTCCTGGATGGCGATTTCGTCCATGGTCCCCTTCTTGAAGAACCCACCGGAGCCAACATAGAGCCCCTCCGTATTCTCACGAACCACCACGAAATCGATGTCTTCGGGGCGCTTGTCGGCAAGAGGGGTCTCCACGTTCGGGTAGAGCTTCACCGGCCGCAGATTTATGTACTGATCCAGTGAGAATCGAAGGGTAAGAAGGATGCCTTTTTCAAGAATTCCCGGCCTGACTTCAGGGTGTCCGATGGCGCCGAGATAGATTGCGTTGTATTCTCTGAGCTCATTGACGTCATCTTCAGTGATGGTCTTTCCAGTTTTCAGATACCGCTCTCCGCCGAAATCGAACTCTTTGAACTCGAAATCGATCTGAAACACAGAGCCGACCTTTCGAAGCACTTTGAGCCCTTCCCTGACAACCTCCGGCCCTGTTCCGTCCCCTGGAATGACAGCGATTCTATACATTACAGTTTTCCCTCCAGTTTCAATTTTGTCCGGTTGATCAAACCGCCTGCATTTATGATTTCCTGCATAAATTCGGGGAAGGGTTCAGACCGATAGCTTTGCCCTGTTGTTTTGTTGTGGATGGTCCCCGCTTTCAGGTCAACAGTTACTCTATCTCCGCTGTGTAATCCCGATGCTGCGTCCTTTGACTCGAGAATCGGAAGGCCAATGTTTATGGCATTCCTGAAAAATATTCTGGCAAAGGATGCCGCGATCACACAGGAGATGCCGCTCGCCTTGATTGCAATCGGCGCATGCTCCCGCGACGAACCACAGCCAAAGTTATCACCTGCCACAAGGACATCCCCTTTGGTTACTTTTTTAATAAATTCCCGGTCAATGTCCTCCATGCAGTGTCCGGCGAGCTCATCCGGATCCCGTGTGTCAAGATACCGGGCCGGAATGATGACGTCTGTATCCACATTGTCGCCGTACCTGAAGACGGTGCCTTCAAAGGAAAGATGTTTCTGATCAGTCATATCAGGTTCCTCTCTCTGTCGTTACTTCATCGGGTGAAGAGATGAAGCCGGTGAGCGCGGATGCGGCTGCAACGGCCGGTGAAGCGAGGTACACCTCGCTCCCTTTGTGACCCATACGACCCACGAAATTTCTGTTTGTTGTAGAGACTGCCCTCTCCCCATCGGCGAGGATTCCCATGTGCCCCCCGAGGCAGGGACCGCAGGTTGGGGTTGAGACTGCCGCACCGGATTCAACGAATATCTCAATCAGCCCCTGTCTGAGCGCCTCGAGATAGATCTTCTGGGTGGCAGGGAACACCAGCACCCGTACCCCTTTTCTTACCTTCTTCCCCCTGAGAATTCCGGCAGCGATCTTGAGGTCTTCAAGGCGGCCGTTCGTGCAGGATCCGATGACCACCTGATCGATCTTTATTTTATCGATTTCGGAGATACCTTTCGTGTTTTCTGGAAGATGGGGAAAAGCCACCTGCGGCTCGAGGGTGCTCAGATCGTATTCCAGGACCTCTCTGTAGCGTGCATCAGAATCACTCTCGTACACAGTGTAGCTATCCTTTCTTCTTTTGCTCTTCATGCTCACCTGCAAATATTCGATCGTGTGCTTGTCAACAGGAAAAATCCCGTTTTTTGCACCGGCCTCTATCACCATGTTTGCGATTGTGAACCTGTTGTCCATGGAGAGCCCGCTGATCGCATCCCCAGTAAACTCCATGGCCATGTAACGGGCGCCATCAACTCCGATATCGCCGATGATTTTCAGGATGAGGTCCTTTCCGCTCACCCAACGGCCGAGGCTGCCTCTGAGCACGAGCCTGATCGACTCGGGCACCCTGAACCAGGCCTCTCCTGTGGCCATTGCACAGGCGAGGTCGGTGCTTCCGACCCCGGTGGAAAAAGCGCCGAGCGCCCCGTAGGTGCAGGTGTGAGAATCAGCGCCGATCACCAGGTCTCCGGGAAGCACGAGTCCGAGCTCCGGCAGGAGTGCATGCTCGATTCCGACTTCGCCGATTTCGAAGTAGTTCACTATCCCCATCTCATGCGCGAAATCCCTGACATACTTTGCCTGCTGGGCAGATTTTATGTCTCTGTTCGGCGTGAAGTGGTCCGGAACGAGAGCTACTCTGGATCTGTCCCAGACATGATCGACACCGAGCTTATGAAACTCGGCGATCGCAAGCGGAGCGGTGATATCATTTGCGAGCGTCATGTCGCAGTTGGCCTGAATGAGCTGGCCCGGAAATAGTTCCGTATGCCTTGAATGCGCTGCAAGTATCTTTTCGGTGATTGTCATCCCCATCTTCATTGTCTCCTCATGCAATTGAGAACATATAGTAATAAAAACTGGAGAAGAAAGACAAGCTGATTAGACGATTTCAGTTTCCCCTTCCTTCACATTCTCATGTGCTGCAGCATCCAGGCGGCCTCGTTTTCCATGGCGATTATTATTTTATTGACAAACATGGGCTGCATAGTACACTATAGAAAAATTTTTCGGGAGGAGCTATTAATGAAGAAATGCTTTTTTTCCCTTATTCTTCTTCTGTTTCTGGCGGGCAGTGGATATATGCTCTGTGCCCAGGAAAAGAGAGTCTACAATGACGGCATCATCGATTATGCACCCCTTTCTGCGAGCTTCGTGTTGAGCGCAGATGATTACGAGTCCACTCTCAGGGATATCTACTACAGTGTAGACGGGTCTGAGCCGGAGGTGTATGAGAGGCCAATCATTTTTTCCACGGAAGGCAGGCACGTCATCGTGTACTGGGCGATCGATATGGCAGGCAACATCTCACGCGAAAAGATCTATTCTGTGGTGAGCGATGGCACACCTCCGGAAGGAATGGCGACGATAGAGGGTCCGGTCTTCATGGTGAATGATTCGGTGTACATCACAAAGGAGAGCTCCATTTATGTGTGGGCAGAAGACGATCTCTCCGGCGTGCAGAGTATCTATGTGAAGCTCGACGGAGGATCATACACGGCATATACCGGTCCGGTCGTCATCACAGAAGAGGGGAGTCATATTGCGCAGACCTATGCCGTCGACAATGTTGGGAACGCAACCTCCGAGTTCAGCGTTCAGGGGTATGTTGACAACTCGCCGCCGTCGATCAGCATCACTCCCCAGGAGGATTTCATCCTGGTTGGAGGGAACAATTACACACACAGAAACAATGAGTACTCCGTTTCCGCACGTGACGAATTTTCAGGGGTACAGCAGATACTTGTTTCCCTCGATGGTAGTGAATATATCACGTATACCACACCTTTCAAGGTACAGATCAAGGGGTTCCATACTGTTCGGGCAAAGGGGGTGGACAACCTCGGAAATACTTCAGAGCCTGTCGAACTGTCATTTTTTGTGGATGTGGTTCCGCCAGAGTCGAAACTGGGAGCATCAGTGGATTGATACATGTCTACGGTTTCACCCCGGACAGGTGCGGGGAATATGTGGCAGAGCGGACTGTGGAGATGTGAAGGCCCGATATATGCATTCGGGAAATGTGTATTTCGGAGGTACCCATCTCCGAGAATTTCATCTCCTGGATTTTCATCTCTGAGATTTTCATCTCTTTCAGTTTTCCATGAGGGAAAAAAGAGATAATTATTGATACGCCCCTGCTTTCGCAGGGGTATTTTCTACGAGTGGCAGGGGCTGCGGCATGTTGGAGAAGCACGTTCGGAGCATCTATGACTTCGTGAAGCGGCAGAACGAGTGGCGGATCAGAACGATAAATCTGATTGCAAGTGAGAACGTAGTCTCTGATACGGTGAGGAAGTTGAGCGGTTCTGATTTCGCGCACCGATACGCAGAGGGGCACCCTGGAGAACGCTACTACCAGGGCACCGAGTATATCGACAAGATCGAAAGCGATCTCAGGAACGACTTTAAGACTCTTTTCAGGAGCGCGCACGCGGATGTGCGACCCGTGAGCGGGACAAATGCCAACGAGGCGGTTTTTTCCAGTTTTATCCAGCCGGGTGATATCGTCATGGTGAACTCCACTCCAGGGGGAGGTCACATCAGCCACCACATGGCCGGCTCGGTGGGAAAGTTCACGAGGAACGTCATCGATCTTCCGATCGCAAAGGACGGGTTTCACATCGACCTTCCGAAGGCACGAGACCTCATCCACATCTGCAGACCGCGGATCATTATCTTTGGCAGAAGTTTATTCCTCTTTCCTGAACCGGTGCGGGAGCTTGCGGAGATCTGCTCAGAATACAGGATTCTCATCATCTACGATGCGGCTCATGTGCTTGGTCTCATTGCAGCGGGGAAGTTTCAGGATCCGCTCGGAGAAGGCGCGTTCATCGTCACCGGAAGTACGCACAAGACCTTTTTCGGAACGCAGAGAGGTGTGATTCTGAGCAACATGAGCTCCACTGAATGGCAGAAAGTGGACAGGGGGGCGTTTCCCGGTTCCTCTAGCAACCACCACCTGGATACGCTGGTAGGTCTGGCGGTCGCAATGCAGGAGATGATCAGTTACGGCAGAGAGTACAGCGACCAGGTTATTAAAAACGCGAAGTCCCTGGGAAGGGCGATGAAGAAGGAGGGTTTCAACGTGCTCGCTGAGGAGTTCGATTTCACCGAGTCGCATCAGGTGGCAGTCGACGTTCGGGAGTTCGGAGGTGGAAAGATGGTTGCCAACCTGCTGAAGGAGAACGACATCATCCTCAACATGAATATCCTCCCCTACGAGCCGCTGCGAAACGTCACAAATCCTGACGGTATTCGGATCGGGGTACAGGAGATGACCCGGTTCGGTATGAAAGAGCAGGAAATGGAGCGGATCGCTCGGTTGATACGGGAGTGCATCGTTCAGGGGAAGGAAGTCAGAAGAGAGGTGGGGCGTTTCAGAACAGACTATAGGAAGGTAAAGTATTCCTTTGACGAGCAGTTGAAGGATCTTCAATCGCCGAACCTTTCGGTGGGTGTTGTCTCCGCCGATGAGAGGTGAGTGCTGGCGTGAGTATGGGATTTTCCGGAGCTGGAAGATCTGGAGTTCATAATGAAAAATCTACTCCTGTCCAACGATGACGGCATCCACAGCAGGGGAATCTGGGCTCTGAAGGAGCATTTTGATAACCGATACCGGGTGTTCATGGTTGCCCCTGACAGGGAACGGAGCGCCTCTGGACACTCGATCTCGCTTCATGACCCCATCCGGCTCAAGGTGATAGAGAAGGGAAGGAGCTATTCAGTGAACGGGACTCCAGTCGATGCGGTGCACCTCGCACTTCTCGGGGTAATAAAGGAAAAAATCGATCTGGTCATCACGGGAATCAACAACGGTCTGAACCTGGGCACGGATGTATTCTACTCCGGAACCGTTTCCTGCGCATTTCAGGCTGCAGCATTTAATATACCCGGTATTGCGGTTTCTATCGATACCAGTGGTTTGAAGGAGAGAGCCGAATCAATGGATCCGGCGAAATATGATGATTTGGACGAATCCTACGGGCCGGAGGAATCCAGGGCTCCAGCAGAGTCCCACGGGTCAGGGGTAAAGACGATACACTACGGGACAGCCATACACTTCGTGAGTAAAATAGTTGAGAAACTCGAGGAGCACCCTTTTGACAGGGATATTTTACTCAACGTGAACGTGCCGAACCTGCCCATCGAGGGAATAAGGGGAGTGGAGGTCACCAAGCTTGGAAGGCGGCATTACTACGATAACCTGATTGAGAGGGAGGATCCCAAGAAGAACAAGTACTACTGGATCGAAGGAATACTTGCCCGGGATACCCTGGATGAAGGAACAGACGTGAAGGCGATCCATGAAAAGAAGGTTTCCATCACTCCGCTGCGGCTGGATATCACTGCCATGGACTATGTAGAAAAGTTGAAGCTCTGGAACTTTCATGTATTCTAACGGGGCACTGTATGAAAAAAAAGGAGAAAATCAAGCAGTTCATCGATGAGGGAAACGAGCAATTGGGGAAGGGGAAACTGAATATTGCACTGAACAGTTTTTTACAGGCGCACGAGATCGACCCCGAGGACCCCGAGATTCACTATTTTCTGGGAATTACCTACGCGAAAAAAGGAAATTACCCCAAGTGCGTTCACCATCTGGAAACCGTTATTGCCTCGGAGCTCACCTACATCAACAAGGTTCACACGCAGATGATTCTCGGGTACATCTATACCATCAGGGAAGAGTACGACAAGGCGCTCGATCTGTTCAGGGATATCATCGACGCGGGTTTTGAGAATGCCCAGGCCTACGCCGCAATCGGATACATCATGGACAGAAAGGGAAATTTCAAAGAAGCGGTTATGAATCTCACCAGGGCAATCGAGATAGATCCGCAGAACGCCAATGCTCACAATTCCCTCGGCTATGTCTACGCAGAATCGAACGTCAACCTCGAAGAGGCGCTCAGGCAGGTCACACTGGCCCTCTCGCTGGACAAGGACAATCCCGCCTACCTGGACAGCATCGGATGGGTGTACTTCAAGCTCGGTGACACTCGAAAGGCAAAACGATACCTGGCGAAAGCTCTGAGGAAAGCTCCATCCAACGAGGAAATCCTGGAGCACCTCAGTATTGTGACCCGGGCGGCAGGCTCCTGATCCCTGCAGGGATACGGTTTTTCAATACAGGGGAAGCAGCACACTTTCGGCACGCAGCTTTTTTTTGCACCTCTCTTGCCGAATGCCTTTATTTATATCCTGTGATTTCAAACCTTCCGTGCTTCTCTAGGTGCTCTTTCCCCTGATGATTGCGGAAGGTTTCACGAAGTAGATGATGGCAGGGAGCACAAGAATGACGCCGATGAGACAGCCAAGCATGGTGAGCGAAATGAGGACCCCGAAATACAGAATCGGCTTGAAGTTTGAGAAAAGCAGCACCGTAAAGCCCGCAATCAGGGTGAATGAGGTGAAAAAAATCGGAATGCCAGAGTTCACCAGTGCGGCCTTTATCCGTCCTTCCAGGGAGAGACTATGCTTCGTCCTCGAGAACCTGATGAGGTAGTGGATGCTGTTGTCCACGCCGAGACCAACGGCAATGCTTGCGATCATTGCGGTGATAAAGTCCATGGAGATGTTGAAATAGCTCATGGCTCCAAAGTTGAAAAAAAGCCCGAATATGATCGGGATGAGGCCGAAAAACCCGAAGGTGAAGGACCTGAAGGTAAACGCGATGATGAAAAAGACGATGATGACGCTGACCGCGATACTCACGAGCTGAGACCTGACCAGATAATCGACCAGCGCCATGTAGATGATGTCCACGCCTGCGATGTCCACATGGATGTGCGGTCTTGCGTTCCTCCTGATATATTCGTGGAAATCCTTCACAAAAGACCTGAACTGTGAAATGCTCAATTCCGGTCCGTCGGCCTGAGTCGATCTTACCACGATGTTTGCATTCTTGAAATCTTCTGTGATTACGTTGCTGATGCTCTTCGTGAGCTGCGACATCTTGAACATGAGAAGAATTTTCAAGAGTTCTGGTTCACTTTCCGGAAGCCGGTAGAACTGCTGCTTGTTCCCGTTCATGAGCTGGTTAGCCCGCTTGATATAATCGACAAGAGAGAGGGTAGGACCGAAGAGCTCTTTCTCCCGGATCCATTGTTCCACCTGGTTTACATACTTCAGCGTTTCCAGATTTTTGAAGGTGAGGTCCGAGCCCTCGTCGATTTCAAAAAAAACGTTGAAGGTGGAAACCCCGCCGAAGTTTGATTTCACGAACCTATCGCTCTGAAGGATCTCGGAGTTCTCTCTGAAGAAACGCTTCCAGCTCGTGTCAACGGTGACATTTGGAACTCCAACGATCGCCCAGATACTGACAATCGCAGCGAGGATGAGGATCAGCTTCCAGCGTTTCAGAATGAAGTCCCCCAGATGAGTGAAGAGCAGGCTCATCCTCCCTCCCTCCACTGAGGCGTGCACCATTTTTTTCGGTTTTTCCAGCATCGAGAGGAAGGCGGGGAGAAAGCTCAGGCTCAGGGCCATGGCAAAAAAAACGCCGATCAGAACGAAGATTCCGAGCTCCCTCATGGGCTCGATTCTGTTGATGGTGAGCGCTGCAAATCCTGCGATCGTTGTCAGTGCAGCAAGGAGAATCGTTTTTCCGATATTCACGATCGAATTTTCCACATTTCTGATCCTGTGGGAATCGGTATGAATATCCTTGTAGTACTGGTTTATGAAATGGATGCTGTAGGAGCTGCTGATGACGAGAATGAGGGTCGGAAGCATGATGCCGACCATGGTGATCTGGGTTCCGAAGATACCCATGAGCCCCAGGGTCCAGATAATGCTGGTGAACATGATTACAATCGGAAAGAGAATCCCCTGGGATGATCGAAAATTGATGAAGAGCACGACGACCACGAGCACGATTATGGGAAGCGCGAGCTTGATGGAGTCATTCTGTACATATTCTTTTACCCAGCTTTCGATCACAGGCCTTCCCGAAACGTAGAACTCTTCGGGCCCTCTGTAGGGCTCCAGGATCTCCATGAGATCCTGACGGAAATTCTGTGTGTTGTAATCGTCCTTGAGCCGGATGTAAATTGCGAGTGCCTCTCCGTTCTCCGAAACTACCACGTTCTTCAGGGTGGGTTCAGAGAGCATCTCTTCTTTGAACTCCTCGATCTTTTCTCTGGACTGTGGTATCTCACCCCCGGGGAAGCTCTGTTTCACCACGACCATGCCAAAGAGGTACTTGAACACCTTCGCACTGATGGGATCGATGACTTCATCCACCTCAGGGAGCTTTCTGATCTGTTCTGAGATATTTTTTATTTTGGTGAGCGTGGAGAGAGAGTAGGCATCGTCGGACTTAACACTGATCATGACAAAAGTGGAGGAACCGAACTTTTCCAGAACTCTATTCAGTGCCACGAGCTCTTCCTGGTTTTCAGGAGCGAGGCTCATGAGGTTTGATGAAATCTTTACGTTCTTGGCAAAGTATCCGAAGAAGATCGTGATGATGATCGTCACAATTATGATGGGAATTCGATGTCGGACAATGAAGCGTGCAAACCCTTTGAGCATCTGCCAGGCCAGTAATTTTTCTCCAAATATATCCCAGAGCATCGGGTAAGTCAACAGACTATTCCTCTCATCCAGGTCTGTGCTTGTGTGGAAGAGAGTACAGTGTCCCGAAGTCCAGAAAACTCGGATCGCTGTGCGGTGATCCTGCACTTAGAGGTGGGATTTCTCCCACCGGGAAATGGAAGAATAGACTTTTCGATTTTGTAATTCTTTTGTACATTTAATTGGAGAAGAATAGAAATTGACTGGATTGAGACTTTTGAGATGAACAATCATGCAATTGTACGGTGCAGGAGTTGCGGAGGAAGGAACAGGGTGCTTCTCGAAAGAATGGGCGCACTCCCCAGATGCGGAAAGTGCAAGTCACCGCTCTTTATACCGCAGGATGTGGTGAGCATCACGACGCAGCAGTTCGAGGAGGAGGTGCTGAAGGAGACGATCCCTACGGTGGTTGATTTCTGGGCTCCATGGTGCGGGCCCTGCCGCATGGTGAGTCCCGTCCTCAATGAGATCGCGCAGGGGTACCCTGGCAGGATTAAGGTTGTGAAGGTGAACTCTGACGAAAACCCTGACCTCAGCGCACGCTTCGGTATCCAGGGAATTCCTACGATAATCTTATTCCGAGAGGGAAGGGAGATCGACCGGCTTGTGGGCGCCGCCCCAAAGGAGAATATTTTCCGTTTTCTGCGACTTTGACGACCGGTGAAGGTGTCCCTTTTTCCAATCCTGCGGGAGCAGATACACTTCAGGCATTTCACTGAAAAGGAATCCTGCCTTTTCAGAATACCATGTCCTTCGGCTTCAGTTTCATGCGTTTGCAGTAATCCCTGTAGAGCTCCAGGTAGTTCTTAGGGGTTCCCTCCTCCATGGAGAGTCCAAGTGTGGTGCAGACTTCCAGTATGTGCTCCTTTTCTCCCTCGATCTCCACATAGTTGCCGATCGGAGTGTGGTCGAGCAGCACCTCTGTACCCTGGAAGCGGAAGATCTCTCTCTGCTTCTGGTAGCGGAATACCTTCCTGTACCCCAGGGCGGTAATGATACGGTGGGTCTCTTCGAAGTCAGAGACCCTCACCTCGTGCTCCTCCATCACCTTGAACTGCGCCTTTTCGACCGGTTTCTTGAAGGTGAGGAACACATCGTCGCTCTTTCGCAAACGCAAAAGCTCCCTTCTCCTGAAGAGGTTTCCCTCTGGATCGTCGTATACGATGTTGTCCTCGAAGAAGCCTGCCTCCCGCTCCGCGCCTTTCTGCGTGAGCCTTTCCCTCACCTTTTCCAGGTTTTCCACCGGAAATTTGATTTCAGTCTCTTTCATTTTACAAGAGCTCGTCCGCGCCGAGGTCGATGAGTGAGTAATCAAGGCCTCCTGCGGTCTCCCGCGCCTCTCCGTCGATGTCGAAGAGTGCCCCCTCCCTGCTGTAGATCCATTGGTAGTCGAAAGCGTTGTAGCCCTTGTTCTGGGCCGGCGGGTAGGGTGAACTGCGCAGGTGGTAGTTGCAGCTTGTGATGTTCTCGAACACGGTGGATGGTGTTTCTGTGTCCTCGTCATTCGAATCGGGGTCTGGTTCGAACAGTGCGGCCCCGATGCTGCTGTTGAGTGCACTAATCTCACTAATGCTGCTCATGCCGGTGCCGGCGAAAAACTGGCACCGGGTCGAGTTGAAGAGGTTGTTGAAGATCGCGCAGGCGAGGCTCTCCCCGCTGTGGTCAAGGTAGATGCCGTAGGTCGTGTCGCCGTTCCCCCCGAGAATATAGTTGTTGATCACCACGGGTTCGATGGTCCATTCAGGACCCGCTGCCCTGCAGAACACGCCGTAATCCCGATACCCCGAGCTGTTTCCTCCGCCGTCGATGGTGTTGTTCAGGATGCACACGCTCCTGTTTTCCAGATACACCGCATAGCAGATGTCGGAGACCTGGGTGTTTAGACTTCCCCCGATGATGAAGTTGTTGAAGAGGTCCGGAGTATCGCCCGGGTCCGGGGTGAGGTTCACATACCTGACGCCGTAGATGGAGTTCTGGCTGCCGCTGATGGTGCTGCCCCCCAGGATGGTATTCCTATAGACCCGGGGAGTGGCGCAATCCGCAACAAGCATTCCGGTCGTGTCGTTGTTGAGTGTGGAGCCGCCGGTGATGAGGGCGTTGTCCCGAATGACGGGAGCGGCAGAGCCGGAAACCTCTATCCCGATCAGTTCTCCTGCCTCTCCGCCGCCTTCGATGGAGTTGTTGTTCTCTATGACAGAGTGGTTCTGAGAGCCGGAGAGGACGATCCCGATGTTCCTCTCACCAGCTCCACCTGTTATGGTGCTACCGAACACGCGGACACTTGTGTCGTCGATGTAGATGCCGACAGACTCCTCGGTGAAGGGTGCGTCTCCCCCCGTGATCAGGGAGCAGCCCGAGATGCTGTTGTCTCCGGAGAGATTCTTCAGATAGACGCCACAGGTAAACTCCAGGGTATCGTCACCCGTTCCTCCACGGATGCTGCACCCTGAGACCGCAACGTCATGGGAAGATTCGATGGACAGCCCACAGCTCGATGTTCCGCTCCCTCCGTGCAGCCTGTTTCCGTGTAGGTTTATATAACCGGAGTTTTCCAGAAGCACACCACAGCTGAACGCCCCACTTCCCCCATATACGTCGTTTCCATGTATCGTTATCCACACAGAGCCCTCGACGTATACCCCGCAGCTTGAAGTCCCGCCGTCGCAGTTGATGTGACTGTTCCGCAGCTCCACAACGGATGAATCGTGTATCCAGATTCCGTTGTTTGATGAGGAGGGACTTGACCCGCTGTACAGCTCACATTCGAAGATCAGCACTCCGTCCGAATGACTGTCGATGAGCACAGTCGCATTCACTGAAAATGGTCTCGTGCTTCCGTAGATGGTCAGACCGTCGACCGTGCACCCATGCGCGCCCAATATCTGAAGGGTGCTCTCATCGGTCAGAGGATAGAGCGCAGTTGTGGAGTTCCGGGTCTGGAAGTCGTCGGCATCGTAGCCGCCCCTCAGCACGATGCTTTCTGTCAGGGTAATGTTTTCATGATAATCACCGCCTGCAATCATTATGACAGTGCTGTCAAAACCCAGCTCCTGGGCCCTGACAACGGCGCTCCCGATGGTCCGTTTCGGATGACCCTCGAGACCGCTCTCCCCGTCGTCTCCTGCAGGGGAGACGTAGAGTATGTTCCCTGTAGTGTGAAAGCTCTCGAAGCTGAACTCAGCTTCATTTCCTGCAAGGTCCTGAAGGTATACCTCGGTTCCATTGACCGTGGTTCTCAGAAACTCGACGATGTACTCTGTGTCTTCTTTTAGCCGCGTTTTCGGTATAAAGGTAAAAATGCTGCCGTCGTAGTCGATCCTCCCGTCCGATGAAGAGCGCACGTCAGTGCTGTCCAAAGATCTGAGAACAAAGGTCGCATACGCAGTGTACAGCTGTATCTGCCTGTTGAAACTGACAACGATGTGGGGAAATATGTCCACTGCAGGCTCCGTGGTGTCAGGACTCAAAAGCTCCGCGGTAAGAGGTGCTGGGTCGGTGTTCTCCGCGGTAAAAAAACAAAAGCTGTATCCATCGAGCAGCTGCCGGTGATCCACATCCATTACTTCGCTGTCCAGGAAAACGCTCACCCTTGTGAGCGGAGGAAAGCTCTCAAAGGGGGTGAAGAAAAAAACCCTGTCCTCATCAAACCATTCAAAACTGCCGTCATTTCGTCCGAGCTCTGTTCCGGCGAAAATCACGTGAAAGTTCCTGTATACTGATTCCCTGTTCATCCGGTGGGAGAACACAACACTGATGCGCGCATCAGGCGTTACATCCAGAGACTGATCGGCTGGTGAGCAGAATTCCACCGTGAGATCTGATTTTTTCAGGTTCGATTTGTCATAAATATCTGTTCGCAGATCACAGCTCAGGATAAAAATCAGACACAGAAGAAAATTAAGACCTGCAGCAGCGGCCTTCATCGAAGTGTTCCTCATGAACTCAGTAAACGCGGGTCGTTTTACTTTTTTTTACATATTCGGGTTGCGCACGTCAACCGGCCTTGTTCACTATACCACACAGCAGGCTCTCCTGTAAAGTACTTTTCGCCTGATGGGAGGAAAACTGTACGTACTTTTCTCTCCTTCGCATGAGCTCAGGGAAGGGATTGCAATTTTCTCCATTCATGAGTAGAATCTTACCACAACACAACCTTCAGGGAGCCTGCAATGACAGAACTGATACGTTTCGGTGTTTCCATAGAAAAAGGGCTTTTGGATGTCTTCGATCGGTTCATTCTCGACCATGGGTTCCACAACAGGAGTGAAGCCATAAGGGACCTCATACGGGAGAAGCTTTCACTCCAAAAGGGATTTGGGAGTGAAACCATCCTGGGGACCATCACCATAGTCTACAACCACCATATCAGAAATCTTGCCGAGAACCTCACCGATATACAGCACCACTATCAGAAACACATACTTTTTTCAAATCATGTGCACATAACCCACGCGCATTGCCTGGAGGTCATTGTGGTGCGTGGAGACGAACGGATACTGAGGGACCTCACGGCGCGGATTGGGGGACAGAAGGGAGTACTCATGGCGCTTCCGTCCTTTTTCTCTTTTGAATTTGAGGCTGCACATGAGGAGCACAGCCATGGTTGATCGTAAGAATTCAGTATTACCTGCTTGGGGGGAATCCGATCATGTCCGGGTCTGATGCACGACTTGAAGCGCTGGGAAAGCAGCTAGAAACTTGCAGGGTTGAAATACAACATCTGCTGAAGGAGAGGAGCGAATATCTGCGGGTGAGCGCCCATCAGATGAAATCGCCGCTTGCAACCATCCTCTTCAGCATCGAAACCCTCCTCGGCGATTATGCAGGGAGGCTGAACAGCAAGCAGATGCGGGTTGTCGAATCCATCAAACGGAGCACCAATGAGCTGCAGAATCTCATCATGGACATACTGGAGCTGGAAAAATACCGGTCAGGAATGATGGTTCCTGAAACTATCGATGTCTCAGAGCTGTGCAGAAACGTCATCGAGGAGCTCAGGGATAAAATACAGGAAAAAAACATAGAGTTTGAGAGCGAGATTCCCAGAAAGAGTATCATTACCCAGGGAAGTGGGGTGGGGCTCAGACACGTCATCTACAACCTCATTGAAAATGCGATCAAGTATTCTCAGAGGGACGGCGGTGTCAGGGTTTCCGTCGATTATGAGACGCGCGAAAAGAAAATCACCCTGATCGTTGAGGACCACGGGATCGGGATACCAACCGACGAACAGGAGCATATTTTCGAGGAGTTCTACAGGGCACCGAATGCCCGCCTGTTTGACAACCGGGGCACCGGATTCGGGCTCGCGATCGTGAAACAGATCTTAGAGAACAGTGGTGGGGAGATATCCCTCTGGAGCCGTGAGAATGAAGGGACAAGGGTCACCCTTCATCTGCCGTTGCAGGAACTTCGGGAGCTCTCCTTCACCGCTGAAGCGACAAAAGCGAAGCGCATCGTTGTGATAGGTGGTGTTGCCGCTGGCCCCAAAGCGGCTTCACGGGCGCGGAGGATTGATTCGTCTGCAAAGATCACGGTGTTCGAAAAAGAAAATTTTCTTGCCTATGCGGGGTGCGCACTTCCCTACTACATCGCCGGAAGGCTGAAGAATCAGCGGGACCTGTTTGTGAAGCACGCGCAGTTCGCCGGTGAGACGGAGTTCTTCAGAGAGGTGAAGGGGATAGAGATAAAGAACCTCTGCGAGGTCATCTCCATCGACAGGGAGAACAAACTGGTGAACTGTCGCGAGGTCCTGACCGATCGTTTGTTTTCAGAGCCCTATGATACGCTCATTCTGGCAACAGGGAGCAGGCCTGACATACCTCAGGTAAAAGGAGTGGAACTGCAGGGAATTTTTGTTCTCCATGGGGTCACCGATTCGGAGAGGATAAAACGGGAGCTTGCCGGTGGAGCGGCACGGGATATCATCATACTGGGCGGCGGGAAAATCGGGGTGGAGACGGCCGAGGCTTTCACCGCATCAGGTGGAAGGATCACGATCATCGAAAGGGAGCAGGAAATACTCCCCTTTCTCGATGTGGAGATGGCAGCGTTGGTGCGAAAACACCTGGAGAGGAGGGGGGTGAAGATCGTCACTGGTGAGACCGTGAAGGAGTTCATCGGGAAGGAGAGGGTTGCGCATGTGCTCCTGGACCATTCTGGCACCATGATCCCGACAGACCTTGTCATTCTCGCAACCGGATTCAGACCGAATGTGGAGCTTGCCCGAACTGCGGGACTCGAAATCGGTCCGAGTGGAGCGATCACGGTGAACGAACAGCTCATGACCAGTGACAAATCCATATACGCTGCAGGCGACTGCATCGAACTGTTGCACGCAGTGTCCGGAAAACCGATCAATCTCCCGCTCGGGTCTCTCGCGACCAGGCAGGGAAGGGTTGCAGGCACCAATGCCGCGGGAGGGGCGCAGCGATTCGGTCCGATAACCGGCACCACTGTCATCAGTGTGTTCGATTACAATTTCGCCAAGACCGGTCTCAGCGAACGGGAAGCCTCGGATGCCGGTTTTGACCCGGTGAGCTCATACCTCCCGGACTATGACAGAGATCCCTTTATGCGGGAAGCACGGACCATCAACATAAAGCTCACCGCGGACAGAGCGACCCGGAGGATTCTTGGTGTGCAGGGTGTGGGGGAGGGGGATGTGGCGAAGCGCATCGATGTTGCTGCCGCCGTCACCGCACAGGGTGGTACCATAGAAGATGTCATCAGCCTCGATCTGGGGTATACACCTTCCTTTTCCCAGGCCATAGACAACATCATCTCGGCCGCACATGTATTGCAGAACAAGCTGGACGGGGTTTTTGAAGGAATATCACCCTTCAATGCAAAGGAAGTGCTCAAGTCCCGGTCAGGCTGCACATGTATTGATGTGAGGACTCCCCAGGATTTCGAAGAACAGAGAATTCCAGGTTTTGAGTCGATTCCTCTGGAGAGCCTTCGCAGGAGAATCGATGAGATACCGGAAGAACGGTCTGTTCTCATCGTCTGTGAGACAGGCGCTCGATCCTATGAGGCAGCCCTCATCCTGAAAGCCAAAGGGTTTCAAAAGGTGAGGATACTGGAGGGAGGGCTGAAGATGTGGCCATATGAAATGGTGCGGGAATGAGCCATACTGTCTTCAGGTCTTAATTTCATATCCGGTATCTCCACGTGTTCGGAGGTATGAGAGTCTTCTGGTATCTGTTGAGGTGTCAGGAGTCGGAAGATACCAGGGGTCTGTGCCTCACAGTGGATTTTTCTGAAGAATCCGGCGAAGGGTTGAGAGCAGCTTCTGAGGATCGACCGGTTTTTCGATATATTCGTCCACCGGAAACGAGCTTCCGGCCTGCATAGGATATATTCCGGATTCGGCGCTCCCTCCTGCACCCACGTATGTGTTGGTCCCGACAGACCTTTCCTGTGTGCGGGGTCCGGATGGTCTCATTCCTTTTTTCAGGGAGGAGAGGAGTATAATAGGGATGTGGGCATGTGCAGTGTCCTGTTTCAACCTGTGCGCGATCTGGAAACCCTCATCCTCCGTTGTCATGACCACGTCGAGAAGAATCAGGTCAGGATTTTCATCCAGGGCTTTACGGTAGCCTTCCTGTCCATCAAAGGCAGCGATCACCTCGAACCCGTTGTTTTCAAGAAGAAGTTTTTCTGATTCGACGAAATCCACATCATCATCTATGATCAGAATCTTTTTCCCCATACCCCCCTCTGGCCAGTGGCTTTCTCCTCTTGACCAACACCTGTGAGCGTATTAAATTCAATTGCTCCATAGATATACAGAATGTAAATATTTATGTTAATTAATTAACTATCTTTAAAAAGTCAAGCGAATATTATTCTCGAAACACAGAGAGAAAGGTTCAGATGCACGAGCTTTCCATTGCAGAGGAGCTGCTTGGGATAATTTTTGAGAATGCGGAAAGAGCCGGAATAAAGAAGGTGTCAGAAGTAAACCTCAGAATCGGTGCGTTTTCAGGTATTTTGCCGGACGCCCTCAGGTTCGCCTTCGAGATTCTCTCCCAGGAAAAAATGACCTCCGGTGCCAAGCTGAACATCGAAAAGATCGACCCCAGGCTTGTCTGTCAGAGGTGCATGTGTGTACTGAATGCCGATGCTTCCAACTGCCCGGAATGCGGGTCCGAGGAAATCATCGCGGAGGGAGGACACGAGCTCCAGATAGTCTCATTTACCGGGGACTAGTACGAAAATCATAGTGAGGGGAAACATATGAAGGTAAACGTGATGAGCGATATTCTCAAGGCGAACGATCTGCTCGCCCGGGATATTCGAGAGATGCTTGAGCGCAGGCGTATCGTTTCCTGGAACGTCATGGGATCTCCGGGGTCCGGGAAGACATCGGTTCTCGAAAAGCTTATTCCCCTTCTGCCCCGGACGGTGAAGTCTGCAGTGATTGAAGGTGATCTGGCAACCTCACGGGATGCAGAGAGGATCGCAAAGATAGGGATCCAGACCACCCAGATCAACACAAGAGGCGCGTGCCATCTGGATGCAGCCATGGTCCGTTCAGCTATCGAGCGTATCGAGCTTGATAATCTCAAGCTCCTCTTCATCGAAAACGTCGGCAACCTCGTGTGTCCGGCGGAATTTGCCCTCGGTGAAACAGGACGGATTATCGTTTCGAGCATCACAGAGGGAGACGACAAGCCGATAAAGTATCCCTCCATGTTCAAGACCGCACAGCTCGTTTTTCTCAACAAGATCGACCTCCTCGAACAGACCGATTTTTCTACAGCGAATTTTACCAAAGGGTTGAAGAGAATAAATCCAAAGGCTGAACTGCTTGAAGGATCGGCGCGGGATGGAAAGGGTATGAATGAGCTCGTGAAATGGATTGTGGATAGGCTTCTGTAAATGAAAGTGAATCAGTATGCAGGTGCGGTGATCAGACTCTCCGGTATAGTACAGGGAGTCGGATTTCGCCCCTTCGTATATAGAAATGCCCGAAGGCTCGATCTGAAAGGTACCGTGCAGAACACCGACATGGGAGTTCTCATCGCAATAGATGGAGAGAGAGCGAATATAGAGCGTTTCTTCACGGAAATACGTGACCATCCTCCGGTGCTTGCAGAGATACATAAAAGCTCTCTCCTGTACTGCTCTCCACACGGGTTTCAGGATTTCAGCATCGGCTCGAGCAGCGAAAAACGGTCCGGTTTCATTCCCATTTCTCCCGATATCGCAACCTGCGCGGAGTGTCTTGAGGAGATATTCGATCCCGGGAACAGGAGATACCGGTATCCTTTTACCAACTGCACCAACTGCGGTCCTCGATTTACGATAATTCGGGATATTCCCTATGACAGGAAGAACACTACAATGGACGTGTTCTCGATGTGCACAGCATGCAGGTCAGAGTACGAGAGACCGGCAGATCGGCGCTATCACGCCCAGCCAAACGCATGCCCTGTATGTGGCCCCGGGCTCGTCCTTATCATGCCCAAAGGGAGGAGGATTGAAAGCGATTCGGTGCAGGAGGCGGTGAAGCTTCTTCTCGATGGGAAAATCCTTGCGATCAAGGGGCTGGGGGGGTACCACCTTGCGGTCGACCCAAAGAACCATACTGCGGTTGGAAGTCTCAGGGAGAGGAAGAGGAGGAGAGGAAAACCCTTTGCGCTCATGGCGAGGGATATCGCAACCGTATCGAAGTACTGCATCACCGATCCCATGGCAGAAGAGCTGCTCAAGAGCTATGAGCGGCCGATTGTCCTGCTCGAGCGGCGCCAGGATGCACCGCGGCTCTCACCAGAAGTTGCTCCGGATACGCACAGTTATGGTATTATGCTGCCCTATACCCCGATACACCATCTGCTGCTTGCAGAGGAGCTGGAAATTCTTGTAATGACAAGCGCAAATCTCTCGGAAGAACCGCTCACCTTCAGCGACCCGGACGCCTTTGACAGGCTTGCGGGAATTGCGGATGCATTTCTTACCCACGATAGAGAGATAGAGCGCCCCTGCGATGACTCAGTGTTGCTCTATGTGCCTTTTCCCCCATCAGGCGACGTACCCGAGCATGAGACCGAAGCACTGAGGGCTGAAGTCCTGAGCACCGGAGTTCGGGGAATTTCAGAACCCGGAATCATCGTGCCAATTCGGAGGTCAAGGGGGTATGTTCCACGGTCTGTTTACATCGGCAACTACCCGCATCAGGTGTTCGCAGCAGGCGCATCAGAAAAAAATACCTTCTGCGTGATGAAGGAAGGAAGGGCATTTTTAAGCCATCACATCGGTAACCTGGACAATGAAAAGAGTGTGGACGCTTATGTGCGCGGTGTTCATGATTTCATGCGTATGTTCCGCGTGACCCCTGACCTGGCTGCCTGTGATCTTCATCCCGATTATGAGAGCACACGGTTTTCGGAAAAGCTCGCCCAGAAGATCGGCGTTCCACTCCTCCGCGTTCAGCATCACCATGCGCACATTGCCTCAGTGCTGGCCGAGCACAGGTTCGAGGGCAGAGTGATAGGTGTTGCCTTCGACGGAACAGGGTACGGGAGTGATGGGACCATCTGGGGAGGTGAGTTTCTCCTCGCTGACTCCCGTGATTTCGAGCGCGCCGGGTATTTCAAACCAGTGCCGATGCCGGGCGGAGATAAGTGTATCCTGGAAACCGATAGAATGGCCCTGGCGTATCTTTTTTCATCCTACGGATCTGCCGATGCGCTTCCGTCTTTTCAATTCATCGACGAGTTCGACACCAGACGACGTGATTTTCTCCTGAGGATCATGGAGTCACGCGACGCTGACCCACTTCTCTCACAGCGATGTCCGATCACCTCTTCCTGTGGAAGATTGTTCGATGCGGTGGCCTCTCTCGTCGGTCTGTGTTCACGACCTGCCTATGACGCCCAGGGAGCCATACTCCTGGAATCTGCTGCTGGGAATTTTCAAACGCTTTCCGCCCCCTACTCTTTCACTCTTAGTGCAGAGGGGGTGGCGGATTTTTGCACGATGTTTCGTGAGATTGTGGAGGATTTGATACACGGAGTAGCGGTCGATGAGATCTCCCGGAGGTTCCATTCAACGATCCTGTTCTCGACTGTCTCGATGTGTATGAGGCTGAGGGAGAAAACAGGCCTGAATACCGTTGCTCTTTCCGGCGGAGTGTTCCAAAACCGCATCCTGTTCAGGTTCCTTCTGCAGAAGCTCTTGCAGGAGGGATTCTGCGTGCTGTACCACAGTCGCGTGCCACCCAATGATGGAGGAGTGTCCTTCGGGCAGGGAATGGTCGCGCTCAGTAATCTGAGGGAGAGTGAATCATGTGTCTAGCGATACCAGGAAAGGTCAAAAGCATCGAGGGAACGACAGGCATCGTGGAGCTTGGGGGGGTGAGCAGAAAGACATCACTCCAGCTCGTTCCTGACGCGTCTGTTGGAAGTTACGTACTCGTGCATGCGGGGTTTGCCATACAGGTGATAGACGAGGAGGAAGCGAAAGAAACACTCGCTATCTTTGATGATTATTATGCATCTCTTGAGAACAGAAGCGAGGAGAAAAGGTGAGCAGTTTCGCGCAGTTCAGGGACGCCCAGCGCGTGAAAGAGCTCGTGCGCATGCTGCGCCGCGTGTATCCGGGCGGTACGCTGAAAATAATGGAGGTCTGCGGCACCCATACCATGGCGATTGCGCGCTTCGGGCTCAGAGATCTGATGCCTGGAGGGATCTCCCTGATTTCTGGTCCTGGCTGCCCAGTATGCGTTACACCTTCCTCTGTGATTCTCTCCGCCCTTGCGCTCACAGATCTTCCCGGGGTTGTGCTCGTGACCTTTGGCGACATGATGCGAGTGCCCGCGGGCGTTGGGCATGATGCTGCAAAAACCCTTGAGAAACGAAAGGCCGAGGGGGCAGACATACGGGTTGTCTACTCTGTGCTCGATATTCTCGAGATGGCGGAAAGGGAACCGGACAGGCGTTTCGTGTTCATCAGTGTGGGTTTCGAAACCACGACCCCGGGCACTGCCCTCACGATTCTGGAAGCGGAGAGGAGAAAACTGGATAACGTGTTCTTTCTCCTTTCGAACAGGAAGGTGATACCTGCCCTTCATGCCCTTGCATCATCACAAGATATTCGGATTCAGGGATTCCTCTGCCCGGGGCATGTAAGCGTGATCATAGGGTATGGCGCATACCGGGAGATTGCAGACAGGTACACGATGCCCTGTGTGGTGGCCGGGTTCGAGCCGGTAGACATACTCATGGCGGTAACGGATATTGTCACGAGAGTTGCAAACGGATCAGGAGGGGTGGGAAACTCCTACGGGAGAGCCGTGACGGAGAAGGGGAATCTCAGAGCCCAGCAGGTCATGGACAGGGTTTTCAAGGTGGTCGATGGCGAGTGGAGGGGAATCGGTGTCATTCCCTTGAGCGGCCTCGGATTCCGTACGGAGTATGAGCGTTTCGATGCGTTTCGGACGTTTCTGAGCGGGAGTCAATCCAGTTTCTCACAGCCCGTGGAGGCCCAAGAACCGCTAGGGTGCAGGTGCGGTGATGTGCTCAAGGGAATCATCATTCCGACGGAGTGCGCACTCTTTGGGAAGAGATGCACCCCCACTTCGCCGGTGGGACCCTGCATGGTGTCCTCTGAGGGCTCCTGTGCTGCATACTACAAATACGGAGCATGAGCTCTATGGATGGACAGAGAATCCTTCTCGCACATGGTGGCGGCGGACGCGCTGCCCGGGACCTTCTCGAAGAAGTCATCGTTCCCATCTTTGACAACCGGTGTCTCGAGCTCATGGAAGACTCCTCGCCTCTTCCTGAAACATCATCCCGCATGGCGATGACCACTGATAGCTATGTGGTAAGACCTCTTTTTTTCCCAGGAGGAGACATAGGAAAGCTTGCAGTGTGCGGCACCGTGAACGATCTGGCCACTGCAGGCGCAAAACCGGTTGCGCTTTCCGTGGGACTGGTAATAGAGGAAGGCTTTCTTCTGGAAGATCTCAAAAGGGTTCTCCACTCCATGAAGGAGACTGCGGACAGTGTTCCGGTCCCCCTGATCACCGGTGACACGAAGGTCGTGGAGAGGGGGAGGGGTGACGGCATCTATATTTCCACCGCTGGAATCGGGTGCATACCGGAAGGTGTTCAGCTATCCCCCAAACGGGTGGAATCCGGTGATGTGGTACTCGTTAATGGGCCGATCGGAAATCACGAGGCTGCAATACTGTGTGCGAGAGAAAGCTTTTCTCTGGAAGCCCAGGTGCACTCAGACTGTGCACCCCTGCACCGGCTCATGGATGTAATTCTTGCGCACGTCCCTGAAATCAAGTGTGCACGGGACGCAACCAGAGGAGGGCTTGCTGCGGTGCTCACAGAGATCGTGGAGAGCTCGGGTTTCGGAGTGCGTCTCGATGAGGAGTGTATCCCGGTTGAGATTGCGGTACAGGGGCTGTGTGAAATGCTGGGAATGGACCCTCTATTTCTGGCGAATGAGGGAAAGATGGTCGTCGTCGTGCCCGAGAACAGGGCTGAGGACTGCCTTTTGGCGATGCGGAGTGTTCCTGGGAGCGAGAGGAGCGCGATCATCGGGAACGTGCACAGAGAAAACGCGCGGCTCACGCTCAAAACACCCTACGGTACGTCAAGAATCATCACACTTCCTGTGGGAGCCCAGCTTCCGAGAATCTGTTGATGCTTTGAATTCGCTCGTTTTTCAAGGTCCGGTGATTTCGGGACGGAAGATTTCCTACGTTTTTATGCAGTAATAGACGTCCCTCCCCCTGTACACTGCTATGTCTCCCAGCTCTTCTTCGATTCTGAGAAGCTGGTTGTACTTTGCGATTCTGTCTGACCGGGAGGCTGATCCGGTTTTGATCTGCCCTGTTCCCATTGCAACTACAAAGTCCGAGATAAAGGCATCCTCGGTTTCTCCGGAGCGATGCGACACTATGGCAGTATATCCTGCGCGCTTGGACATTTCGATTGCCTCGATCGTCTCTGTCACAGTCCCGATCTGATTGAGTTTTATGAGAATGGAGTTTGCAATTTTTTCATCGATTCCTCTTTTCAATCTCTGGGTATTGGTCACGAAGAGATCGTCCCCGACGATCTGCACCCGTTCAGCCAGCTTTTGGGTCATTTTTTTAAACCCGTCCCAGTCATCTTCGGCGAGACCGTCTTCGATTGATATGATCGGGTATTTATCGATGAGTCCTGCATAAAAGGAAATAAGTGCTTCTGCTTCCTTTAACGGTTCCTTCTCTGCCGCGAGGTTGTACATCCCGTTCTCGTAAAAGGAGCTGGCAGCTGGGTCGAGGCAGATAAAGATGTCTTCACCAGGCCTGTATCCTGCCTTTTCGATTGCTTTCATGATCACCTGCAGCGCCTCTTCGTTTGATTTCAAATTGGGTGCATAGCCCCCCTCATCCCCCACTGCGGTACTCAGTCCCATTTCTCTTAAAATGGCTTTCAGCGCATGAAAGACTTCTGTTCCCATCCTCAGCCCTTCCCGAAAGCTCTCTGCCCCGGCAGGTGCGATCATGAACTCCTGTATATCGACGTTGTTATCCGCGTGCTTTCCACCATTGAGGATATTCATCATGGGCACCGGAAGCTCTTTTGCGTTTACCCCTCCCAGATACCTGTAGAGAGGAAGCCCTGCATCGACTGCAGCAGCCTTTGCGCAGGCCATCGAGACTCCGAGAATGGCGTTTGCGCCGAGCCGCTGTTTATTTTTCGTATCATCCAGCTCTATCATGATCGAATCAATATCCACCTGAAGGGAAGCCTCATAACTCAGGAGTTCCGGAGCGATTTCGTCGTTCACATTTTCGACCGCTTTCAGTACTCCTTTCCCGAGGTAACGGCTCTTATCACCGTCTCTGAGCTCAACGGCCTCATATTCACCGGTTGATGCACCGGAAGGCACCGCAGCCCGCCCTATTGCGCCTGATTCGAGAAGAACATCTACTTCAATCGTCGGGTTTCCCCTGGAATCCAGGATTTCTCTCGCAACGATGCTTTCTATCGCTGACATCATTTCCTCCTCGGATCTATATTCTCAGTCTCATTATGTGCGTGATGAGATAAATCGCATTAAATATAAAGAAAGTTCAAAGGAGCATCAAGTATTTAATAAAAGACCCCCCGAGAATTACCGATATTCAAACTGAAAATCATTTCACATGTACAGATTATACACATGGATGAACATGATGAGCTCACCTACTTGATCGAAGACCCCGTGGATACCCCGGTGAGAACCCGCGGAAGAATACCACGAGTGCTGTTTTTCATCTTTTCCCTCTCCATTGCAGTATTGACAGCGAATTACTTCTTTCATTTTTTTTCACTTCCACTTTCTGAGTCCTTCCATACGTTGTTCCCCCAAAATGAGAAGGCGAACCTCCCCGTAATTTCCTATCTCTCCGTCGGTGTCAAGGAATCGGTGAAAAGGGATGTGTTTCTCCTCATGCAGAAAAACCGGGAAGATCTCACCAGTATCGAGGCGGAGCTCAAAAGACTCGAGGATGAAAAGAAGGTCTTCCTGGAGACCATGCAGTATAAGAGCGAGCTTTTCGATGAGAACGTGTCGCTTGTTGAAGAGGGTGAGGCGAAGGAGAGCCTGGAATCCGGGATACAGCTTCAGAGAATTACGATGCGCTTCAAGACCGAGTCGGAGAGGAGAATCAACTCGTACCTGAATATCTATGAGCAGAAAAAACACCGGCTCCTCTCCCAGAAGGAAGATGCCCTCAGGTCCCTGGATGAGCTGGGAAGCTATGTGCGTGGTATCGAAGCAGGAGAGGGCCTCGAGAAGCTGTCAGGCGATCCCGGTCTCTTCGTGTATCGAGCGAAGAGAAAAATGGCTCAGCGTTTTCTTCTCTATATCAAGCGGGGTGAGTATGCGAACGCGTTGAAGCTCTACAAGCGCATGAAAATAGTACCGCAGGAATCCGGGCAGGTGGATGTAATAAAAATACTCCTCGAAAGCCTCACTGCATACAAAGCCCGACTTGCGCTTTATGAGCGCAGCAGTCTTCTTGACGACATCAAGCTGTCTTATCTGGAAGAAAATTATCAGAAGACACTCTCCCACATCCAGGCATCCGATTACCTCAGACCGATGCTCTCTGATCTGCAGGGTGTGCTCTACAAAAATATCGAGACCAGGGAACAGATCAATCAGGAGATTGAGCTGAAAAAAAAGATGAAGATTCTCAGGAGGAAGGCTGAGGATTTCGAAAAGCGGGGCGAGTATGAAAATGCCCTGAAGATCTATGAGGACCTGCTTATTTTGAACCTCCCCTCCTATGACCGAGAGTACCTGATATCCGAGATACATTCTCTCATCAGTACGTCGGTTCGAAAGCAGATAAAGCGAGAAGACAATACAAGAGCAACAAAGTATCTCGAGTCGGCACGGAATCTCTACCGGGAAGGCAGGGAAAAGGAGGCCTATGAGGTCTACCGTAAGATTGCGACGGAATGTCCGAACTCGGATTATGTGGAGGAAGCGTTCTCAGCCATGCTGGAGATTGCAACCCGTTGAAATATATCACTGTATTCGGTCGAGAATCAGAAAGCTGAAGGGGGGGTCACCTCCATGCGTCTCCTCCAGTGTCTTGGTGTAGTCATCCATCACGATCTCCGGAAAAGTACTCTCTCCCTTATATTCTCTGTGAATACGGGTGAGATAAATCCTGTCCGAGTGCACCAGAGCTTCCCTGTAGATGCTCTCTCCCCCGATCACGAAGACTTCCTCCGTATCCATGGACTGGCAGAGTGTAATGGCATCCTGGAATGAGTGCGCAATTGCCGCACCCTCTACATGATAGCATTTCTGACGGGTAAGGATGATGTTTTTCCTCTCAGGGAGTATTTTCCCAATGGACTCATAGGTCTTTCGCCCCATAATGACTGGATGGTGCTGTGTAATTTTCCTGAACCTTTTGAGGTCTTCAGGAATGTACCAGGGGAGTGTGCCTTCTCTCCCTATGACTCCATTTTTTGCGACTGCCACGATGATTGAAATTTTCATTACTGGCCGATTCATTGTATGTGTATTTTTAAAAGAGAGGAGCTCAACGGTGCTCTTCAAACGATCAGATCATCTGGTCAAGTTTCTGGAGATTGAAAGGGCTTTTAAGAAATCCCCGTATACCGAGCCTGATTGCCTGTTCCAAACTTTCCTTATTTACCGTTTTTCCGGTGAGGATATAGTTGGCATTTTTCACTTTCGGACTCATCTTCAAGCTCTTGAGCACATCGAGACCCTTGCCACTATCCAGGTCAAGATCGATTATCACAGAGTCGAAATTGCTCTTCTGCGCTGATCCGAGAGCGTCCTTTGCGCTCCCGCACACGGTGACCGTGAATCCCTTTTTTGAGAAGAATTTCTCCAGAAGCGAACGATCTTCCTGGTTTCCATTCACGATCAGAATCTGCGCCAGGATTCCTCCTTTTGATTCTCTTGTGATCAAAGGGTCTACCAGGGTCTCTGGAACGACGATTCCACCCACATTGATGGATTCCATCACCACATCCACATCCTCTGATTCGAGTATCTGCTTGTCTGCTCCAACCCGCGCCTTTCTCGTGTAGTAGAGCTTTTTGATTCCTTTGCGGAGCAACCCGGCGATCTCTTCTGCAGTGAAGCTTTTATTTTCTTCCTTGACGAGGATCCCTCTCCTGTCGTATACATTTTTATAGAGTGCAACGTTTGGTTTTAAGAACTCCACAAGCACTTCACCTTCCTGATTTTCAAGATAGAGCGCCTTCAACTTGTTTAACCCGTCAATGTAGTTATCCACGATTTCAAAACCGGAGGCGACCCCGCTTCTCTTGATCGCATCAGTCACCTTCTGGTCGGAGGTAAGAAGTTTCACGTTGGACTGAGGGATACGCGGGAAGTGGGAAACAAAGTCGAAGAGCATGTCGAACAGCGTTTGAGATATACTATCGCCTTCCAATCCGTATATGATGAGATAGAATCTCTTCCTCAAGGTCTGGTCGGTGCGTGCGGTATCGAGTATCCTGTATTTCAGTGCGACAATTTCCTCTTTCACCAGGAAACCGCCTATCTCTACAACGATGATCCCTTCTCGGATAAATACTTCCGTGATGAGGTGCATGTCATCGGAAGGGGTGAGGGGGATGTGCAGCTGCTCGAACACATCCTTTTTCAACTTCTCGAGTAACACTGGCCGATTGATCACCCCGGAAGCGCCGAGCTTGAGAAATTTTTTCACGTCGATGATCTTCATGCCCTGTATCAGTAGTATGAGTGGTACATCGTTCCCCGAGAGAATGTGCTTTTTTCTCTCGATGAATGCATGTACGTCAATGTCATTTACCGTATCGGAGAGTAGGATGAGATCAGGCCGCTGATTTCTGAGAGTTGACAGACCAAACTGCCCGTTTCTTGTTGCGGTGACCTGAAATCCGAGGACCGTCAGGTATTCATCTAATTTCTGCAGGTTGTATTCGTCGTTTTCGACGAGGAGTATGTGTCTCTGCATTGTACCTCTCTGTTATCCCCTATACCTTCACCCTGTATTATAGCCAAAGCTCTTGCAAAATGCGAGAGATTTATTCTGTTGATGGCGCATGATATTAGTAGTATTCATATAAATGAATATATCTCTTCTGGAGAGATTTTTCATGAAGCGGAGCGTGCAAATTACCATTATAGGGATCGTTGCAAACGTGATACTTTTTTTCATGAAGCTCACGGGTGGTATCTTTTCCAGAAGCCTTGCGCTTCTCTCCGATTCCTTCAATTCTCTCACCGATATACTCGCTTCTCTTGCGATATTCTTTGCGGTTCGTATCGGTACCAAGAAAGCAGATCTGGATCACCCTTTCGGTCATCAGAGGGCAGAGCCGATCGCGGGTCTGATCGTGGCGATTTTCGCAGCGATTCTTGGATTCGAGGTGATGAAAAATGCCTTTGAAGGTTTCTTCGAGACCAGAGAACCGAACATCACCTGGCTGATATTTGGTATAGTGATCTTCAGTATCGTGGTAAAGTTCTACACGTACTTCCTTTTCCGGTGTGAGGGAAAGAAAAGCAAGAGCCCGGCGCTCCTCGCATCTTCGATCGATTACAGGAATGATATTCTGGTTTCTGTCTCGGTTCTTCTGGGCACCTTCTTCGTATACATCGGGTTCCCCATTTTTGACAGCATCGTCGCCCTCTGTATCGGCATCTTCATCGTATACTCGGGTTTTAAAATTGGCCTTGGAAACCTCGATTTTCTCATGGGAAAGGTGCCGGGGAAACAGATACTGGACCGTCTCAAGGGGATCGCACTCTCAATCGAAGGAGTGAAAAGCCTGAACGATGTCCGGGCTCATTATCTGGGTAACTTCATCCAGATCGAAATCCACATCGAAGTGGATAAAAAACTTGACACCGAACAGTCCCATCAAATCGCGAAGAATGTCCAGAACATGCTTCAGGAGCAAGAAATCGTAGATTATGCCTTTGTCCATGTGGACCCTGTGTGATGCTCACAGTCTCTGAGGTAAACGCTGAAGAGTACTGCAAGCAGAATTCCCAGAGCGAAAAAATACAAGACCCAGAGCGGAAGCCCAGCCAGGATGACCGGCATTCTGTTCCATGCCCAGAAGTCATGGCCGAGTGCAAACAGGATGAGAAACACAGGTATCCACCGTCTACCATGTTCTCTGATGTCGAAAACGATGTCTGTGTTCTCATCTCCCGCGTGTGTGAGGAGGCTGAAGAGGATGAATACGGCGCCTGAAGCTCCCAAAATCGGTACGACCGGGAGAATGCCGGGTGTTCTTATGAGGTTGAAATAGTAGGCTGTGACCATCCCCTCCCCGATGAGAATGCTCGCTGCAGCTCCGATCTTGTTGGCCTTTTTCCAGTAGAGGCCTCCAAGGACGGTTGGAGCCAGAACGCTGAGACCGTAGAAGGTGGTTTTGTTGATGAAGTCTAGGATGGTCTGGGGGGGCCTCACCGCAATGAGAACACCGGCGATGCCAAGCCCGATTATGATGAGTTTCTCTTTTAGAATTTCCTTTTTCCGTATTGTGAAGAAATCTTCTGTGACCATGGAAGTAAGTGTGAGAAGCTGAGAGTCCATGGTTGACATGAGCGCTGCGATACTTCCTGTCAGCAGGAGTGTTCCCACCACAGGATTCGTATATCGGGCCAAGAGAAGCGGAAAAATTGCATCTGATTTCTCCACGGGGAGATCGGGAAATGTAGCGCGTCCCATTACCCCTATGGAAACGGTGAGGAAAAAGAGAAAGGTGGTGATAATGGGATAGAGAACGATCGTTGAGCGCAGCGTATCCTCATCACGTGCTGCCATGAAACGCTGAAAGAGCTGCGGAAACATAGGGTCGGCAAAAAACCAGAGGAACATGTAACCGAACCAGATGCCGTATCCCATTGTCGCGTTGTTTCCGGGTCTTGCGAGATGCTGCGGGAACTCGCGTGCAATCACCCCGTGAGCCTGAGTGAATCCACCGCTGCCTTTCGCAATGAGAAGAAATGCGGCCAGTGTAAAGCCGAGCATCATGACCCCCTGCATGAGATCTGTCCAGGCAATAGACCGCATTCCGCCGAGGGCCACATAGGCAATGATAAAGATACTCACGAGCGCAGCCCCACTAAGGTATGGTATCCCAATAAAGGAGTTGAGAGACTTCCCACTCGCAATCGCCTGGATTGCGATGTAGGGGAGGGTGAAGATGATCATGACGAGCGAGAATAGTCTCTTCAGAAAGGGCGATCGGTACCTATCGTACACGAAATCCGAGGGTGTGATGTACCCGCGTGTTTTCGAGAGAACCAGTATCTTTTCTCCGATGATGTAAAAGGAAAGTGCCATAAAGGCTGTTCCGAAACCCATGACAGGGTAAAATGCATATCCGATTCTGTAGCCAGCCCCCGAAAAACCAAAAATGGTGAAAGCGCTGAAGTTTGTGGCGGCCATGGTGAAGAAGAGGAGGAGCTTTGAAAGGTTTCGCCCGGCAAGAAAGAATTCCACCCTGCTTTTCTTTGCCTGTTTTCTGAAGATGAATCCGATGAGGAGGGTGAGGAGAAGATAGAACAGAATGATTGCAAGACGGCTGTCCATGGAGAGCCTCCTTTCGGTCATTCGCGGGATAATAAAAAAACCACCCTGACCCGAACGAGTCTGGATGGCTTTTGCCTGGAACATAACCCGTTGAGATAAGAGTATAACCGAATTGTGCGGGGAGCGCAATATTTTTTTATGAATAAGGACTTGGATATTCATTGACGGTGTGGAGATATTTTTTTATAATAAGCTGGTCAAAATTCAGTTGGAGGTTACCTACATGGCTGATTTCAAGGGAATTGCTGAGGCTTTGATTGCGGGAGATGCAGGGAAGGTGAAAGATCTTGTTCAGGCTGCGATGGATGAGGGTGTGGCTTCGCAGAAGATCCTTGACGAAGGATTGATATCCGGAATGGAAGTGGTTGGCATACGGTTCAAGAACTGTGAGATCTACGTGCCGGAGGTGCTGGTAAGCGCCCGTGCGATGCACGCTGGGATGGACATCCTCGAGCCGGCACTGGCGAAGTCCGGTGTAAAGGCCAGGGGTACCTTCGTCGTCGGAACTGTAAAAGGAGACCTTCACGATATCGGTAAGAATTTGGTCGCAATGATGCTGAAGGGGGCCGGGTGGAAAGTCGTTGACCTCGGGGTGGATGTGGATGCAGAAAAGTATGTACAGACAGCCATCGATGTAAATGCTGACGTGATCGGATTGAGCGCCCTCCTCACCACCACGATGGTAAACATGAAGTCAGTGATCGAGCTGGTAAAGAACAAGGACTGCAATGCGAAGATCGTCGTGGGGGGAGCACCGCTCACCCAGAGCTATGCAGATGAGATCGGTGCAAACGGCTATGCCCCCGATGCAGCGACTGCGGTGGAAATCGTGAACAAGCTGGTGAAAAAGTAACATTCCGGATTTCGATGTTGCGAAAGGGTGTCCATTCTGACTGTTCTAAACAGGAGGTGGGAAAAATTCAATTTGCCAGTTCCTGATACTATTTTGATATAAATTTAGGGCGGATATAGAAACGAGAGGCGAAATCATTCTGTAGAGTGAAAAATCTCAGGCCACCGATGGTGAGCACTCCTCCAACTGTGCGCGTGAGCTTCAAAAGCATCTTCATGGGAAGATCATTTGCAGTTCGGTGTCAAACGAGTTTCCAATCGTCTTAGAGACTATCTTCTCAGAGATAAAAATTTCAGAGATGCTCAGGGTGGAGAGCTCTCAAAAATTCCGCGTGGCGCCATCTGGATTCATCTAAAGATTATTTGAATTTTTTTTAACCATTTTGAAAAATCTCCTTGACAACTTAGTGCGTTAATGTTTCAATACACTAAGATTTTTTCAGACGTACCAGCCTTGGGAGAATACTCCTCTGGATAACACACTGTGACTATGTAATCGGTTCTTATTGCATGGATGAATTAAACGAATCATATAAACCGAAATATCTGCAGCTCGTTGACATCCTGCGGCATGATATTCTCAATGGGAAATTCAAAGGCGGTGATAGGCTCCCTTCCGAGAACGAACTGAGAAAGAAGTACTCTGTTTCCTCCACAACAGTGCGCAAGGCAATCGATATCCTGCGCAACTACGGACTCATAAAGAGGGAGCAGGGTGTCGGGACTTTTGTATCCGATCGTCCTGTGGAGCGGAGCCTGAAAAAGATCCTGAGCTTCACAAAGAATATGGAGCAGATCGGACTGACTCCCTTCACAAAAGTCCTGGAAAAGAAAAAAGTCAAGGCCCGCGGTCAGTACCTTGAAATCTTCAACCTGAATAAGGGGGAAGACATACTAAGGTTGCGGCGTCTGAGGTTCGGGGATGGAACCCCCATGATGCTTGAGACGAGGTACATTAACCTCAGCCTGTGTCCCGACATCAGCAAGAAGGATCTGAGCGGGTCTTTGTACGAAATTTACGAAAAAGAGTATATGATTCAGCTCTCGAAAGCGAAGCAGTACCTGAAGATCGTATACCTCAAACAGGGTGAAGCTGCTCTTCTGAATTGCCGAGAGCGCGCGCCGGTATTTCTGGTGACCGGTGTGACCTATTCGGTGAACGATGAGCCGGTCGAGTACGAAGAGTCTCTCTACAGGGGAGACGAGTACAGTTTTTTCGTTGAGGTTGGGAGCTGAAGAAACCTGCCATGGAAGGAGGTGAGTGCCAGCTCAAACTGTTATGTGTCAGATTCTGGGAAGTTTTTCAGTAACACTCTATTCTAGAAGGAGGCTGTATGTTTAGAGAAAAGATGTCAAGAAGGCAGTTTCTGCGCACCGCAGGGAAAGCCGCGCTGGGCGGCGGAATGCTGTACGCGGTGGGCGGACTCGTCTCCAAGCCCAGGTTCCTGTGGGCGGGCAAGGACAAGGCGGCGAAGGAAGCAGCAAAGAAAGTGCCAGAGGGGGATATCTGGAGGCAGTATGCGGGCTCGAAGCTCGTCTTCATGTCCGAGAACACGCCTCCCACCTCGGCCGCAAAGGAGTATCTCCAGGAGTTCTACGACCTGACTGGGATCGAGGTCGACATCCGCCAGGACGTACTCTCCACTGTGCAGGAGAAGTGCGGCATCGACCTCAAGGGAGGTTCAACGGCGTACCATCTGAACTATGCCCAGGACAAGCCCATGGGCACCATGTTCGCAGACTACTGGGCGGACATGACGCCGTTCATCGAGGACGACACGCTCCCGAAGGACCCCGAGGGGTATGATGACGACGTGTGGGGCCACCGCTGGCTCGACGTGTGCGGCCGTTTCTACGGCGAGGACAAGATCGTCTCCATCCCCTATGACAACGCGGTCGCCGTCATGTTCTACAGAAAGGACCTCTTCGAGAAATACTCGAAGGATTTCGAGAAGGATTTCGGTTATCCGCTCGAGTACACCGACGACACGACCTGGAAGAACATCATCGACTTCATGAAGTTTTTCAACAGCTCCAAGAGAAGCGAGGTGGAATACGGGTTCGGCTTCCAGGGCCTCGAGGGCTGGGCCGGGCAGCTCGACTTCCAGCGGCCGATCTTCGCCCACGGGCAGTGGCAGGAGTGGGAGATGGAGGACCACTTCATCGGCGTACGGAACCCAGGACCCTGCAACTGGGGTGACGACCAGTCGATCATGACCCTCACCAAGATGAAGGATCTCTACGCTCTCGCGCATCCCGAGAGCCTGAGCTGGGACTGGTCGGGCGTGAACAACGCCTTCCAGACCGGCAAGGTCGCCATGTGCGTGAACTACGGCGAGTTCGCGGCGTCGGCGGAAGACCCGGACCAGTCGGTCGCGGCCGGCGGCAAGATCGGATACGGTATGGACCCGAAGGGGGAGCCCTCCTGGATCATCAATGGGGGTCCCGCGGTGAACGCCACCAACTACGGACTCGGCGGCATAGCCATCAACGGGAACCTGTCCGAGGACATGCAGCGGGCATCCTGGATGTTTGTGGCGTGGGTCACCTCGGCGGCGCTCCAGAAGACCGTGTTGAAGAAGCTCGGCGGCACGCCAACCAGGATGAGCGTCCTCACAGATCCCGAGGTCGTGGCTGCGGCCAAGCGCCCCACCACCATGCCGAACGCCATGACCTATCCACCGATCCTCAAGGCGATCGTGGCACCACACGTCGTTCCAGGACCGAAGATCCCCAAGTGGAACGAGTACGCGACGATTCAGTGCATCGAGATCGGGAAATGCATGCACGGAAGGCAGGGACCAGAAGAAACTACAAAGATACTCAAGAGGAAACTCGACCAGATTCACGGTGTGTAACGGTGAGAAAAAAGTGTGGGTGCGGATTCAAACGCACCCACACAGAATTTCGTACGACTGTATTTCTATGTGTGGAGGAAAACGGTGTCAAACAACAATACGAGTGGGCGGGAGCTGTCAGTCCTCCATAGAAGACGGCACGGACTGAGCTTCTATGGATGGGTGCTGATCCCTGCGGTATTTCTTTTGCTGCTCATCACGGTGTACCCGTTCTTCTGGATGATCGTGATGAGCCTGTTCAAGGTTGCGATTCGTCCAGGAGTGAAGAATGAGTTTGTGGGCTTCGCCAATTATGTCGGACTGGCAAAGGATTCGCTGTTCATTCACGGCTGGGTGATCCAGGCGAAGTACGTGGGGATATCCATGGCGATCGAGTTCATTCTGGGATTTTCAATTGCGCTCTTTCTCAACAATCTGAAACGGGGGGCGAACGTGGTCACCACAGTGGTGCTTGTTCCCATGATGCTTGCCCCAGTGGCGGTTGGTTTCTTATATCTCTACCTCTTCAACTCCTCCTTTGGCTGGTACTACTGGTTCTTGCGGTCCATCGGCATATTGAAACAGGGGAGCATACTCGGAGACATGCGCTGGGCACTTGCTGCCATCATCATCGCCGATGTATGGGAATGGACACCCTTCCTGGCACTGGTTTTCCTCGCAGGTTTGAAAAAGGTGCCCCTCGATCAGCTGGAAGCGGCCAAGTGTGATGGCGCTCCTCCGGTCCGGCGTTTCATCGATGTGGTGCTTCCGAACATGACCTCGGTCATCGTCATCGGGGTGCTCATCAGATTCATGGACATCATGCGGTACATCGACAAGATCTTCGTCATGACCACAGGCGGACCTGCGGGTGCGACCAAGACCGTGAGCTACTACCTTTTCGATGTGGCGTTCCGGTTTTTTGAGCTTGGGCGGGGTGCAGCGCACGGATTCGTCCTGCTGCTGGTGACGATTTTCGTCGCATTAACTTTCGTCAATGTTATGAAGAGGAAGGGGGTGGAGAGATAATGGCAGCGAACAGTCAAGAAACCATTCTGAAAAAGAGAACGCCCATCGGCACGATCATTACCGTTGTCGTTTTGGTCATATGGATCGTGTGGACGCTTTCTCCGCTCTTCATTACTGCGATCTCCTGCATCAAGACCACACGTGAAGCATTCGAGACTCCCGAATACGGAGACTGGAAGGGTGTTCTGAACATTTTTCGTTTCAAACCGACCTTCATTCACTTTGAGACGCTGTTCAAGATTGAGGGATTCGGTCCCTATATCTGGCACGGACTTGTGTGCTCTCTCAGCTCAGCGATCATCGCGGTGGTTCTGGGAACACTCGGAGCCTATGGGCTGTCACGCGGAAAGTTCAAACAGGAGGCAAACATCTCCTTCTGGATCATTTCCACCAGGATGGCCCCTGCAGTGGTGGTTATCGTGCCGCTCTACTACATATTCAGAAGGTTCGGAATACTCGCCACGATTCCCGGCCTCATCGTGGCTTACACCACCTTTAACCTGCCTTTTTCCCTCTGGCTCATAAAGGGGTTTTTCGATGACATTCCGGTTGAGATCGAAGAAGCCGCCTTTGTTGATGGAGACACCCACTGGGATGTGTTCAGGAAAATCGCTGTGCCGCTTGCTGCGCCCGGGATCGTTGCATCCTTCGTTCTCTGCGTGCTCATATCCTGGAACGACTTTCTCTTCGCAGCGGTCATCGGGGGGCATGCGGCAAAGACGGTACCTGTTGGCATCACCGAGCTCAGAACAACGGTGGAGGTGCTCTGGGGCCCCATCAACGCGGCCACGATCATACTGATCATTCCGATGATTGCCCTTGGCGTTCTCATCCGCAAATACCTCATTCAGGGGCTGACAATGGGAGCGGTGAGAGAATAGCATGGAATTTTCAATAATAATATACAAGAGAGGTTGGCAACAATGGCAAAGGTAAAACTTGAGAAGGTGTGGAAAAAATACGGAAGTGTTGAGGCGGTGAAGGATCTCACCCTTGAGTGTAAGGACAGGGAGTTTCTCTGCCTGCTCGGCCCTTCCGGGTGTGGGAAGTCTTCTACTCTGAGAATGATCGCGGGACTCGAATATATCACTGAAGGAAGAATCTATATCGACGAAATGGTGGTCAATGATGTGGATCCCTATAAGAGGGACATTGCGATGGTGTTCGAGAGCTACGCGCTCTACCCGCACAAGAGCGTCTTCGAGAACATGGCCTACCCTCTGCGGGTGCAGAAGTATCCAGAGGAGGAGATCAAAAGGAGGGTGAACCGAGCTGCCGGGATCCTCGATATTGCAGGGTTGCTCGGTCGGTGGCCGAGGCAGCTCAGCGGCGGTCAGAAACAGCGGGTGGCTATCGGACGGGCGATCGTGCGCGACCCGAAGGTTTTTCTCCTGGACGAGCCCATCTCCCACCTGGACGCAAAGCTCAGGACCCATATGCGCGGTGAGCTCAAGCGATTGCACAGAGACCTGGACGCGACCATGGTCTACGTGACCCACGATCAGCTTGAGGCAATGACAATGGCGGACAGAATTGCAGTCATGAACCTGGGAGTTCTCCAGCAGGTAGGAACCCCTGATGAGGTGTTCAACCATCCCAGGAACAAGTTTGTTGCAGGATTTCTCGGAGACCCTCCGATGAACTTCATTCCCTGTACCCTGAAAAAGGATGGAAAGGGATACAGGGTTGTCCATGATCAGTTCAATATCGCTCTCCCTGAAAGTGTGACCGGCAAGTTTCTGAAAAAAGACATTCCAGGGGCCCTCGATGTGGAGCTCGGCCTGAGACCGGAGTCCTTCATCCTCTCCAACAAATCGACCGGCAAATACGAAATGGAGGGCAAGATCTATGTGACTGAACCTCTCGGTGAGGACATGATCATCGACATATCCCTCGGCGAGGAAAAGATCAAGGCAAAAACGGTTATCGGGCAGAGCTGGCAGATCGACGATCCGGTGTATATGGGGATCAAATTCGATAGAATACATCTCTTCGACAGGAACACAGAGGAAAGTCTGCTCGGGTAAGGGACGCTGTTCTTGTTTCCGGGTTGAATTGCGGAGCTCGCAATTGAATGGGGGGAACGTACACATTGAGACATACACGAGAAAAGGAGTGGCTATGCCGAAATATTACATTGGATACGATTGCGGAACCATGGGTACCAAAGTTGCGATATACGCCGATGACTCCGCGTTGATTGCAGAAGCCTACCGGCCACACGAAATCAAGTACCCGAAACCGGGCTGGGCAGAGATGGAGCCGGACCAGTTCTACCGGGTCGTCGCTGAAGGGATCAGGGAGTGTCTGCAGAAGAAAAAAGTTGATCCCAGGGATGTAAAGGGCATATCCTGCAGCGGAATCATCTGCGGGTTTCTGCCGATCGACGAGAACTGGAATCCTGTTGGGCCGTACATCCCATATCTGGACGGGAGGGCGAAGGATGAGACGAAGTACGTGTCAGAGAAGCTCGAGCCGGTTTGGGCGGATGAGAGCGGAAACGCCGATATCGGCGCGTACATGCCGCCGATGTTCTGCAAGTGGCTTTTAAAGAATGACAAGAACTTCAGAAAAAAGGCAAAAAAAGTGGTCTCAGCAGCCCACTATGTGATGGGAAAACTGGGAGGAATGAGAGCAGAGGATGCCTTTATCGACTGGGCTCATATGTCAGGCTGGGTAATTGGATTCGATGCACACAAACGGGACTGGTCTGAAAAGCAGATGCAGATCCTCGATATTCCCTTCGAGCTTCTTCCGAAGGCCAAAAAACCGTGGGATGTGGTGGGAACTCTCAGCAGGAAAGAGGCTGAGAGCCTCGGCCTCCGTGAGGGCATCCCGCTCGTTGCAGGAGCCGGAGACATCATGCAGTCGAATCTCGGGTCCGGTGTCCTGGAAGCCGGAATGTGTTCGGATGTTGCGGGCACCGCATCGATTTTCACCTTTGCGGTGAAAGACTTTAAACGGGAAGTGACGGATAAGAAGGTGATCATCAATGCAATGAGCACCCTGGACGACCAGTATATGTACTGGAGCTTTATTCCCGCAGGGGGGCTCAGCCTCAGGTGGTTTCGGGACGATGTCATACTCGAGAAGGGAAATGAAGATTTTTA